>MDTG01048132.1_pt1 | contig 12816 bp, 15 predicted proteins | sample 811421 | NCBI WGS metagenome assembly MDTG01 (sample SAMN05326645, study PRJNA326480) | marine metagenome | isolation source: seawater | place: Pacific Ocean: South East | collected 2011 | reverse complement strand
TTGCTCTTGTCACATCAACATTTCTATAACTATTGTTATCTTTCCCATTCAAATAATCAGCTCTATATTCAGCATGTTTTGAAAAACCATTTTCCACAGTCATAAATTGAGCAATTTCTGAGCTTGATAAAACAGTTCCGGCAATATGTCTGCCCTCTCTAGTCATTACTTGTATTTCACTGGCAGATGTAATTGCTGGATTTGTAATTACACCATTTATAGTTCCACCTGCAGTTAAACTTCCAGATGAAAAAGTTAAGTTATTACTCGCTAATGTTAGTGTTGTACCTCCTGCTGATGAAAAAAGTCCCTTTGTTCTAAAATTATGAGAACTACCATTTACATCTCTACTTCTATTCAATATATCAGAAACTTCCTCTATTGTAGTAACACCTGTAAGATCGATTGAAAGTGAACTTCCGTCTGAAAGTGTAAGAGATAAGTTTGTTAGATTAGAGATATCCGAGGATGACAAACCAAACTTTATTTCTGGTTGAGATTGATACGAACTAAGTTCTAAATTTGAAGTCCCAGCAGGTATTACCGCGACACCACCATCAGAAGAAATTTCTGTGGATGTTACTGGATTTAGACCATTAGAAAAAACTGTATTCAAATTCGACAATATAGTTTTATCCTCTTCTTTTATCAGTGCAATTTCACTTAGCTCTGCAGAACCTAAATTTGAAGAACTCGAACTTATTAATGTACTAGACGCCGCGGCGAAATCCTGGGGTCTGGAAAATAAAAAGTTCATACCTTTTGATGCACTTGTAGGAAGTATATCGAACTCATCACCATCGAGAGCTTGACCAAAAAATGAGATCTTAAATCCTGGGGCTTCTATCGACTCTCTACCATTTATTGAATTATTTAAAAAATCTGATGTTAAATTCCAAACTTTTTCTTTTCCATCGTAAATTACATTAAAGTTTGTATTAGATTCAATTTTATCTGGGTCAGTTACAAATACTGCTACGCCAACACTAGATCTATTCGTTGGATTTTCAACTGCTTCTAAACTTGATATTGAAAACATTTGTTTTCCTTTTTCACCATCAAGATTTATCCCGCTCATATTAATTTCGTTAAACTTTTTTGATAAAAGTATAGCCAAATTGTCAATTTCTTTAAGTGTATCATCTGCTAAAGCAAAGGAATCAACGAGACCAGCAATTTTCCCTCCCTGAATTTGATTTGTTGCTACATTGTTAATACCAACAACTGGTTGCAATCGAGAACCTTGAACAAGAACATCAATAGGAACAATGTTATTTGTAGTTGTTGTAGTTTTTTCGTCTGTCTTAACAATTATAGGACCTGACCCAGAATTTCCTAATCTGATTTCTGCTTCACCTTTGCTTCCATATTTTACAGAAATTTGTGATATTTGGGCTAACTGATCTATTAATAAATCCCTCTGGTCGAATAGTGCATTAGATTTTGTGCCAGAGACTCCGGAAGCAAGTAATTTTGAATTAATTTTGGAGATTTGATCAGTTAATAAGTTCACCGAAGTGACTGCGTCATTTGATTTATCTACTATTCTATTTTTTAAATTATTAATCCTATCAGAATAAAGATTAAATTGTCCAGCAAGATCTTTTCCCTTTTCTACAGATATTATTCGAGGAGCTTGATCATCTGGCGCGGCAGCTATTTCTTGCAATGAATTAAAAAATTCTCCTATAGACTTACTTAAGTTTGAATCGCTAGGAAGCAATAAGTTCTCTAAATCTTTAACTTCCTCCAAAAAAGTATCTGATTTTTCAAATAGAGCTGATGTTTGTCGTGTTTTATCAAGAAGAAATTCGTCAAAAGCACGTCGAATTTCGTTAACTCTTACCCCAAGTCCAGTTTGATCAGAAATTTCTGTTACTCCACCACCAGCTCCGGAAACTTCTTGCAATGATGTAGCCCTTTTCTTGTAACCGTCAGTGTTAATGTTAGCAATATTTTGGCCTGTTACAGCCAGAGATTGCCTGTAAGCCTGAAGTCCACTTTTTCCGATATCAAATAAACTTGGCATTATTTAATTTCCTTTTTGTCGCCAAACTGTCTTAATAATGCTTCGGCGATTCCAAAGTTTTGATTTTTAGCCATCGATTTAGAATATTCTTGATCAAGAAGAGTCTGATATGTGCTATGAGCTTGACCATCCAGGATCCCGTCTGCTAATTTTGCTTTCCTTGCACTTTTAAGCATCTGAAAAACAAATAATGACTCAAATTCTTGAGCTACTTCTTTCAAATTATTTTTATTTTCAACTTTATTCAACTTCGAGTTTGAAAATTGTTCATCAAAGTTAAGTTGAATTTTTTTAAGAGGGTTATTGTTCATAACAAACAGTTTAATTTAAATAATAATAAGTTCTGCCCTAAGAGCTCCTGCTTCTCTGAGAGCCTCCAATATTGCAACCATATCAGTTGCAGTTGTTCCGGTTTCATTCAACGCATCTACCAAGGTTTGAAGCTCAATTCCAGGATCAAATACAAATGCCCTAGCTTGGTCTTCGTCAACTTCAATTTGAGTATCTGCTGCAGTTGTTGCAGTTGTACCAGCCACAGTTGCTGATGACCCTACAACGGTTCCTGTTCCTTCAGACAGTAATTTCGTATCTTCTTGAATTCTTACTGATAAGCTTCCGTGGGCTACGGCTGCAGGAGATATTCTTACATTTCCTCCGATAACAACAGTTCCAGTTCTTGAATTAACAACCACTTTTGCTTTAGGACTGACCGGCTCAAAATTAATATTTTCGAGTAAACCGATAAATGAAACCTTTTGGGAAGGATTTCTTGGTGTTCTTACTTTTATTGAGGTAGAATCAAGAGGTATTGCTACGTCAGGACCAAAGGTATCGTTAATTGTTTCTGCAATTTTGTCAGCTTGTGAAAAGTCAGATTGATGAAGATTAAGCACAATATTATCTTTTTCTAAAAATGAATTATCTACCAATTTTTCAACTGTTGCTCCTCCAGGAATTCTTCCAACAGTTGGAGTTCCTTGTATTACACTCGAACCATCTCCGCCTTCAATTCCAAGACCTCCTACAACTAAATTACCTTGCGCTATTCCGTACACTTCTCCATTTGCTCCCTTGAGAGCTGTCATAAGAAGTGTGCCACCTTTTAATGACTTTGCTTTTCCGATTGTTGAAACTGTCACATCGATGGTTTGTCCAGGTTTTGCAAATGGAGGAAGATTTGCTGTAACCATTACACCTGCAGAATTAGTAGCATCAATATCAGCAGCACTTGCAATAACTCCAAATTGGGAAACCATTGCCGCGATATTTTGTTTAGTAAGATTAACACTTCCATCTCCTGTCTTCGACAAGCCTATAACCAATCCATATCCAACAAGTTGGTTTGATCTTACGCCAGCTACAGAAGCCATATCTTTTATTCTATCCGCAAACACATTTCCGCAATTAAGTGTGAGTAAAATAACAAAAAATATTGGAATTATTTTTTTCATAATTTTTTTAGAAAGGAGATACATAGGCAAAGTATCTGCTTAACCATCCTTTTGTTACGCTGTCATTCATATCACCAGTACCCGTATAAGATATTTGAGCATCAGCAACTTTTGTAGAAGAAATCGTATTACCCGAAGATATATCCTCAGGTCTTATAACACCAGATACTCTAATATACTCTGTACCACTATTATAAGCTAATTTTCTTTCCCCTTTTACTTCTAAATTTCCATTTGGAAAAACTCTTACTACAGTTACAGAAATTGTACCAGTAAGACTATTAGCTTGCGCAGCGGTACCAGTCCCCGTAAATGCTTGAGTAGTTCCACCAGTGAGGTTGTCTTGTTTAACTCCACCAGGAAAGAAGAATTTTCCTAATAAAGAGGAAGGGCCAAATAATGCTTCTGGAAGATCAAAAGTATAGCTGTCTGATTTCGAAAGAGTTTCGGAACCTGAGTTTGCTGCACTCATGCTTTCTTCAAGTGTAACAGTAATTATATCACCTAAGTTGTTTGCTCTTCTATCCGACGCAAACAATCCGCCACTTCCATTATAAACAGCCCCAGCTGTAGAAGAATTATTCGGCTGTATATTTGTAAAGTCAGGTTGAATGCTTTTAAATTGCTCACCAATTTTATCTTCCATATAAGTGGCACAGCCAGTTAATAAAAAACTAAATAAAATTAAAATAATCTTCATATGAGTTCCTATAGGTTGTTACTTACAAATCTTAACATTTCATCGACAGAGGTTATTGCTTTAGAATTTACCTCATAGGCTCTTTGAGTTTCAATCATATCAACAAGTTCTTGAACAACATTTACATTTGAACTTTCAAGTGCTCCTTGCACCACTTTACCGAATCCAGCTACAAAAGGATTTTCTAATACAGGTGGACCACTCGCTGTAGTTTCAACATAAAAATTTTCTCCAATTGGTTGAAGACCTGTTTTGTTTTGGAAGTCTGCTAGCTGCAGCTGACCAACTTCCTGTGCATCGACCTGACCAGGGACCTGAACTGAAACTATACCATCTGACGAAACATTAATTTTAGTTGCTTCTGCAGGTATTGCAATCTCAGGCTGAATGATAAAACCACTGTTGGTCGTCATAATACCATCTGCATTTCTCGCAAAGGCTCCATTTCTGGTGTACACAATCTGACCATCGGGTAAAAGTACTTGAAAAAAACCGCTTCCATCTATAGCTAAATCTAGTGAATTGTCTGTGGAAACAATACTTCCTTGAGAATGCAATTTGTTTGAGTTTACAACATTTACACCTGTTCCCACAGAAAAACCTGATGTGAGTTCAGTATCTACAGATGTTTGTGCACCACTACTTCGAATTATTTGATACAAAAGAGATTCAAAGTTAGCCCTATCTCTTTTGAAACCATTTGTATTAACATTTGCTAGATTATTCGATATGATCTGCATCCTGACCTGTTGTGCATTTAAGCCAGTTTTTGCAACATGCATTGCATTAGTACTCATTTTTGACCTCCTTCTTAGCTATATGTGAAGTTTTTTGCAAAAGATGTGCCATGAAAAAATAGAAAATATTTTATAGTTTTTTTTAAATGTTTATAATGTTGTATTCTAAATATTATTAATTTTAATTTGTTGTGGAGTACTAAAATGAAAATATTAGATAAAAAGAAAACTATTTCACTTCTTGATGAGATTGTGAAATATGAACTATGCGGAGTGGTAAAGTATACACATTTTGCATTAATGGTTACAGGACCAAATAGAATTTCATTGGATAAATTTTTTAAGGAACAAGCTTCAGAGTCGCTTCAACATGCTCAAAAGGCGGGAGAATTGTTGACCGGCTTGGAAGGGCATCCTTCTCAAGTAATACCCAAAATTGAAGATAACAATCTTCATACTATAAAAAATCTACTTCATGAAAGCCTTCAACATGAAGAATGCGCTATCACTCTTTATAAAGATCTACTAGAGTGTTCTGAGAATAGAAGTTTATATATTGAAGAATATGCAAGAGAAATGATTAAAGAAGAAGAGATGCACAGTATGGAAATAAAAAAAATGTTAAGGGATTATCAAAATTAATTTTCTAATTTCATTTTTTATTAAAATACCTTTTATTTTCTACATAGGTTTTTTCATTTTATTTGGATTACTTTTTAGAGATACATTTGATTATCTTAGCCAATTCATACCATTTTTTTTGGGATTAGTTATGTTCGGAATGGGTGTGACAATCAAAAATAAAGACATTACTAGAGTTTTAGAAAAACCAAAATGGTTGTTTCTTGCAATGGGATTGCAATTCACCATTATGCCCTGTGTTGCATTCTTAATTACAATTTTGTTTAATTTTGATCCACAAATAGCACTTGGTTTTATTATTTTAGGGTCTTGTCCAGGAGGAACTGCTTCTAATGTTATAACTTATTTGTGTAAAGGTAACGTTGCTTTATCCATATCTTGTACAATAATTTCAACGATCGCTGCTATTTTCATTACACCATTACTAATTTTATATTTCGCTGCAAAAGAAATTGATGTTGAAATTGTTAAAATAATACAAACAACATTTTTAATTGTTTTTTTTCCATCAATTTGCGGAATTATATTAAGAAAGTTTAGTGATAATTATATAGAAAGAATATCCATTTTTCCAAAATTATCTGAAATATTAATTGCTTTGATAATTGGAATAGTATTATCAATTAATATTGAAAACTTGAATTTTTTATCTGCTAATTTAGTGGTGAGCGTTATTCTTCACAACACATTAGGTATTATAATTGGCTATTTTATATCATGGTTTCTTGATTTTCCTATTGATGTAAAAAAAACTGTAGCGATTGAGGTCGGAATGCAGAATTCAGGATTAGGCATTAGTCTAGCTTTGCTTCATTTTTCAAAGCTAGCAGCTTTGCCTTCTGCATTATTCAGTCTTTGGCACAATATTTCTGCAATAGGCCTTGTGTATTTTTGGAAAAAAATTTAAATTAAAATTTAGCTTAATGAAAGGAAAATAAATGGAAATCAGTGCTAAAAACCAAATAAAAGGAATCGTTACCTCTGTTATGGATGGACAAAGTTACTCTCAAATTGCAGTCGAACAGACTGATGCCGATGAAAAACCGACTGGTAGCTTTATTCATGCTGCAATTCCAGTCGATATTTGTAAAAAAATGGAACTTTCAAAAGGGAATAGAGTAACTTGTATATTTCCAGCTGCGACTGTTATAATTGCAAAACATTAAAAAAAGTTGATAGAAGTTCTCTTCAATGCAATTGAACTAATTTGTTCTTTTAACCCAGACCTATTCGAGATCATTTTTTTATCCTTAAAGGTTTCCATACTGGCACTTATTTTGTCTGTTCTGCTAGGACTGCCCATGTCTGCTCTTCTTGCCTCCTCAGAATTTCCAGGAAAAAGGATTGTTTTGGTGTTTTTTAATTCACTTATGGCACTACCTCCTGTATTTGTTGGTCTAGTACTTTATATTTTATTTTCAAAAAGTGGTCCTTTAGGGTTTTTGGATATTTTGTATACTCCCAATATTATGATTATTGCCCAAATCATTCTAATTCTTCCAATAATCATTTCAGTCGGAACTGAAACACTAGAACATTTATCTTTAGAATATGATGAATTAATGAAAATAATGAATTTAAATTTTTTTGAGAAGATAAAGGTGTTGCTTTGGGATGGAAGATTTGTGCTTATGACTTGTATACTTTCAGGACTAGGACGAGCATTATCAGAAGTCGGAGCTATAATAATTGTTGGAGGAAATATCATTCATGTAACAAGAGTAATGACAACTTCGATAGCTCTAGAAACATCAAGAGGAAATTTATCATTAGCTCTATCACTCGGAATGATTTTAATTGTGTTGGCAATATTACTAAACAGTATAGCTTTATACATTAGATATTTAGCCAAAAAATTTTCATATGATTAAGACTCATTCCATCGAACTTAAAAATATTTCTCTTGATTTAAATGGAAACAAAATCTTTGACAAATTTCATTTGAATTTTCCCAAAAGGGGTATAACTGTAATTTTAGGGCCTAATGGCTCTGGAAAAACTATGTTACTAAATATTATCGCAGGCTTGATTCAACCTAAAAATGGAAATGTTGTTTTTCATGATCTAGAATTTAGAGATTTTTCATTTGTTGCTCAAAATATAACCTTATTGAGAAGAAATGTGTTTGAAAACATTAGTTTTCCTTTGGCGGTGAAAAAAGAGAACAAAGACTTGATTAAAAAAAAAGTCGACATTCTATTAAGCTATTTCAAGTTGCTAGATAAAAAAAGTTTTTCCGCACGAAAGTTGTCAGCTGGAAATAAACAGTTAGTATCTATTCTTAGAGCGATAATTGAGGATAAGAAGTTACTTATTTTAGATGAGCCGTTCTCAAATATTGATGCAAGTGTTACCACAAAGATAGAAAGTCTACTAATGAGAAAGAAATCCAAAAAAAAAATAATTTTAGTTACACATGATATATTTCAAGCAAAAAGATTAGCAGATCATGTAGTATTTATTTCAAACGGCAAGATATTGTCAAATCTTGGAAACAAAAGTTTTTTTTCTTCAAAAAATAAAATACTAAGTAATTATAAGTTAGGTTGATATTTCAAAGAGCATACGTATTTATTTTTTGTATTTTAACTTTCTAAATCTATGGTCCGCCCATCTTATATAAAGAAAGTTTAGGAATTTTTTTATAGGACTTACTCTTATCATAATGGAAATAAACCGAAAGAATCTTAGTTCACTCCAGATACATATGAAAGCATCAACACCTTTTTTGATTTCTAACGAAGACGTTTTAACATGTAAAATTTTAAGAAGTTTATTTTTTGAAATACCAAGTGTATCTATATCCTTATGATTTGAGTGTATATCGATCCATTCAAATTTCTTGTTTCTATCAATTTTTTTATAAAATTGTATTTCTCTTGAGCAAACATTACAGTTGCCATCGAAATATACTTTAACTTTTTTTTTTCTCATTAAAAGCCCCTACTATCAACTATCTGACTGGTCAACCTTGTAAAAAAATAAGTACAATTAAGTGAAATCACAAACATTATTAAAACTCTGATAGAATTATCTACATTTTCCCCTATCCATTCAACAAATCTGTCTGTTTGAGAAATCTTTATACAAATTTCAAATAGCAAACAAAAAGAAATTATAAAAGAAAGAATTTTTAATCCATCGCTATTAAAAAGATGATAGAAAAGAATTGAGAGGAGATAAAAAAAAAAGGTAAAAATAATTATTTTTATGAAGAAATTTCTGTTGAATAAAATTAGGTTAATTAATTTACCATTCAAAGAATATATAGCTGAAATTCGTGAAAGAACAAAAATTAAAAGGATATGTGGCAAAAATAGAATTGAAATTGTAAAGTAAATATTTATTTTTTTTTCCCCTTTTTATTAAAATTAAGTTGAGAAAGATGAAATAACCCTGCAATAAAAATGATTGCTAAAACATAAAAGATTATGAAACCAACCGGATTTGCTGTTGTAAATTCCACTAATTCCTGCTGTTGACAAAGAAGATCCTCATTAAAATCTTTAAATTCATTGTCACAGAATTCAAAAGACTCTTTTTTTTCCATTTCAATTCCTACTCTAAGTCAACTTCAATTTCCCCAGAGATTGTCTCATTGAGGTTCAATTCATTGGATTGAATTAACGCATTTACTTCAATTATTGTAGATTTCGAAATCTTACCATCACGAACTAAATTACGTATTTTGTTTTCGACAATTCTTTGAGAATTTATCCCTACAGTTTTAAGGAATTTTCTGATAGAGAGATTCAATTTTTCTTCATTCATATTTCTAAAATATGAAAAAAAATACAAATGTAAAGATATTTAAAAAGGAAGTAATTAAAAACATACCAGATGGTCTATATCTATGGGATGTTTCAAACCAAATTCTTGATTAATTTGATGCATGTGTGAATGATGAGCATGTACGAGGACCGGTAAAGAAATTTTGGAATTTAAACGTAAGTAATATATAAAATTAGTTCCAACAAATTTTTTATCTACTATCTTAAACTTCAATTTACTTTTGTCATCATGAATCAAATCCTCAGGCTGAATAAGAAGTCTGACATTACCGCCTATTTTTTGTGGATTTATAAAATTTCCGGTTATTAAGCCTAGTTGCTTATGTTCTACAGCAAACTTTGAAACTACCTTTACGTTAATAAAGACCCCTTTATTAAAGTAATTAGCAACTTTTTCAGATTTAGGAAAGTGATAAATTTTATATGGCGTATCAAATTGTTCTAAATAGTTATCGATTAACAATGCACACTTTGAACCAAAATAAAATGCTTCGTTAAAATCATGTGTAACTATCAATGTTGATATTTGATACTTTTTTAAAATTTTTTTAAGCTCTACATGAATACTTTCTTTCATTCCTTCGTCTATATTCGCGAAGGGCTCATCTAATAACAATAATTTTGGATTAGTTAATAAAGATCTCGCAAGTGAGACTCTCTGTGCTTCTCCAGAGCTAATTTCGTGTGGATATTTTTTTAAAATATCTTCCAATTTCAATTTTATAATTATTTCATTTTTATTAGGTCCATTGTCATAGCCTTTATTCTTATTTCCAATATCTATATTTTGAAGAACATTGATGTGTGGAAACAAACTATTTTCTTGGAAGGAAAGAGCAACCTTTCTATTTTCTGGAACTTCGTGAAACTTTTCTGAGGATAAAATTTGATTATCCAACATAATTGTCCCCTTATTTAATTTTTGTAAGCCAGCTATTGTCCTTAAAATAGTGGTTTTACCTACTCCTGATTTTCCTAAGAGACAAATTATATCTCCTCTTTTTTCTAAACTTAAATTTATTTGTTTTATTACATGATTTCTACTTGAGGAGAAAGTTCCGTCAATAATTTGAAAAAAATTTTTCAATGATACTTTTTATTTGATTAATCTATTGATTGGTATTTTAGAGTAATAATAATAAATATACTAGTCCACATAATTAAAAATAAAGACGGTAAAGCGGATGCTTCGATTAGATCCTGTGATGCAAAGTTAAAAGCTACTGTTGAAAATGTCTCAAAATTAAATGGTCTTAGTACAAGTGTAATCGGAAGCTCTTTAAAAACTTCAATAGCTATTAAAATAAAAATCATTACCAAACTTTTCTGAAGATATGGAAAATGTATGTTTACAAAAGCTTGATATTTTTTATACCCTAATAACGAAGCTGATTCATCAATTGAATAATTAATTTTTGAGTAGTAAGATTTAATACTGTGGTAAGATATTGAATAAAATCTAAAAAAATATCCTAAAATTAAACCTGCTAAGGTTCCTATGAAAATCTCTTTAGTATTAAAAAAAATATACGAATCCATAAAGGATATTGCTGAGATAGTTAATACAGAAATAATCACGCCAGGAATAGCATAACCTGAAACAGATAAGCCTGATAATGTTTCTAATGTTTTACTTTTCAGATTTCTAATTCCAAAATTACAAAATAAAGAAAATACGATAATTATTGAGGAAGTGATAAACACGACAAAAATAGTGTCAATATTTAATTTTATTAAATCAAGGTTTTTATATGTTTCAGGAAATTTGATTGCCCAAAATATCATCTGAGAAACGGGAAAAATGAAACTAACAAAAAAAATGAGAAAACAAAAAGAAAAAGCAAAAAATGACTGATACCCCAAGAGTTTTTTTTTTTTCAAAAGATTTTTCAGAACCGGTGTTTTGAAAATAAAATTTTGAACTTCCTCTGGAAACTTTTTCGATAAAGAAGAAAACTAAAATTATAGATAATAGTAGAACAGACAAAAGATTCGCAAAATGAAAATTATCAAAAATAAACCAAGAATTAAAAATCTCAGTAGTTAAAGTATTAACTCCGAAAAAGGATGCTGTTCCAAAATCAGCAAGGGATTCCATTGCTACCAAACTAATGCCTATAAATATTGCTGGTCTTGATAGTGGAAGGATAACTTTATAAAATAAATTCAAGTTATCCATTCCAAGGTTCTTTCCAATTTCAATTGATTTTTTAGACAAATTGATAAATGAACCTCTTGAGAGAATAAAAATGTATCCAAATAATGTAAAACTTAGAGAGATTATTGTTCCTGTAATTGGTTGGAATTTCGGAATTATATTATTTGCATTTGGGATATTCAGATAAGTTAATAGGGAGAAGGCTGAACCATAATATTCAAAAAAGGCTGAAAACGAGAAGCCAAAGACATATGGCGGTATTGCTAATGGCAATATCAAAGACCATTTAAAAAAACTTGAACATTGGAAATTATAAAACGTTACAAGATAAGCTGAACTAACCCCTAGAAGAAAAGTTAATGGTAATACTCCGCATAATACCAGAAAAGAATTTGTTAAATATTCTTCTATAGAATAACTGTAAATAAAATCAGATATCGACCAATTAAAAGTAAACCCGCCTAGCAGAATGGTTATAAGCGGGGTTAAAACTCCAATAGAGATGAGAAGAACGCAAAGGAATAAAAATCGATTTATTGAGGGCATTTAAACAAAAATATAAATGTCAAATTTACTTCCAGCCAGCGTTTTTCATAAGTATAAACGATTCTTTTTGAAGTTTACCATAATAAGTCACAGGAGTTTTAACATCCTGTTTAAATTTTCCCATATCCTTAACTAAAATATTGGGTTCTACGTTTTCTATAATGGGAAATTCAAAAGTGTTATTTACAATATGAGATTGAGCTGCCGGTGTTAATAAGAATTTTAAGAAAGTAAGTGCATTCTTTTTATTCGGAGCATTTGTTAATATCCCAGCTCCAGAAATGTTCATATGAACACCTCGATTATTTTGATTTGGAAAGAACGGTTTTACCTTGCTGGCAGCCAATTTTTGTTCATTCCCTTTTTGTCCTGACAGCATCAAAGCATAATAGTAAGTGTTTGCGACAGCAATTTTAGCATTTCCAGAAGCTACCGCTAGAATTTGCGCTCTGTCATTGCCTTGTGGTTCTCTAACAAAATTTTTTACCACCCCTTCAGCCCAACGTCGGGTACTGTCTAAACCGTTATTCTTTATTAGAGATGCCACTAGTGATTGATTATACACATTATTGGATTGTCTAATCGCAATTGAATTTCTCCATTGTGGAGAAGCTAAATCCTCATAATCCATCCCATTAATTTGATCAAAATTTGTATGGATAGGATTGTAGAACAAAATTCTTGCTCTTTTAGCAATTGCATACCATTTTTCAGTTCTAAAATTTGGAGGGATTACTTTGTTTAGATATTCTGAGTTGGTAG
>MDTG01030744.1_pt1 | contig 12816 bp, 2 predicted proteins | sample 811421 | NCBI WGS metagenome assembly MDTG01 (sample SAMN05326645, study PRJNA326480) | marine metagenome | isolation source: seawater | place: Pacific Ocean: South East | collected 2011 | reverse complement strand
TTGATTGGTTTTGGCGCTACAGGTTTTGGTGCTACAGGTTTTGGTGCTACAGGTTTTGGTGCTACAGGTTTTGGTGCTACAGGTTTTATTTCATTTATAATGATCTTTGGTTTTGAAGCTTCAGGTTTTGGCGTAATCTTAATTTTTTCCTTTATTGTTTTAATCGGTTCTACTTTTTTTACGGGTTCTTTTTTAATAGGTAAAACAACTAATTCTTTCTTTGGCCCCATGACATAATCTGATTCATTGGCCAATGACCATATTAATTGCCCAGCATTTGTTGAAAATAGTTTCTGTTCTTTAATCATTCTTAAGCTTAGGCCAGATAGTTCATTTTTTATATAAGCCTCGCCATTAATAGTAACAAATTGATCTTGCACTTCATCAAATATTAAATTCATTAATGTAAAATTTTGTTTATCAATTGTTGCTATGGAGTGCTGAGATATAAAATTTGTTGGCTTAGAAGAACTCATTATATTTGCATGTATTTTCCCTTTTTTCACTTTGTACAAATTAGTTGTTTCATTAAAAACTATTTGCGCATTCGTATTATCATACATAACTATAACTGAATTATCGTTATTAATTATAAAGCTGATGTAGGATGGATATTCGCCAACCGTGATTTGATCACCATTGTTAATAAGTTTACCAGGATAGAGATTTTTATTCGGGTCTGAATCTCCTTTTGATAAAATACTCACATTACCATACTGTACTAATATTCTAGCAATTTGATTTAAGTCTGCTATCGGTTCATTTAACGAGTCTTCTTTAATCCCTTTATCTGTTGAATCAATTTCAACTTTAACATTGTTGTTTTCTAATGAGTTGTTTTCATTTTCATCAGACAAAATCTCATTAGTTGACATAGAGGAGTCAATCGTTTCCTTTTTATTAATTCTTTCAAAGTTTAATGACTCTAAAGAATTAAGCATTCGAGTATTATTCAAAATCAATATGAGGAAAAAAACAATTACAATTACAAGAATTACTTTAAATGTATAATCCGTTTTTTTGGCTTCTGTGGCTTTGTTAGAAAGTTCGCTGGAAACAAACTTCCCAGTATTCTTATCTCTGGGTGCACTCTTTTTTTGTTTTTTCATTTTAGTAGCAACATCTTTTTAACCGATTGGTTGTTTTGTGTTTTTAAAAAATAAAAGTATGTTCCGGTTGAGACTTGATTGCCGAATTGGTTTGTCCCATTCCATCTCACGCTATATTTACCTGCCCATTGTTCATTGTTTATTAAAGTGATTACTTCCTGGCCAAGAAGGTTGTAAATCACGAGTAAAACTTTACCATCATTTGGAATTTCATACTTAATAGTAGTAATAGGATTAAAAGGGTTTGGATAATTATCATTAAGAACAAATTCTTTCGGTATTAAGCTTATTAATTCTGCAATTTTTGTTTCAACCCATAATTGATCACCATATATTAAATAAATCCTTTTACCAATATCTGTTTTGGTATCATTCTTAAGCTCAAAATTATTTTCCTTATTGAGGTCAAATCTTTTTTGATTTGTTAAGTCAAATAATATCAACTGATGACCTTCTTTTAGGTTTCCTTGAACATCAACTTTAACATTAATATTTTCTTCTTTTGACCTTAATAACCCATACCATAATCCTTCATTTTGAGCCATCATTCGAATATCATCACGCAAAGGATATTCCTTGCCATTTGCCTCATGCTTATAAATCCAATCAAATCTAACACCATATTCTCCATCTGGAGTATATGGCTCAGCCGGATTATCTAATCCATCATATTCATTCAAGGCTTCAGGGTGAAAGCCTGCATTGTTATTAAGGTCTGCATCTTTATTCGTATAAAAATCGACTTTAGCATTCCACTCACCTTTATTATCAAATGAGAAGATGCCATTATAAAGGTTTGCAATCTGACTTCCAGATTTCTCTGCTTGCGTAATGCCAACTCGTAAAGTTCTGGTTGTATCAGCTTTATTACATATGATATAACCTCCAAAAGATTTTACCGTATCAACTACCCCAGACCAAGCATTTGTTCCAGTGTAAGTAAGTGGCCCACAATATTCAATCTGGCTAACATCACCCATTAAAAAAGTAAAAGGATATGGATTCCCAACAAAATTCCATCCTGGCTCAAGAATCCATTCTAAAGTATCTACGTTATCAACGATACCAGACCCAAGCGAGAAATCACATACTGGGTCGCCTTTTTTATAGATGAAATAACTTTTGCCTGGTTGAATTGAGCTTGCTTCGACAGATGTCCCATTTTCATAGGTATATATCACAAAAGAGTTTTTATCTATCTTACCAAAACTATTATAGAATACAGATTCAATTGCTTTATTATCTAAGTCACTAGGAATAGAGATTAATACCCAAGTATCACCTGGGATACATTCATCAATTGAAATTGATCCTTCAGGTATTTTTATAGGTACACTTGAAAGTCCTGACTGCGAACCAAAACCAAGAATATCTTTTGCACTAAAATAATATTGTAGGCCATTAAGCGTAATCAAGTTTGTATCAATTAGTTGTTCAACATCTACATATCTAGCATTTAAACTATTTTGATCAACGGGGCTTGATTGAGCATTAATATTATAAAGATTAAATGGTTGAAAACTATTTTTACCACCTTCAGAAACAAATAGAGATACATCTTGAAGCGGAATTGAGTCTTTTACAGAGGCAGAAATTGTAACATCATCAACTTTATAAAGAACTGTATCTTTATCCGTTAGAATATTATATATATCAGGTGGTAACTGATCTTGCTCAACATTAATAATTACTGTGGTTGTATCGCAAAGTTCTGTTTCGTCGCATATTGAATAGATCAAAGAATCTTCACCAAAGAATTGCTGAAGGTTGCTATAGTCAATAATCAAAGATGAGTCTTCATAGACGGTTGCAAGCGCACCACCAAAAGTTGGTATTGCAGTAGCAGAGCCAGGTGTGTTATCACCATAAATTCTTAGAGTAGATACTTCAATATCATTTTCCACATCATAATCATTTTGAACAATATTAATTGTGTCTTTGTTGGTTTGGAAAATTTCAATAGAGTCAGTTAGTGCAATTGGTGGATCTGGTACACTTACTACACTGACAGTAACTACTGCGGTTGCAATATTACCCGCTTTATCTGTTACACAATATTTAAACGTGTAATATCCATTATAGTCTTTTTCTGGATTAACTTGAATTGATGGTTTCCCCGTTCCCAAGCTCACGTCTTTCTTAAGGGTATCTGCCTCTTCCCCTGGTAGAGATATATAACCATATTTAGGCTCATCGCAAAGTGCGTAATTCAAAGTATCTCCATCAGCATCAAAAGCAATTAGTTCAAAATCAAGAGGCGTATCTTCAAAAAGATATAAATTTATAGTATCTTGAGCAGTTGAAAATATTATAGGCGCATCTTCAACGGGAAGAATCTCAATTACTAAAGTTGCACTATCTGATAAACCGGTTTCATCTGAAAAACTGTAAATTAAATTATCTGTTCCAAAGTAATCAGGAGCAGGCTCTACAAGAATTAAACTGTCGCTGTCGACTGTCGCGTTATTAGCATTGCTATTAAACTCTTCAATAAAAGATTGTATAATTGTTAATGTAGAGTCTATATCACCATCTTCATCTGTATCATTGCTTAAAACACTAACCAATGTGTCACCATAGTCCTCATTAAAGCGAATTGTATCATTAAAAGCGATAGGCTTTCTTCCTTTTTTCACTGTTACATATATTTTACCAGTACTATTTAAAAGCGTTCCATCAGAAATTTCATATTCAATTGAATCAAGACCAACATAGTCGGGTATTGAGCTGTAGTTTAATACCACAATAAAGCTTGTATCAGCCCTTACACCTACTGCTCCAGACCCACTGTTTGATTTAATGTTAAGTGAGCTTGCGATTATATCGCCATCAGGGTCACTAACGTATGGAGAAACATTTAGGTCATAAATAAGTCCAGCACCTACTACAATATTTATATTTTCTGCAATTGGCTGATCGGGAACACTGGCTATATTAACAATTATCTCTGCGCTATCAGTTAGCTCTCCATCATTTGTAATAAAACCAAAATTAACTATACCAAATTCATTTGGATTCGGGGTATAAATAACTTTTTGTTCTGAGTTAAATACTCTGTCTCCTTCATTAACAAAACCGGTTTTTGTTGTTCCATCGTTTGTCTGATATAATAATCCTGCACTTGGAAGAGAGGTAATAGAAAACGATAAGGGGTCATTTTCTAAATCTGTGCCACTAACTTGAATAGTTTTGGTTTCGTCTTCATCAATATTAATAGTATCATTATTTGCAATTGGCGGATCATTTACACCTAAAATTATAAATTGGACCACTCCATTTTCACTCGTACTAAAAGGATCAGATGCATTAAAGAAAATAGAATCTTTACCAAAGAAATTTTCCTTTGGCTTATATATAAGGCTGTTGATATCATCAGTTATGCCAGAGGGGACACTGCTAATTTGCACACCATTACTTTGTGATAATATCCCGTTTTTAGGAAGTGATAGTACTTTAAAAATTAATGAGTCGGCTTCAATATCTGAGCCTTCTAATATTAATACCTGTGTTGAATCTTCATTTAGTTCAAATTGTTTATTTAAAACAATCGGGACATCATTGATTGGTGTAATTGTGATTTTAAAGGTATCTAAAATAGCTTTCCCGTTTGAGGTCCCCTCAACTATAAGATTAATCACACCAAATTGATTATCAATTAAGTCAAAGGTTATGCTGTCTCCTTCTATGTTTATTGACGCGATAGAAATATTATCATTCGATTGAATTCTTACAGTTATTGAATCATCAGCATTATCAATATCTGTAAAAAGATCAGCGATAGAAATAACACCATCATCTGCATCTTCATCAATGACAACATCACTAAGTGCATTAGCTATTGTTGGAGCATCATCAACTGGGGTCACAGTAACAATCAATGTGTCATTAACCGTCTTCCCATTTGATGTCCCCTCAATTACAATTGTAGCTACACCTGAAGAGTTAGTGTCAAAAATAAGGTTTAAATCGTTTCCAACTAATGTGTGAGTGACTAAATCAGAGTTGCTATTTAAAATTAAAGCTTTTGTAATATTTGTATCATCATTGTCAATATCTGTGAAAACAGAAACAAGGTCGATCAAAGTAGTATCTGCATCTTCCGTCACTGTCAAATCGCTAATTGCATTGGCAACTACTGGTGAATCATCAACCGGATTAACAGTAACAACTATGGTGTCATCAACCGTTAAACCATTTGAGGTCGCACGATAGATGATTGACATATTACCATCTCCAGTATTTTTATCATCCTGAAAATCTAATGTTATAACATTATCTGAAAGAACCACTGCAACAATTGATTCGTTCCCTTTGTCCACTAACGATAGTTGAATCGAAGTGTTTTCATTATCAATATCATTAATAACATTACTTAGATCTATTACCGTATTCTCAGCATCTTCATTAACGGTTACATCGCTCGGTGCATTCGCTACAGTAGGAGCATCATCAACTGCATTAACAACAATTTCAAATGTGTCATCAGCTGTTTTTCCATTTGACGTCCCTCTTATAACTAATTCAGCTGTCCCATTTTGATTATTTTGAAAACTCAGGGTAAGTGTTTTACCTGATATGCTGGTTGTAATTAGCGAACTATTATTATTGCTTAAAACACTTGGCGTTATATCTGAGTCATTATTATCTATATCTGTAAACACTAAGCTCAGATCAATTGTACTGTTGGATGCATCTTCACTTACAGCTATATCATCGATCAAGTTTGCTACCGTTGGTCCGTCATCAACCGGATTAACAGTAACAACTATGGTGTCATCAACTGTTAAACCATTTGAGGTCGCGCGATAGATGATTGACATATTACCATCTGCAGTATTTTTATTATCCTGAAAATCCAATGTTAATGTTTTCCCAGAAAGGGAGGAGGCGACAATAGATTCGTCTCCCTTAGAAACTAAAGAAAATGAAATATTTGTATTATCATTATCAACATCATTAATGACATTGCTTAAGTCTATTACCGTATTATCCGCATCTTCATTAACCGTAACATCGCTAGGCGCATTTGCGACTGTAGGTGCGTCATCTGTATTTGGTACCGTAATTGTAACTGAAACAATTTCACTGGTTAAGGAGCCGGGGTCTGTAACAGTAAAGTTGTAAGTAATAGTCCCGTAAAAATTTTCATCTGGTGTGAATTTTACTTGTTTAGCTGAAGAAGTCACATTTGTATTATTACTACTTATACCAGAATCATCGCTTTGCTTTAATGTGCCATCTGTTGAAATAGATGTAATCGTATAGGTTGAAATTACATCTCCATCTGGGTCTGAGGATGATAAGGTTATAACTACATCCGTAGCATCTTCACTAACCGTTATGCTTTGTGCTGTTGCCACTGGTTTTTCATTTAAATCGTTGATTGCTATATTAATTGTTCCAGCAGATGATGTATTTGTGCCATCGCTAACAGTAATGCCCAACGTATAGCTAGATGTTTCTTCGTGGTTAACAGAAGCTGCTGTTGTAATTGCTCCTGTAGATGAATTTATAGCAAACTTCCCCGCTGCATTTCCACTTGTAATTGTCCAACCACTAAAGGTTGTTGAGCTTCCATCTCCATCTGTTGCCCTTGGCGTTCCTACAGAAGTTCCTGAGGCTACGTTTTCATTTATTGAGAATGAAGAATCCACTACAACTGGCGCAAGGTCATTAATATCCGTCACGTTTATAGTGATTGTCTTCGTAGCTGAAAAAACTGAACCATCGCTTACTTTTACTGTAAGTGTATAGCTTGTTGTTGTTTCATAATCTAAACCTCCAGCTACTGTGATCACGCCACTAGATGCATTTAATGCAAATTTTCCAGCGTCATTACCTGAAACAATGGTCCAATTGCTCAAACCATCACCATCGGCATCGGTTGCTGCAATTGCTCCACTATTACCAGAAACTGCTGTACCATTACTAGCGTTTTCTGCTATTGTAAACGTTTGACTACTCGTAACAACTGGCAATGAATTATTATCCGTTACATTAATTGTTAATTCTTTTTCATATGTAGCTCCATCATCATCTGTTGCAACAATATCTAATGTATAAGGCTGATCATCGTATACCATTTCAGCGTTTGTATATAATTTTGTTCCATCAACAATCTTGAATTTTGCGCCATCTTTGCCACTACTTATTGTAAAGGTGTGGGTTTCATCATCTAAATCTGTCGCGGTAAGATTCCCAATAAAGGTGTTTGCCGCATCGCCACCACCTGCGGTTGTATTTGAAGAAGCTAGATCCGTTGGTGCGTCATTTACATTATTTACGGTGATTGTAAATGTTTGAGTGCTATACGTATCATCACCACTATTAGCCGTGCCTCCATCATCTGTTAAAACGATTGAGACGGTTGCGGTGCCTGTAGCGTTTGCAGCGGAAGTAAAGGTTAATACGCCACTTGCATTAATTGCAGGTTGTGAGCTGAATAAACTATTGTTGTTATTAGATGTAGTGAAAGTTAAAGACTGACTTGAGGGATCGCCGGTGCCTTTACTTATGTTGCTTGCCCATCCGCTTGCTGTTTGTGCTCCCGCATCCTCATTAACGGATACATTGCTCCCTTTAGTAAAAGAAGGTTCGTCATTTACACCCGTAACCGTTACCACAAATGCATCATCTACTGTTTCACCATTAGATGTGCCTCGAATATTAATCGTTGCTGTACCATATTGATTGGCTACATAATCCAAGGTTAATGCATTCCCCGAGATACTTGCAGAAACTAAATCTGTATTGTTGTTACTCTGAACGGCTTTTGTAATATCATCATCATTATTATCACCATCCGTAAAAACATTACTATAGTCCACTGTTGAGTTAGAAGCATCTTCTAAAACTGTAAAATCTGCAATTGCATTGGCTACTGTTGGCGAATCATCTGCAGCATTAACCGTAACAACAAATACTTCATCTACTGTTTTTCCATTGGATGTTGCTCTAATGGTTATAGCCGCCGTTCCACTTTGATTAGCTTCATAATCTAATGTTAAAGTATTCCCAGATATGCTTGCTGAAACCAGGCTAGTATTTCCATTACTCAATATCACCTTAGTAATATCACTATCATTGTTATCTACATCTGTAAAAGTATTTGTTAGATCAATTGTAGAGTTACTCGCATCTTCTGTTACTGCAAAATCAGCAATTGCATTAGCAACTGTTGGCGCATCATCTACAGCATTAACCGCTATGGTAAATGTCTGGGTGGCATAGGTGTCATCTCCACTATTTGCCGTACCTCCATCATCTGCCAATACAACTGAGACCGTCGAGCTGCCTGTAGCATTTGTAGCTGAAGTATAGGTTAGAACACCGCTTGAGTTAATTGCGGGCTGCGTACTAAATAAACTATTATTATTATTGGTTACTGTAAAACTTAGTGACTGGCTAGAGGGGTCGCCTGAGCCTTTACTCAAGCTACTTGCCCATCCACTAACCGTTTGGGCCCCCGCATCTTCATTTACCGATTGGTCACTTCCTTTCGTAAATGACGGCTCATCATTTACCGCTGTGACCGTTACCACAAATGCGTCATCCACCGTATTACTATTTGATGTTCCTCGGATTGTTATCGTTGCTGTGCCATACTGATTGTCTTCATAATCTAAAGTAAGTGTATTCCCAGAGATACTTGCAGAAACCAGGTCTGTATTATTATTACTGTGAACAGATTTAGAAATGCTACTATCATCTACATCCGCAAAAACATTCGTGTAGTCTTTAGTTGTGTTTGAGGCATCTTCCAAAACTGTAAAATCAGCAATCGCATTGGCTACTGTTGGCGCATCATCTACAGCGTTTACCGTTATGGTAAACGTTTGAGTGGCATAGGTGTCATCACCACTATTTGCCGTACCTCCATCATCTGCCAATACAACTGAGACCGTAGTACTACCTGTAGCATTTGAAGCCGAAGTGTAAGTTAGGACACCGCTTGCGCTAATTGCTGGTTGAACACTAAATAAGCTATTATTGGCATTAGTTACAGTAAATGTAAGCTCTTGACTTGAAGGATCATCCGTTCCTTTACTTAAGTTGCTTGCCCATCCACTAACCGTTTGGGCCCCCGCATCTTCATTCACCGATTGGTTGCTTCCTTTCGTAAATGACGGCTCATCATTCACACCCGTAACCGTTACCACAAATGCATCGTCCACTGTTTCTCCATTGGAAGTTGCTCTTACGGTAATAGTTGCTGTGCCATATTGATTGGCCTCGTAGTCTAAGGTCAGTGTATTTCCAGATATACTTGCAGAAACCAGATCTGTATTATTATTACTCTGAATAGCTTTCGTAATATTGCTATCATCGTTATCAACATCCGTAAAGACTCCACTATAATCTTTGGTTGTATTTGAGGCATCTTCTAGTACCGTAAAGTCAGCAATCGCACTGGCTACTGTTGGGTTATCATCAACAGCATTAACCGTTATAGTAAACGTTTGGGTAGCATAGGTGTCATCACCACTATTTGCGGTACCACCATCATCTGACAAAACGACTGAAACCGTCGCACTGCCTGTAGCATTTGTGGCTGAAGTATATGTCAGAACACCGCTTGAGTTGATTGCAGGCTGCGTGCTAAATAAACTATTATTATTATTGGTTACTGTAAAAGTTAGTGATTGACTTGATGGGTCGCCTGAGCCTTTGCTTAAGCTGCTTGCCCACCCACTGACCGTTTGGGCTCCAGCATCTTCATTCACTGACTGGTTGCTTCCTTTTGTAAAAGAAGGTTCATCGTTTACCGCGGTTACATTCACCGTTACCGTGGCAGCATCTGAATCTTCAGTACCATCGTTGACCTTAAAATTAAAGTTTCCATGGCCATTCCCATTCCCATTTGATGCTGAAATATATTTTACTCTATTGGATCCATCGCTAACTGTAGTTCCAGTTGAGATTGCTCCACCAGAGAACTGGGTAAGTGTTCCATTCGATGGAAGGCTAGTTATAATATAAGAAAGATCATCCCCATCGGCATCTGAGCCTGAGAGTGTAATTGTTTGTGAAACATCTTCAATGGCTGAGACAGTCTGCGCTGAAGCGGTGGGCGGTGTATTGTCACCAGCAAAAGGAAGGTTGGTTGAAAAGTAACCTTGATTATTTTTACCATACGCATACCATACATATATGGGCTTATTACTCTCAAAGTAAACATCGGCACCAGTAGTATAGTCATCGTCCAACTTTCTAAAAACTTCCCAAGACTGACCATCAACCGTCATGCTTCTTACTGTTTGGTTATCCCAACTAGATAAAGAATAGTTAGAGCTTCCATCCTGCACGGTTGTTGTTGCGTTGCTTGGTTGTAAAATATAGTAATTGATCTCTCCATCGCTTGAACCTGTATTCACTTGTCCAATGTCATCACCAAGATGTGCATGATTTGCGCCATCAGAAGAATTGGATGCGTTTAATGGTGCCATTAAAAACATACCATTATTGTTTTTTGAATTTTTATTATCAGTAGAATAGCCTTGGTAGTAAACCATAATAGGTTTATCAGCACTAATATGATCTAAACTACTATTATTGTTATTATCTAAATCCCATTCATAAAACTCTTTTTCATCTAAGTCTGAGTTCTTTACGGAACCATCAACACTTACTGTTGTATTATCTTCAGTGGCAACGATAATTGCAGCCGTTCCTTTATAGGATGAGCTTTCACCTTCCATAATTAAGTAATCTGTTCCTAAGTTTTTAACTGGGACTAGCTGATCATAGCCCATATCTCTAGGGTTACTGCTTTGAGCTTGGCGAATACCACCACTCCATGTTCCTGAATTAACCACAATATCCTTATCTGCCGTTATCTTTGTACCAATAACATCTTCATCATAAGAACTATTTGCATGATCAATACCTAGCACATATGAATAACCTTTGTTAAGTGTAATCGTATTACTTGGTTGACCATCCCAATTGACTCCAGAATTAGCATCTACTGAAACTGTCGTACTATTTTCAGTTGCCATTATTGAAATAAAACTACTATAGCTATTTTGATTCGTATAATCTGATTGTGTTTGATAAAAATGAGCCGAGAAAAATTCTTTACCCATTCCTTGGACACCTTTGGATGAGACAGATCCCATTTGGTCACCGGCTCGAATATCTACTCTTAAATAGAAAGGACTACTTGCCGTAAAGTATAGGCCTTTATTTTGATCTGTGGTCCCATGGGCATCAGCATAGAGATAGCTACTTGCAGAAACCGTAAAAGAGTTTGGGCTCGATTTGCTGACAGATTTTGTTAAAATAACAGTTCCATCATATCTTTTTACACTCACATTAAACGAGCTTGATACCATGGTTGAAAGATCAATCCTTATTTCATCTGGATCATCTGAGCTTGAGGATGCCCCATTGTATAATGGGGGCATGTAGTGTTCTGTAGAATATTGAGCAACTAAGTTGCTTAACATTAAAAAGCTAATAAAAATTATTAAAGGTAGACGTTTCATTTTATTAATTACAGCAGTCAAGTGGCAATGCTGGAGGAGCCCCAATTGATTCATCCCCTGTTTTTAAATTTTCATATGCTGCATAGCCTCCGCCAAGAACAATTGGTATAAGCCAAAGACCAAAAACACCCCCACATTCTTTATAATTCCATTCAGATATGACATCGTTAACTAATAATCCAATTTGATCTTCCAGTTCATTTTCTAATCCAACAAAAGAATAAGTACGATCACTTAAGACAAGCTTGTTATTGACATCCATTAGCATTAAGTCCATAGCGCCGCCAAAAATAGGTTCGGCTTTAGTACTAAAAACAGTGACCTCAGATCGACGATTTAATTGATGAGCTATCTCTTTTTGGGCAGTTGTAGATAAGTTATTAATAAATTGTTGAGTTAGCCGAGTTCCGCCGCTTGGAATAAAAGAATACCTAGAAGCTTGGCGAGTGCTAACTGTTTTAGGCTTATTCATTCCATAGCCTACTGCATTAATTCTTGATTCTTGAATCCCCCCGCGATTTACTAGCCAATTTTTTGCTGAATTTGCTCTTCTCTGAGATAGCTCCGTATTATAATCAGTATTCCCTCTAGAATCTGTATGCGATCCAAGCTCAATCGTTATATGTGGATATTTTTCTAAAAGACCCCGAAGATAAAGAAGATCCATCTCTGCTTGGGGTGTTATCTTATCATCATTATAATCATATAGAATATTTGTTAAAACAATTTCAACAATACCTGGAGTTACTGTTAGATCAGAATTTAGAATAAAAGCAAAATCTAGTTTTGTTTCATCGAGATCTTTGCCAGCACAATCTTCTGTATTGCACCCAGTTTTATAGAAACGATCTTTAACTTTTAAATTATTCACTTCTTCTTCTAAAACATTTTCTAAGGTTTTAACCAATATTTTAGAAACGCCACTTGATAGCCTACCATTATCAAGCATATATACACTCGTTCGACATAGGTCTAGCTCATCATATTGTGCCAGAAGCTTGCTTGAAGGCAGCATAATTACCGTAACAAAAATGATGTGTTTTAAAATCTTCATTTAATCAATTATGTTTAAATACGTGACCAAACTCTGAGAATGATCAAGGTTAAATTTCTTTCGAAGACGAAATGAGTGAGCTTCGGCTGATCGTTTCGTAATATTTAAGTTATTTGCAATATCATTCGTGCTGTACCCGGCACGAATAAAGGCACATACTTTAAAT
>MDTG01154352.1_pt1 | contig 12817 bp, 14 predicted proteins | sample 811421 | NCBI WGS metagenome assembly MDTG01 (sample SAMN05326645, study PRJNA326480) | marine metagenome | isolation source: seawater | place: Pacific Ocean: South East | collected 2011 | reverse complement strand
TTCCAATTCCAGGTAATGATGATTCAAGAAGGTCAATTAATCTCTATTGTGATTTAATACATCAAACAATTGAGTCATCAAAACAAGAAATTGTATTTGAAGAAAAAAAGGAATCAGTAATTGGCGAGCAAGAAAGTGCCGATGAAACTAATAATGCTGAAAAAGTAGATGTGAAAGACTCAAGCACACAAGTGGAGTCTAAATAATGTCTCAGGTAAAAGCAAAACAGGTCCAGGACTTAAGAAAAATGTCTGGCGCTGGCATGATGGATTGTAAAAATGCCTTAGCCGAGTCTGATGGTAATTTAGAATATGCTTTTAAATGGCTAAGAGAAAAAGGAATAGCAAAGGCTGAAAAAAAATCTACTAGAGATGCAAATGAAGGCCTTGTCGGCATAAAAAAATCGGATAGTGGAGCTGCAATAGTTGAAATTAATTCAGAAACAGATTTTGTGTCAAGAAACTCTGAATTTCAATCATTAGTTAAAAATGTATTAGACATCGCAATTTTAGAAAATATTGATACAGCAGAAAAATCTTCTGAATTAATAAGTAATGCTATTGCTAAAATTGGTGAAAATATTGTTTTTAAAAGATCTGATTATATCTCGGGTAAAACATTTACATATACTCACAACAAAATTACAGATGGATTAGGAAAAATAGGTGTAATTTTAAAGTTTTCTAACGATAAAATCTCTGAAGAGGTTGGTAAAAACATTTGTATGCACATAGCCGCGAGTTCACCAAAATCTCTTACTGAAGATGATTTAGATCAAAATCTTATTGAAAACGAAAAAAGTATTCTTAAAGAACAACTTAAAGACTCTGGCAAATCAGATGAAATCATTTCTAAAATGATTGATGGTAAAATTAAGAAATTTTTTGAAGAAAATGTACTTTTAAATCAAAAATTTGTTATGGATCCCTCGATATCAATCAATTCTTATCTTGAAAGTTCTTCAAAAGATTCTGGTATAGAAATAAAGATAGATAAATTCATCAGATACGAATTAGGAGAATAAGTATTGTCTACAAAGAAAAATAACCGGATACTTATTAAGCTGTCTGGTGAATCACTTATGGGTACTGGGAATTACGGTATATCAATTGATACTGTAAACAACATTGCTGCAAATCTAAAAAAGCTTTTAATTAAAAAAACACAAATTTGTATTGTAATTGGTGGAGGAAATATATTTCGCGGACTTGAAGCTTCATCTCAAGGAATGGATAGGGCTAACGCTGATTATATGGGTATGCTTGCTACTGTTTTAAATGGTTTAGCTCTTCAAAATGCCCTTGAGAAAATTGAAGTTCATACAAGAGTTATGTCTGCATTTCCTATACAATCAATTTGTGAAACTTATATAAGAAGAAGAGCTATTAGACATATGGATAAAAACAGAATTGTTATATGCACCGCTGGAACAGGAAATCCTTACTTTTCAACTGATACATCAGCTGCTTTAAGGGCCGCAGAACTTGATTGTGATGTTATTTATAAAGCTACACAGGTAGATGGAATTTATGATAAAGATCCAAAAAAATTCAAAAATGCAAAAAAGTATTCTAAGCTTAGCTTTAAAAGATATATTAATGAAAATTTGAAAGTTATGGATACTTCAGCCATTGCAATATCTCGTGATAATAAGATTCCAATTAAATTATTTTCTATTAACGAAAAAAACTGTTTTGTTAAGATGTTTATGAATAAATTGAGTCATTCGGAAATTTCATAATGTTTGAAGAAATAAAGTTAGGTGTAGAGTCAAGAATGCAATCAACTATTAGTTCAGCTAAATCTGAACTTTCAGGAATTAGAGCAGGAAGAGCTTCACCAAATATGCTTGACTCTATTAAGGTCGATGTCTATGGACAAAAGATGCCAATCAATCAAATAGGTAACATTACAACACCAGATTCAAGAACTATTAATGTAGAGATATGGGATCAGTCAAATGTTTCTGTTGTTGAAAAAGCATTAAGTGAGTCTGATTTAGGTATAAATCCACAAACAGAGGGCTCATTAATTAGATTACCATTGCCACAACTAACAGAAGAAAGAAGAGTTGAATTTTTAAAGTTAGCCGGAAAAATTTCTGAAAACTCTAAAGTTGCAATTAGAAATATCAGAAGAGATGGAATTGAAAAAATCAAATCATCAGAAAAGAATAAAGAAATAGGACAAGATGACTCTAAAAAATTTCAAAATGAAATTGAAGAAATTACTTCAAAATATATAAAAGAAATAGAGGACAATCTTAAATCTAAAGAAGAAGATTTAAAGAAAATATAACTTTTGACATTACAAGTTAATCACAAAAATACTTCGGAAATCATTAAAATAAATCATCTAGCTATTATTATGGATGGTAATCGAAGATGGGCAAAAAAAAATCGATTAAAAATAAATTTAGGTCATAAAGCAGGTATCGATAACTCTATTAATTTACTTAAAGCAATAAATAAGGATAATTCGATTAAGATAAAATATATTACTCTTTATGTTTTTGCTGAAAGTAATTGGAAACGCTCTGCGCTTGAAATAAAATCATTATTTAATTTTATAGAACAGACTTACAATAAGTTTCAGGAATTATCAAATGAGGAAAATTTTAAGATAAAGCATTTTGGCTCAAAAAAGAAATTACCAAAATCTATAAATGATATCATTGAAGATGTTCAAAAAAAAACAAATAGAAATAAAGGTATTCAAATAAACTTAGCCTTTAATTACAGTGGTAGATTAGAAATTATTAATGCGGTTAAAAATCTAATAATTAACAAAAAAGATATAAATAAATTCGAATCTTATCTGTATAGCCACGGCATTCCTGATCCAGACTTTATTATTAGAACAGGTGGCGAATATAGAATAAGTGACTTTCTTTTATGGCAATCAGCTTATTCAGAATTTTATTTTACAAAAACACTTTGGCCAGATTTTAAAATTAATAATTTAAAGATGTCCTTTAGGAATTATATTAAAAGAAAAAGAAATTATGGCAGATAATAGTATATTACTAAACTTTACATCATTATTTAATATAGAATTTGCTAAAAGAATATTCTCAGTAATATTTTTTGTTCCAATATTTATATTTTCATTGTACCAGGGGGGCAGCTTAGTATTTTTTTTATTTCTCTTCTTTTTTCTTATAATTATGAGTGAATTATTAAATCTATTTAAGCTATCTCAATTTAAAATTAATATCATCGCTTATTCATTTATAGCTTCGTTTTGTATGATAATATTTCCATTTTATTATCTAACCATAGATAATAATTTCTTAATATGTGGCTATGTCTTAGTCTCTCTTTGGATTTTTGATACTTTTTCTTATCTTGGAGGTAATCTTTTTAGGGGAAAAAAAATTTTCCCTAAGTTAAGTAAGGGAAAAACATATAGTGGCTCAATTTCAGGATTAATTTCAGTTTTTTTATTTAATTTGATAATATCAAATTATTTTTATAATACTTTTTTTATTAATTTATATTTTATAGCTATTATCATTTGTACTCTTTCATTTATTGGAGATGCCTGTGTATCATTGTTGAAAAGACAGTCAAATATTAAAGATACAGGTACATTATTTATTGGTCATGGAGGTTTCTTAGATAGAATGGATTCATTTATTATGGTTTTTTTCTTCTTTATAATATTCGATATACATAAACTTATTCCTTATGTCTAAAAATATTGTTTTATTTGGTGCCACAGGATCAATTGGATCGTCTGTCTTAAATTTATTGGATAAAACAGGAGATGAATTCTGTTTAAAGGCAATTACATGTAATCAAAAAATAGATTCCTTACTTGAAATTTCTAATAAATATAAATGTAATAATTTAGGTGTTTCTGATACTAATATTTTAGAAGAAACCAATGGAATTTTTTTAAATAAAAATATTGTATTTGGAATAGAAAATTTTGAAGAATTTATTAATGATGATATTGATATTTATATTTTAGCGATTTCTGGACTAAGTAGTGCTAACCTTGCGCTTAAAATTGCTGAAACAGGAAAAACATTAGCAATTGCCAATAAGGAAAATATAATATCACTTGGAAAAATTTTACTAAATAAATGTAAAAAATTTAATACAAATGTATTTCCTTTAGACTCAGAGCACAATGCTATTTATCAATTATTAGAAAATAATAATAAGGTAATTAAGGACATAATTATAACGGCTTCAGGCGGACCTTTTTTAAATTTAGAATTAAAAAAGCTTGAGTCAATAACTCCTAAGCAAGCTATTAATCATCCAAAATGGAAGATGGGGGATAAGATATCAGTAGATTCCTCAAACATGATGAACAAATCGCTTGAATTAATTGAAGCTAAAAATTTATTTGATTTTCAAGCTAATGAGGTTGATGCAATAATTCATCCACAAGCTATTGTCCATGGAATTATAAATTATTTCGATAATTCATCTTACGCATTTCTAAGTCAGCCACATATGGAAATTTCAATATCTAGTTTATTTTTCCCAAAGAAGAATATTCAATCTAATGCATATGATTTAGATTTAACAAAATTATCTTCGTTAGAGTTTTTTAGAATTGATAATGAACGATTCCCTTCCTATCGGTTAGGTAGATTTGTTATGCAGACTGATGGAATTGCTCCTCATATATTCAATTATGTTAACGACAAATTGGTAAATTTATTTCTTGAAGGGCATATAAAATATACAAATATTGTACATTTTAATGAGAGAATCATTGAGCTTTTCTTCAAATCACACATGAATATAGACGAACCAAAAATTGAAGATATAAAAGAAACCAGTGCTTGGATAGATCAAAATTTAAAAACTATAATTAAAATGTAAGTAATTTATAATATAAATATGAGTCCAAAATTTATAATCCCTATTTTAATACTGTTTCTATGCAACCCTGTTTTTGCCAATAATTTTTTAATTGATAAAATTGAAATTAATGGCCTTGAAAGAATAGACCGTGAAACTGTAATTTCGTATTCTAAATTGAATATTAATGATTCATATTCAAATGAAATAGGAAACAATGCTTTAAAAGAGTTGTATAAAACTGATTTATTTTCTGATGTAAAAATTGAATATAATGAAGGACAATTGAATATATCAGTTAAAGAAAATCCAACCATTAATCTAATTAAATTCATTGGAAATAATAAAAAAAATGATGAAGACTTATTAAATGAAATCTCTTTGAGAGATAGGTCAATATATTCAAGATCTAAAGTAAAAAAAGATGTTAAGAAACTATTATCACTTTATCAAAGGTCAGGAAGACTTTCTACGGAAGTTATTCCAAAGGTCGAAACTTTAAATGACAATCGAGTAAATCTTATTTTCGAAGTAAATGAGTCAGACGTAGTTTCTGTAGCAAAAATTACTTTTATTGGAAATAGTGTCTTTTCTTCGAGAGAACTTAGAAAAGAAATGAAAACAAAAACTTCTTCTTTATTAAGATTTTTCTCATCTTCAGATAATTACGACCCTGATAAATTAGAATATGATAAAATTTTAATTTCTAATTTATATCAAAATAGTGGATATCCTAATTTTACTTTTAAATCTTCAATTGCCCAGTTAATTCCAAATAAAAATGAATTTGAAATTATACTTACAGTTGATGAAGGTGAATTATATTCATTTGGCAAGGTATTAATTGAAAGTAAATTCAAAAAACTAAATGATGAATTTTTATCTCAAACATTAAAAGTAAAGTCTAAGAATTTATATAATGCAGATTTAATTCAGGATGATATTTCTTCCATTAAAAATAGTGCTTCCACCTATGGATATTCATTTGTTCAAATTAATTCTAAAAAAAATTTTGATAATGAAAACAAAGTAGTAAATATAGAATATATAATAGATGAAGGTCCAAAAGTTTATATCAATAAAATAATTATAAATGGAAATACAAGAACTACTGATAAAGTTATAAGAAGACAGTTTTCAATTGTTGAAGGTGACTCGTATAGTAAGTATTTAATTGACATGTCAAAGAATAAGATTCAAGCTTTGCAATACTTTAGTAAAGTAAATATAACTGAAGAAAAAACAGAATCTTTTGATAAGATAAATTTAATTGTAGATGTTGAAGAAAAAAATACAGGTGAAGCTACCATTGGTGCTGGTTATTCATCTGCGACAAAAGCTAGTTTGCAAGTCGGAATTACAGAGCAAAACTTTTTAGGCAAAGGTCAGCAACTCAAGTTTCAATCAAGCTTTGGTGACGAATTCACCGCATACGATATATCATTTGCTGAACCTTATTTATTTGGTAGAGACTTATATGTAAAAGGTGATTTATATAGTGAACTACAAGACTCTGCTTCTGTTAACTATGAAACAGAAAAAATTGGTCTTGGAGTTGCGCTCGGATTTCCTCTCTCATATGATAAGAGAATCACTACGAAATATTCATTATTTAATGACAAAACAACAGCAGATAGCGATGCTACTGATTATGAAAAAATGTTAGCTGGCACAACCACTGTCTCAACACTCGGTTATTCATTTTCAAGTGATAAAAGAAATAGTCCTTATAAGCCCTCTGCAGGATTTAAATATGTCTTGATGCAGGATATAGCTGGATTAGGTGGCGATGCTTTTTTTATTAAAAGTACTATTGATTACACGTACTATAAAAGAATAAGCAAATCATTTATTGGATCATTAAAACTAAATAGTGGCCACCTAAATGGTTATAATGATAAATATGCCCCGATATCATCCTACTTTAATTTAGGAGGAAATAAATTAAGAGGCTTTCAAAGTCAGAGAGTTGGTCCAAAAACAGGAAATTCTTATACAGGCGGTCAATATTTTTATTTGTTATCAACTGAAACAAATATTGATTTACCTATAGAAAACTTTGATATTACAAGTACTTTATTTGTTGATGTTGGAAGTGTGTGGGGACTTGATAATAGATTTGGAGCTATAGATGATAAGCACAAATTAAGGGCTTCTGTAGGGCTAAATTTTATTTGGGATAGTGCAATTGGACCAATTAATTTTATTTTTGCTCAGCCATTAAAAAAACATGAAACCGATGCAACAGATAATTTTTATTTTGATATAGGATATAATTTTTAACCATGAAAATATTTAATTTTACATTACTAATATTAATTTTCTTTTCTACAATTTTATTTGCTGATCAATATCCAAATACTTCGATTGGAATTATTGATATTAATAAAGTATTGACTGAGTCTAAGGCGGCAAAAGATGCGACAAATCAAATAGAAAAAATACAAAAAAAATCAGAAGAAGAATCCAAAAAAGAAGATGAGCTCATAATAAAAGAAAGAGAAAAACTTATTGAACAGCAGTCTGTTATGGCGCCAGAAGCATTTGAAGTTAAAGTTGCGGATTTTGAAAAAAAAGTACAGTCATATCAAATTGAAAAACAGGAAAAATTAAGGAAGTTAGACCAAATGGTGCAATCAGCTAGAGCAAAGATTTTAGAGGAGGTAAAGCCAATTATTAATGAATATGCTAGTGAATTAGGTATAACAGTAATTTTAGAAAAAAATGCAGTTATTTTGTCAGCAGATGATATGGATATGACAGATGATGTTATAAAAATATTAAATAAGAACCTTCCTAGTATTAAAGTTGAATTGGAAGATTAGTAGTTTTCCAATCTATGTTAAATTTTTATAAGAAATTAGGCCCTATTTCTTATAGTGAAATTATTTCAGAATTGAAAATTAATAAAATTTCAACATATAAAGATAATACAAAATTTAAATCATTTAATGGTCTTGATAATTGTTCTGAAAATGATTTGACATTTTTATATGATAATTATGAATATTCTCTGTCTCACAAAAAACCGAAGGGCATCATAATTTCAAATAAGAGAAAAGATATATCTAACTTTGATCAAGTTATAAAATTTATAGTTTCAGATGTGCACAGTTCTGTCGCAAAAATTTCAAATTTATTTTATAGAGATTTTAATGTTGCTGAAATAAATAAGTTAAAAAAAACTCAAATAAAAAGTTATAACAATCTTTCAAAATCTGCAATTATTAAAAATGGATGTAAAATCGCTGATGGCCTTTCTATTGGTGATGGCTCTGTAATTAATGAAGGTTGTATTCTTGGTAAGAATGTTAAAATAGGATCAAATACTGTAATTCAAAACTCAATAATTGGTGATAATGTTGAAATAGAAAATAATTGCTCTATTGGACAACCTGGGTTTGGCTTTGCGTATCAGGAAAATAAGAATTTTAAGATATACCACATTGGACGTGTAATTATACAAGATAATTGCTATGTTGGATCGAACTGCACAATAGATCGAGGAAGTTTTTCAGATACTTTTATCGGAGAAAATACATATCTAGATAATCAGGTGCACGTAGCTCATAATGTAACAATAGGTTCAAATTCAATTCTTGCGGGTCAGTGCGGTATTGCTGGAAGTTCAAATATTGGTAATCATGTAAGAATTGGTGGGCAAGTTGGAATAATCGGTCATATTAATATTGGCAATAATGTTGAAATAGCTGCGAAAAGTGGAGTTCGCAATAGCATTAAGGATAATCAAAAAATTATGGGCGATCCTGCAATTAATATGTTTACCCATTTAAGAAAACTGACAAAAAAGATTAATTAAGTTGAATCATGGTTTCTCTTAATCAAAATCAAATAAAAGAATATATTCCCCACAGAGAGCCATTTCTATTTATTGATGAATTGATTGATATTGAAAAATTAAAAAAAGCTACAGGAGTTAAAACATTCACCGAGAATGATGATTTTTTTAAAGGCCATTTTCCTGATCAGCCTGTTGTACCAGGAGTTATTCTTGTTGAAATGATGGCGCAAACGGCTGCCGCATTAATTGCATATAGTATTAAAGATGAAACATTTGATAAAATTGTTTATCTAATGAATATTGATAATACTAAATTTAGAAGACCTGTCTTTCCAAATGATAAAATTTTTGCAAAAGTTAATGCTTTACGTTCTAAGGGAAAAGTTTGGAAATTTGAAGGCAAGCTAATAAATAACGACGACAGTTTAATAGCTGAGTCAACATGGTGTGCTACAATTATGGATAAAAATAAACAATGATACATCCATCAGCCATTATAGGTAAAAATGTTAAATTGGGCTCTAATGTTGAAATTGGACCTTATGTTTTGATTGATGGCAATGTAACAATTGGTGATAACACAAAAATTCAAGCATCTTGTTCAATTACTGGCAACACAATTATTGGAGAAAATAATACATTTTTTTCTTTCTCTTCTATTGGTTCAATTCCACAGGATTTAAAATATTACGGTGAGGAATCTTACCTTAAAATTGGTAATTCAAATATATTTCGTGAACACTGTACAGTAAATACTGGAACTGAGGGAGGAGGCTACAATACGATTATAGGTAATAATTCTCTTTTCATGACTGGATCGCATATTGCCCATGATTGTATTGTTGGAAATAATGTAATTATGGCAAATCAAGCTACTCTTGGAGGACATGTAATCATTGAAGATAATGCTGTTATAGGAGGATTATCTGCAGTACACCAATTTTGTAGAATAGGAGAACTATCTATGATTGGAGGAATGAGTGCAGTAGAAAATGATGTTTTTCCCTATGCATTAGCTATTGGCAATAGAGCAAAAATAATAGGCCTCAATCTTATTGGACTCAAAAGAGCGAATTTTAATAAGACTGATATTCAATCTGTTAATAATTTTATTAAGAATATTTTTTCAAGTAATGAGTCAATTCAAAATGAGATTAATAATATTAAAGACAATGATAATCCTTTAATTAATAAAATAAGAGATTTTATTTTAGTTAAATCAAGCAGGGGTTTATGTCGTTATGAAAAAAAATAATGTCGCTTTTATTGGAGGATATGAACCTCTAACAGCAAAAATATTTAAAAATTCAAAAAATTTTTATAAAGATCCAATCTTTATAGATCTATCTTCATCAAATATTCCTAAAGAAAAAAAAATTTTTTCTTTAAAGATTTATGAATTTTCAAAAATTATACAACTACTAAATAAGTTCAATATTAGAGATGTTTGTCTTATAGGAAAAGTGGATAGACCAAATCTAACAAATATTAAATTTGATGATGTATTAACTAAATATATTTCACAAATAATGGACGAATATAAAAAAGGTGATGGTCAAATATTAAATCTAATTATAACCATTTTAAAAAAAGAAGGACTCAAGCTTAAATCACTTAAGTCAGTAGATAAAAGTTTCTATTTTGGCTCCGAAGATTATGAGCTTATTTTTAAAAATAATTATTATGATAAAGATGATGTTTCGAAAGGAGTGTCACTTTTAAATAATATTTCAAAATTTGATAATGCACAGTCAGTAGTAATTTCAAATGGTTATATACTTGGCATAGAGGCAACAGAAGGTACTGACTCTCTTTTAAAAAGAGTATCTTTTGAAAAGAAAAAATTAAAATTGAACAAAAGAGAAGGGGTGTTAATTAAGATTTCTAAAAAAAATCAGTCTGATCTTGTTGATAACCCTGTTATTGGTCCTACAACCATTAAAAATGCCATTAAAGCAAACCTTAATGGCATTGCAATTAAAAAAAATGATACAATTATCTTTGATAAAATTAAAATACTTAAAATGCTCAAAGAGAATAAATTAAATTTATATTTTGTTTAATTTATCTTGTATTCTTCTTTGACCTAATTTCTCCGTATTTCTGGATCTTGTTGCCGGTATAAAGTTGTCTTGGTCTACCAATTTTCTGAATTGGATCATCAATCATTTCAGTCCATTGCGCTGTCCATCCTGATGTGCGAGCAATTGCAAAAATTACTGTAAACATTTCGGGTGGGAACCCAATTGCTCTTAAAATAATTCCAGAATAAAAATCAACGTTTGGGTATAGTTTTTTTTGTTGAAAGAATGGATCTTTTAATGCTTTCTTTTCAAGTTCGATTGCTAATTCTAATATAGGGTCTTTCTTAACCCCAACATGATTTAGAACTTTTTTACAGATCCTTTTTAGTATTTTAGCTCTGGGGTCATAGTTTTTATAGACTCTGTGACCAAAGCCCATAAGTTTGAAGTTATCATTTTTATCTTTCGCTTTTTTAATATATTTATCAATATTTTTTTTATGACCAATTGTTTCAAGCATTTCTAAAGCAGCCTGATTTGCTCCACCGTGAGCAGGACCCCAAAGAGAAGCCACGCCAGCAGCAATACACGCAAAAGGATTAGCACCAGATGAACCAGCAAGTCTAACAGTGGATGTTGAGGCATTTTGCTCATGATCCGCATGAAGTATAAAGATTATATCCATTGCTTTGGATATAATTTTAGGAATTTTATAATTTTCAGACGGCACCGAAAAACACATATTCAAAAAATTTTCGGCATAAGATAGTTTATTATCTGGATAAACAAAAGGTTGACCTATTGAATATTTATACGACATTGCCCCTATTGTTGCTGCTTTAGCGATTATTCTTCTCGCAGCTGTCATTCTCTGGTGAGGATCATTTATATCTAGTGAGTCTTGATAGAATGCCGATAAAGCACCCATTACACCAACCATCATTGCCATCGGATGAGCGTCCCTCCTAAATCCATTAAAGAATTTAATCAACTGCTCATTTAACATGGTATGATTAGTAATAAGATTCCTATATTTTTTTAATTGTACTTTATTAGGTAAATCTCCATAAATTAATAAGTTAGAAACCTCTATAAAATCGCTCTTATTAGCTAATTCAGCTACATCAATTCCTCTGTACCGTAATATGCCTTTTTCACCATCAATATATGTGACTTTAGATTCACATGATGCAGTTGATGTAAATCCTGGATCATAAGTAAAATATCCTGACTCAGAAAAAAGATTAGTAATATTAATTACATCGCTTCCTTCAGAAGCTTTATGTATAGGCAGTTGATAAGTTTTAGAGTTAATTGTAAGTTTTGCAGCTTTTTTACTTGATTTTGTTGAATTTTTTTTTGATTTCATGACTATTAAATAAACTATTTCTTAGTAATGGAAAAGAATAAATGGGTAAAAAAAGGGAAAATTAATATTTTCTTAATAAACCAGTAAGTTTTCCTTGGATTTTAACTCTATGAGCAGCCAAAATTCGAGTTTCATATAAAGGATTAGCACTTTCAAGGGCGATGCTTTGTCCTTTTTTTCTTAATCTTTTTAAGGTCGCTTCATGTTCATCAATTAGTGCAACAATAATATCTCCATTTTCAGCAAGGTTTGTTTTTTTTATTAAAACAGTATCTCCATCATGGATTCCTTCATTTATCATAGAGTCGCCCTCAACCTTTAAAGCATAAGATTCACCGACTGACATAAGATCCCTTGGTACATCAATCATATCATCATTATGTTGAATTGCTTCAATTGGAGTTCCAGCTGCAATTTTTCCAAGCATTGGAATAGTACTTACTTTATTTTCAGATAAATTATGAGATTGTTCTGCAAAATCGGCAATAACAACGTTCTTTCTATGAGAAGAAACATCTAAATTAGTAATACCATCCTTAATAATTTCAAGTGCTCTTGCTTTATGAGCAAGTCTTTTGACAAAACCTCTTTCTTCAAGAGCCAAGATCAGCCTATGAATACCTGATTTAGATTTAAGAGACAACGCATCTTTCATTTCTTCATATGAAGGAGTTACGCCGTTTCTACTCTGAAAGGTACCAATATAATTTAGAAGTTGTTTTTGTTTTTTTGTTAACATAATTACGATGTTTATGTTCTATCAATGTTCTCATTAATATTCAATACAATTTTATGTAAT
>MDTG01212243.1_pt1 | contig 12818 bp, 14 predicted proteins | sample 811421 | NCBI WGS metagenome assembly MDTG01 (sample SAMN05326645, study PRJNA326480) | marine metagenome | isolation source: seawater | place: Pacific Ocean: South East | collected 2011 | reverse complement strand
GATCGAAAAACGACACAAACGGTTATTGGGTTAGGATGATTAATCCTAAGGCAGGAACAACGGTCACAGACACTGCAACAAGCATCGAATACGTTCTCAAGCCGCTTGCAATCGGTGAGGCGTTTCTTCCAGAAGCGGACGCAACAAAGTGTAGTGATCCAGCCGGCAATGGTACGGGTGCCGGACTAGATGCAGATAAAATTGACTTTGCATCTCGAGCGGAATTTGGATGGACGCTTGACCAGTTACCACTGCTTACTGACTACCCACTTCCAACAACGACTTGGGCCAGTAAGCCAGCCCTTTCTGACTTAAAATGCACAGTTACAATGGGCGATGCGAGTGCCTGTAATTAGAGCATAGTAAAGCAAAGCGCTCTTAATATTGAAAGGGTGGCTCTCTCTAGAGAGGGCCACCCTACTTTTTTCTTCGCCTTTTACTTGAATTCGTCCAAAAATGTTTATCGACCGCTGATTATCCTATTAGCCAAACTCAGTGGACCTATTAGATCGACTTTATATTTATACTTACAAAAGATAAGGTCATACTTAAATTGGAGTTTGAGAGTGTCTTTGTTTTTGAAAATTCTCACTAGTTTGGCTTTTTGCATTTTACTTCCATCGTGCATCACCACAAAACCCTTTCCATTGCAAAACACTATTGAGCATAATTGTACTCCAAAGGCTACGTTTAACCCTTCAACTGTTAATATTACGTCATCGGGTGTGTTTTCGTTTTTTTCAAAAGATCAAAACTTCAACTACGATTTGAAAAACTCTCAATGGGCGTGCAAAGTACCGAATACCCCAATTGTAAATACCTTCGATCAAGTTGATGCTCAAATGATTTTGGAAACTATAAATTCAAAAAAAAATAAATCTTCCGAAGTCATTACAAAAAACATTAAATTAACTCCAAGAACAGAATTTCGTTCTTATGTAACCAAGCATTGTGACCTGCTCGGTCTTTCGTATTTGTTTCAGTTAGATGCCAGCCCGAATAAGAAAGTTATTGGTTGCCAAATAAATATGTTAGCAAATAGCGCGATCATGTGGAAGCAGTTGAATGATGATCCCTCGATTCAGGTTGCTTATTTACCAATCTATCAACCATTTTTTAACCAATATTTAAATTCAATTGAGTAGAAAGGTTAGCATCCAGCCAATCGTAAGATATGGAATAAATGGTACTTTTGATGACCAGGCTTGTTTTTGGACACTGAGCCCAATGAGAGGAATGAGGCATGTAATCAAGAGCCATGGACCTAATAAGTTCATCTTTAAGGTCATGCCAAGACTAAAAATTGCGAAGAAATCTGCCGAACCCACAACGCTCTGTTGTTTGAAGTGCTGGATGAAAAGCAGCACACAAATAATTGAGGTTAATATTCCAAAATTTATTGAATATTCTACAAGCGTACTCTGCTGAAGAACAGCGAGCCCACACGTTAATATGAAAGCTATACAAAGTCCCTTAGTAGGCACTGAAAGACGCAATACATCTTCAATCGAAAGATAAATCCAGAAGATTGACACTATTATCGACACATATGCTATCGTGGAGTGAAAAGGGTAAAAAGAGTAGCAAAGCGCTATAAACGGTCCAACAAAAAATAGCCCAGCCCTCACCATCATTCGAAAAGGATCATACAATCTTTGAACCGTCACATACCTGGAGGCAGTGCTAGCACTGCGGTTATTTTGAAAGTTTTTTGCTCCATATCGGCTAATAAATTTATTTTATGAAGCTTAGCATATTTTACCTTTTGAAGCTTCTCTAAAAAGCCTTGTACATCCTGCGAGGGTACATTTTTAGATAATATTTGCATAACATCCGCAGAGATTTCTTTTATCTCTACGTCGCGGGCAAAATAGTTTTTCCACCTAGATGCGCTTATTCTGTCATCAGAATTTAATAAGAACTCTTGCTCATCAATTATTATGAGTTCTCTGTAATAATCTTTAAAATAAATCCCTGAGAGTAAAATTCCAGTAGAACTCAAAAAAAGAAACCAAAGCGAAATCAATTTAATCATTCTGTCACCTTAACACTCAAAACTATCGTGTTTTTGATTTTTTCTACTTTCATATGTTCATTAAAATTCGTTATTGACTCGATTTTTTTTAAAAAGCGTTGCGCCGTTTCATCAGACAAAAATGTCAATGTAGCTGCTTTCTCGCGTTGGTTGAGTTCAATCGCTAATAGAGCACCGTCTGGTATCTCATTTTGAATACGCTGTAATAAAGGCAAGCTAGTTAGTGTGTTCTCAAAATGGGTTGGTGGGTGAATTATTAGATTTACGGTGCCTTTAAATGAGTACTGCCAAGAGAAGGTTAAAGAAGCTAATAGAAATATACTGCACCAAAAAAGACTAGAGTATCCTTTTTCGCGCTTTTTTTGATAGCCAACTTTTGGTGAAAATAAAAATCCTTCTAATGTTTTTGCTATTACAGGGTCATTCTCAGTGCTCTGAAAGATATGCGAGAAACCTGTTTCTTTGGAAAAGCTGAGCAAACAGGGCCCAGATTGCCACAACGTAGCATCCGTCTTGCAGACTATGTTTAATGCCTCCGGGTAAATCACAGCACCCTTAGAAATTATCTTCCAAATTGCATTTAACTTTTCATCTGATGTCCATGCTTGGGCCCAGTAGCCAGTCTGTCCGTTGTAGTAAGCATCAGTAGTTACTAAATTTTCATTTTTAAACAGAGATTTCGACGAAAACAAATTAGTGTTTGGTCTAGGCTTATATGCAACATTTTCTATCTGAGTTGTGTCCCAATTCGTAAAGTTTGCAGATACGAGCAAATATTTAATTTTTCGTAATTTAACATTTTTTGGGTCAATAGCCTCGTGGAATTTTAACTCACCTGTCCGATTAAGGTGATAAACTTCTAATTTATTCATAGAAATAAGTCTAAAAAGCTTTTTCATTGCGCTAATCTAAGGGTGTCCATAAGAAAAAACTTCTATTGGTTTCCCAAGTCTCTGGGGCCACTTGAATTATGTCTATGTAAGCAAAGGTTTCATTATTTTCGTATAATACTAGTGCTTTATGGTCAACCGGTGATGAGATTACCGTATCCCTTGTTAACAATGAAAAATCTCTCTCTGGATGGATTTTAGCTAAATAGTTTTTTAATGCTGAATGATTTGGAATAACTTTATTATCAAGTAAATTGCGAAGTTTTGAAGCATCAGAAGCACTTAGATCATAGTAACTTTGTAATGTTTCATCAGAGGCCATTGCTAAGTTTAGCTTGTATTCTCTTGAGGTGACGCGCAAACACGGTAAAATTTTGATGCCTAAATCTAAAGGTATTGATAACTCATTCAACAAGTCCAACGTGCCGAATCCTACGCGGAATGGAGCATTCGCAACGACGTAATTCCCAATTGCGAGACTTAATTCAGCGGAATTCTTAACATTGGCGCATATCGAAAGGAGCTTTTTCAGAACTTTTAAATGATCATCGATAATGCTCAAATTTTCCTCAACATCTTGATGAAACAGATAAGAAATGTTGAATAGTCCCGAGAGGTCAATTCTTTGACCGGTGATCGATGAATTTTTAAGTGGTTTGTCCTCAAGAGCTAGTTCTTCAAACGCTTCTTGCTTACCACTTAAATCTGCAAGCTCCTCGGAATGTTGTATCGATAAAATATGATTTTGAATAAACGTATATCCGTTTATTGCTATCACTGATGTTACTAATAAAGCGATTAACGCAAGTGGCAGTAAAAATGCTTCCTTTCTTTTGAACCGACTCATAGGTTGAAGAGCTTCGACTTTTTAAAATGCTCCGTCGCAATGATAAGGTTTAAAACTTTTTTATCAATTTCCTGAAACTGCGCTTTTATTTTTACTCCAGAATATAACCGACTGAAGGAAGAACTTTGTGTTTTTACAGATTTAGAAATCCCACTCTCACCAAATTTCCATACAATATTCATCCCAGATATCTGTTTCGTATCAGGCGATACTCCAAAACGCTTTATTATCAGATGCACTTCATCTTCAATGCGTCTTACACTTAATGATTTACGTCCGTCTGGAAGATAAGACGCCGAGTTAATATCAGCAGATATAAAATCAAAAACAGATTCTATATCTAGTCGGTATTCCATCTGGGTTTTTATTCTTGAGTCGAACTGGAACGAATTTTGTATCTGTTGATTTAATATGACTATCAACATACCAGATAAAGCCAGCGAGATTAACACTTCAATAAGAGTAAAAGCCTCGAGTCGATTTGATAATGTCATTTCTGCGCAACTTCTTGCTTGAAATAATTAGCTTTAATTTCGACCCCTTCAGACGAAAGCGTAACTAGCAAAGGTAAGTAAGCGCTGGGATCAATTCTATCCAATTGATCTATTGCTGATAAAATTGAAATATCATTCTGTAGTCGTTTTAGAGAGTATTTTTCCTCAATGGTTATTAGCATCCGTGTTCGATTATTTGATGAATTTACAAATAATGCCATAGTTAGCGCACAAATAGATAACGCAATTAAAAGCTCAATTAGAATGAACCCATGGCTTCGTATCATGGTTTTTCAAACGCTAAGTGACCCAACGCTCCTACAATAATTTTCTTTCCACCGCAGCTTAAAACTACTGGTTTCAGCCATCCTCCAGCGTAAACAGCCACTTCCTGATTTTCACAAAGTGGTTCTAATTTGACGGTTATAACTTTTTTTGAGGTTGGGTTTGATTGTTGCAACAACGCAAGGTCAAACTTATTTTGGGTGATAGCGAGCCGATTGTTTGCCTTGTTGAGTAATTGGTCACCGATTAACGGCCATTTAGGCAATGTTAAAATAATCCCAACTATGATCATGACAGTTAACACTTCTATTAAGCTGAATGCAGGCATTCGCAAAAACTTATCTGAAAGCTTATCTGAAAACTTTGCTGACTTTATCATCATTTTTGTCTGTATCGTCGAAAACTCCATTTGGGCCAGCTGATTTAATTTGCAGCCCACCAGATGGCTTAAAGATGGCTGCGTAATTGTTTCCCCATGGATCTTTTGGCAAGCCTGAGAGGTATCCCATGGAGCTGTCATTTTCATTAATTAAGATTTTCAGGCCCTCTTCACTCGTCGGAAATCTTCCAGTGTCTAGGCGAAAAAGGTTTAGTGCAGTTTCAAGTGCGGAAAAATCATTTTCTATTTTAAGGTTTCGCGCCTGATCTGGTCTGTTCAGTACCATAGGTGCAACAAAACTTAAAAGCACCCCGATAATAGTGAGTGCCACTAGAATTTCAATTAATGTGAAGGCATTTACTCTATTTGATAAAGATCTGACCATCAGTCAACCTACGGCTTGCTGCAAAGACATCATAGGGGTTACCACCGTGAAAGCGACAAAAAAGATTATCACTCCCAACAGAACTATAGTGAGTGGGCCAAGTAACTGCATGGATAAACTAAGCCATTTGCGTTGGTTTTTGTAGTTACTTTCTAAAAGATTTTGAAACGTTTTCGGTAGTGTCCCTGATTTCTCAGCCAACCCAATTCTCAGCAATTCCATACGGTTAAAAAGATTCGTATTTTCAAGAGCTTGTTCTACTGAAGAGCCTTCAAATATCTCGTCTTTTACCCTTGATAACGCAAGCCTGTAGTATTGATTTCCAGTGGCACTTACTGAAAATTGTATGGCAGTTTCGAGATCACTCTTTAACAATAAAGCTAATGATATGTTTTCGAGAAAAATTGATTTAGCTCTCATCCGCAAAAGCTGCCCAAAAACGGGTGTATTGTTGAGAGTTTTTTCAAGTAGAAACCGAGATTTGGTAGTGCTGCGAAGTAAAGAAATCAGCAACAAGAGTCCAATAACAAACCAAAGAAGCTTTAGTAGAGTTTCGTAACCTCTACCAGAAAAAGATAGGATAAGGCTGGTTAAAAAAGATTGTGCATCTTCTTTTATCAATATCTTGAACTCAGGAAGAACGTTATCAAATATTATCACTAAAACAAAGATAGACACAGTAAATACAAACAGCGGGTAAGTAATTGCTTTTTGGAAGTCAGCAAATATAGCATTTTTACGTTCTTTTGCTGTGATAATTAATTCAAGGGATCTGGCTAAATCGGCATTTTCGTAACCTACCCGAAGTAGTGAAATTGTATCAGTTTTCACATTACTAAAGAGATTTTCGATAGCGACAAGAAAATCAACACCTTCTGCAAGCTCTCCATTCAGAAGATATGAAATGCTGCTAATTGTCCCACTTTTGGACGATGCCAGTATATTAAGCGCTTCAGAAAGAGCCATGTCTTGGTCAATTAGAGCTTGCAGCGCCCTAATGAAATCCCAAAAAGCCTTCTCACTAAATTTTTTCATTGGCTTTAATTCAGTAATGAGTTCGCCTTGCCGTGATAATCTGTCGCGTGCATTTTTTTTCGACAGAGCCTCAATCACTCCCGAGACAGGGCCAACTTGAGACTGAGCTTTGTAATAATACTTTTTCACTAAATGTTCTGCTTAAGCCGGGTTATCTCAAAAAGTGATGTGTTTTGATCATTGAACAGGCTTAAAGCCTCTTCCTCCATTGTATCTATTATGTTCATCTTCGACAAATTTAGTTCCATCAAAGCAATATTTTCACTGTCTAATTTCAAATGAGACATTACGGGAATTCTGCCACTAAAACCCGTATAATTGCATGTTTGACATCCTTCAAAAACTCCGGGAAATGAGCTTTTATGCAGGCTTGATTTTATAGATTTTGCTTTACAATCAGCGCAATACACTCGCACTAATCGTTGTGAATAAACGCCAAGTAAACAGTCAGAAAGTAAAGACTGGTCAATATTAAGGTTCAATAGCCTCTTGATAGCACTAATTGGCGTATTCGCATGGACCGTTGAGATAACAAGGTGCCCAGTCATAGCCGCTCTGACAGCAATTTCAGCAGTTTCAGCGTCCCTAATCTCTCCTATCAATATCACATCGGGATCATTGCGTAATAATGATCGTAATCCCTTTGCAAAGTTAAACCCTACATTATCGTTTACTTGGGTTTGAATTATTTTCGGTATTTCTACTTCAACTGGATCCTCAACTGTCATAATATTCAAGCCACGATCTACGAGCGTATTAAGAAGTGAATAAATAGTAGTAGTTTTACCAGAGCCTGTTGGACCGCAAACTAATATTAATCCAGATTGGTGTGATATTGCTTCAAGAAGAGAGTTTACATGTTTTTCGGCGAGTGAAGTGTCGCTTATCTGTGCATGGGTAAGTTGATTGGAAAAAAACCTTAAAACGACGCGCTCTCCATTCTTAGTAGGAAGCGTTGCCACTCGAATATCTATGGAGCTTCCCTTAAACGACACATTCATCCGTCCATCTTGAGGGAGACGTTTTTCTGTTATATCGAGATTAGCGACCAGTTTTATCCGCGAAATAATCATTTGCGCAACGCGTTTATCAAGTTGAGTGAAGTCTGAAATAACCCCATCAATACGCATTCTCACTAATAAATTTCTAGTGCCCGGATCAATATGCAAATCTGACGCTTTTCTTGAAATTGCCGCTGAAAGGAGAGTATTGAATAACCTGACTATGGGCGCATCATTTTCATCGTGTGCCGAAAGAGCAACTTCCGCTGTCTTTACAAACTCTGTTTCAGAGATGTACTCATCAACTTCTGAAAATATTTCCGTGTCTCTGTCACTAAGGCGGTTTTTTTCCAATTCAAATGTGTCGACACTCGTTTTAATGTCTATTTGTCCATCAAAAGAAAGCCACAAATCGTGTGAAACACTCAGTGCGATGCCAGGTGGCACATAAGCTATTACTGGTTTTTGGTTATCATCTATGATTATGCCATGTTTCTCTAATAAGTTTTTATCAAGTAGCATTTAATTACCAGTCACTGGCCGCAATTTGGGACGCAGCGAGGGAATATTCAAACGCTGGCCCACAGGTTTAGGTTTTTTTGAAACCATTTCATTACCTTCGTATTCAAAGAGCTCCCTCCCCAAATTTGTTCGCCATGTTTTCAAAACTTGATTTCTTTGGTTTTTTGCTGACACCAAAGTTGGCCTTAGAAAAATCGCTAAGTTTCTGCTTATTGTTTGAGAAGATTCTTGCTTAAAAAGCATCCCTAAAACTGGAATGTCTCCTAAAAAGGGGACTTTAGACACACCTATTTCTTCCTGTTCAACTCTTAGGCCACCAATCGCAATTGTCTCACCCTGTTTGGCACTCACAACAGTGGAAATTTGGCGCTTTACTGTCACCACATCACTCAATACTTTTACAGATTGATCAATGCGAGAAATCTCCTGCCATATCTCCATTATTATGTCGCCTTGTTTGCCAATCTTCGGCTTGATTTTAAGCATTGTTCCAAGATCTTCACGTTTTATTGTTTGGAAAGGTGTGGCACCATCACCCTGTTGATTAGTAAATTGACCTGTAATGAATGGAACATTTTGACCAATTAGAATTGTACTTTCTTTGTTCTCTGTCGTCATCAGACTTGGTGTGGCCAAGATGCGATTGTCCGTATCACTTTTCAAAGCGTTAATCATAATCCCTATATCGGGAATTTTACTTGCTCCAGACCCAACAGCTAATAAGCCGCCAACTGCACCTGTTAAAAAAGCGTCACCAGCAAGCGTGCCAATGTTACTACCAGCTTGCCCAGAAACAACACTGGTTGAAAAACTACCATCGTTAATAGAAAATTGGAGCCCCAGTTTGTCTGCAGAGTCTTCTGATATTTCAGCGATAATTGCATCAACATAGACCTGGCGTGGAGCACGATCCATTTCTGCTATAACTTGTATAGCTTGTTCCAAAGATGCATTTGGACCAGACAAGATGACTTGGTTTGCACTTTTATGTGCTGAAACGCTTACAGTTTTTGTGTCTGGGTCAGATGATAGGACAGGACTTAAAGTTTCTACTAGCTCGCCAGCATCCGCAAAATTTAAATCAATAACTTTTAATAGATGTACATCTTTACTTGGTACTAATTCTATTGAAGGTAAAATTTCACTAACGACAGTTTTTTGCGGCACGGGTAAAATTTCTTTAGTTTTTTCTAGATTTCCAATCATATTTCGAAGCTTAGCGATCGATTTTTTTTCTCCTGAAACCAACAAGGCGTCAGCTGTGGAATCATCAGAAATAATATTTAAACCAGAAAAAATTGGAATTTGTTTGATTAATTCTTTAACGCCAGTTTTTGAAATCTTACCTCCCAAATATAAGCGCTCTAGAGAAATTACATCTACCTCTAGTGGAGTCACACTGTCTTTCGATACAGAGGATTCTTTCTTGTTTATAGCAAAGGTTTTATCTGAAATTTGGCTGACCTCACCACCAAGGCCTTCGATTATTTCTACAAAAAGTCCGTGTATATTTTCTTTTCCAGAAATTTCTTTCTTCAAGGAGATCTTTTTCTTCGGTTCAAAATCTAAAATATAAATATTGCCAGTAAGCTGAGAGAAATACGAGCTTACCGCTCCGATGGGTGCATCCACCAATCTAATGGTGTCTGCAGCCGCAGAGGAAAAAAGGAGGAAATAGAATAAAATTAGTAATTTTAATTTATTCACAGTCTTATCCTCAACATTTTCAATTCCCCACCACGTTGAATTTCTACCTCGAAATAACTGTTCACCGGTTTTTTGCTTAGGTGTGGTTCAAGCTTATCTAAGTGATGCGTATTTATACCGTCGATACTTACGATAAGGTCATCAGCTTTAAACGGCGAAGCAAGCAAAAGCAAATTGGGCACAGTCTTATCTATAATCCAACCAGTGCGGCCACCAAAAGTACGTCCTGGCTTGGGTAAACTTGTAAATTGAGATGCAATAAAATGTGGGACTCCAACCTTCATAGCGATATTTTTAAATTTAAATAAAGCGGCCTGGTCAGTTGTATAATTTTTACCACTCCAATCCGATTGGACGGTATCTGCGACAGTTGGTAATCCGGTATCTTTGACGGCTCTGTTGTTTTCAAATGAAATTGAGTACGGGGTTCCCTGTTTATCCCGCAGTAAAAGTTTATCTCCTTCAAACGCTTCAGATAAGAAAGAATTTAAGCCAATTTCTGTTTCCTCATTTAGCTCGAATATTATGAAGCTATTGCCATTATTATTTTTTGCTACGAAAAGTGACTGATCTTCAGAAAGGTAATGAGCTATTAAAAGATATCCAGGCAGTGGAGCCGCCTTTTGGGTCGCAAAAAAAATACGATTAAAATCGATCTCTGAGGCGGTTGCGTTAGTGTTAATTAGGTTCAACCCGATCAACAGAGATCCAATATAGCTGACAATTTGACTTCGATTTAGCATGTTTCATAATGCCACGCTTATGGGTTTAGATAAACGTTTTTTTGCTCCGTGCAGTTCTTTGATTGAAGTGTTCAAATTTCTATAAATATTGCATGCAATTAGCTGGCACATTTCCAACAATCTAACAGAAGTTCTGGAGGTTATATTGCAACCACAAGAAAACCAGCTACCTGTCTACAATGAAAAATACCCATAAAACGGATGACACAGGTCCCATTTCTGTGCCGGCCAGACGCATAACACGATTAAGTCATATCGGCGCCCTTACTGCAGGTGTAGCCACCAACATGGCCTTAAGTGGTGTTGTACAATTAGGACAAGGTAAACGCCCCTCTTTGCACGACCTCCTCTTAACTCCAGCAAACATTAAACGAGTATCAGCCCAGCTAGCACAAATGCGCGGTGCAGCAATGAAAATAGGGCAACTGATATCAATGGGCACTGATGATGTCCTTCCACCGGAACTATCCCAAATTCTCGCACCTTTACGTGATAACGCGCACCCCATGCCTCCTATTCAACTTAAAAACGTTTTGAATACTGAGTGGCCATTGCATTGGTTGAAGTCTTTTAAAAATTTTGACGTACGTCCGATTGCCGCAGCTTCCATAGGTCAAGTACATCGTGCCCAACTGAAGGACGGCCGTGATCTCGCGATCAAAGTGCAATATCCCGGTGTTGCAAAGAGTATCGATAGCGATGTGGCCAATATCAGTTTTTTGATACGCGTGTCTGGCCTACTTCCTGAAGGTTTTGGACTTGCTTCCTATCTAGAAGAAGGCCGCAAACAACTCCACAAAGAGACCAATTACATTCGAGAGGCTACACAACTTGAGCGGTTCAGCGGTTTGCTTAAGGATATGAAGCAATTTATCGTACCAGAACTTCATGAGGATTGGAGCACACAGAACATTCTAGCGATGACTTATGTAGAAGGGGTGCAAATTGATGGTCTCTCAGAAGAAACGCAGGCAGTTCGTGACCAAGTTGCCAAAGACCTAATTGACCTTACCATCAACGAACTTTTCGTCTTCGGCGTAATGCAAACCGATCCAAACTTTGCCAATTATCGATATCAGTTGAATAATCAGCGGATAGTTTTATTGGACTTTGGTGCAACCCACGAAATAGCTCCATTGATAATGCAATCTTACCGTGACCTCATGATCGCTGGTCTTACTGGCAATGATGTTGCCTTGGAAAAGATTATTATGCGGATTGGATTTGTTGACTCAAAAACAACAGAGAAGCACCGCAAACAAATAATCCATATGGTCAAACTCGTATTCGGTACATTGCTCGACCGGCGCTATGTGGATTTTGCGGACACAAAGCTAGCTTTGGGCCTTCAGCTTAAAGCAATGGCTCTAGCAAAGGATGGCTTCTCCCCACCACCACTACCAATTGATGTTCTTCTATTACAGCGAAAGCTTGGTGGGATGTTTTTTCTGGCGTCTAAACTCGCTGCCAGAGTCGATATCATGTCATTATTAGAGGGAGCGATTAAAGAAGTTGCTCAGCATGTTCCACATGCGATGAGATAAACTCGATGGTATTTGAAAATTGTCAGATCGGAGAAGTGCCAGAACGCGATCCCTAAAATATTCAATTTTCGTCGATTTTATTGATAAAGGTTCTTAGATAAATTTATCTGCCAAGCACCGGAAAATACACTGTCTTGAAAGAAGTAAAGATGCAAATTTGGGCTCGAGGCTGGTAAAATAACCATACTCGCAGGCGCGTTGTTGGGCAGAGATGCAAAAATATATTCGAGCATAATGACAGAGGCACCCAATCATTGAAATATTCTACTCTCGCTACTGGGCGTTCAGCTATTTTGCCCTAATTGTCAAAGATGACCAAGACTCCAAACATGCGCTTAACAAGGCTTTTTGAGCTAGGATTAGGTGCTTTGAATTCCCCACCAGGAAATGTTAGAATTCTTATTGCCTTATCGTATGGGATTATTTGCCATACAATCTTTTCTTTTGCTGTATTGGCCATGATAACGGCCATGTTTTTTGGTATGAGTAAAAGTCTAGGGAACCTTCCTTCACCATGGGGCCTAGTTGCCAATATTGCTTTGGTTTTGCAATTTCCACTGGCTCACTCTTTTTTTCTAACCAAGCGTGGCGGTGCAGCCTTATCTAAATTGGCACCATCCAGTTATGGTAATACACTAAGCACCACTACGTTCGCCATAGTTGCTTCGATTCAATTACTAGCTTTGTTTGCGCTTTGGACACCAAGTGGGATCATCTGGTGGCATGCGCAAGGCTGGATATTTGTTTTACTATGTTTGCTCTATGCAATTTCATGGTTGCTTTTGATTTGGGCCAGTTTTGACGCGGGCGCTGAAGTTCAATCTGGTGCTTTAGGTTGGATGTCACTAATGCAAAAAATAAAACCAACGTTTCCAGACATGCCAACCCACGGTTTGTTTAAAGTGATACGCCAACCGATATATGTCGCCTTTGCGTTAACTACGTGGACGG
>MDTG01071054.1_pt1 | contig 12818 bp, 11 predicted proteins | sample 811421 | NCBI WGS metagenome assembly MDTG01 (sample SAMN05326645, study PRJNA326480) | marine metagenome | isolation source: seawater | place: Pacific Ocean: South East | collected 2011 | reverse complement strand
TGGCGCCCATTGCTTCAACCAAGCGCATGGCGACCTGACTTTTCCCCACCGCAGACACGCCATGCGTGATAGCCATGAAACGCGACGGAATAGCGCTGTAGCTCTCGGCTAAGGCGGCATAACGGCGGTACTGGCGCAGGATCACGGCGCGCTCGACTGCGCTTTGCTCCTGACCCAGGCGGAACAAACTGACCTTGCCACGCACCATCGCGCGATATGCCTTGTAGAAATTCATCAACTCCAGCGCGGCGTAATCGCCCGTGTGCTCAAGCCAGCCATTGACGAAACGTCGCGCCAGGCACTTGAGACCACGGTCTTCAAGGTCCATGGCCAAAAAGGCGGCATCAGCGGTGATGTCGGTCAGGCGGAACGGCTCGTTGAACTCAATGCAGTCGAACAACGTGACCTGGCCATTGAATACGGTGGCATTGCCAAGATGCACATCCCCGTGGCATTCACGGATAAAGCCGTCAGCTTTGCGTGAGGCGAGCAGAGGCTTGAGGCGCTCATAACTGCTTTCGGCCCAGGCCTGCAATGCATCAAGCTGCTCAAGATCAGCTTTGTCGGTGAGCATCGCGCGGGCTTGCTCGAAGTTCTGCATCACCGGCGCCATCGCCGCTTCTGCTGTACCCAGTTCATGCTCTTGCGGCACGCGCGGGGCGCTGAGGTGGAAGTCTGCGATGATTTTCGCCAAGGCGTCGATGTGCTCTGTGCCCAGCTCGCCGCGTGCCTGCAACTCGCCGAGCAGTTGGCTTTGCGGGAATTGGCGCATTTGCAGCACGTATTCGATGGGCTCGCCTTCGCCGTTCAACTGCGGGGCCTCGACGCTACCGGTGATCGGCAGCACTTGCAGGTAAAGGTCTTTGGCCAGACGCTGATTCAGGCGCAGCTCTTCGTTGCAGAAGTGTTCGCGGGCGCTGAGTTCGGTGAAGTCGAGGAAACCGAAGTTGACCGCTTTCTTGATCTTGTAGGCGTATTCGCCCGTCAGAATTACCCAGGAAATATGAGTCTCGACGACCTCGAAGGCCTCCACCGGATGGGGAAAAATAGCAGGGTTCTGCAGGGCTGCAATCAGGGCTTGGCTCACGGTTGATCCTTGGCGTGAATTCATAAAGTAGTGGCTCATTATGGCCGCTACGGACGGCGCTGCAAACTACTCAGCGGTGCCTGCTTGTGTGCAACAAAGTGCGTATAATGCCGCGCCATGACTCGACCTAAATCCCCCCGTACCCGTTCTAAACGCCGTAAAACCCGTGGCTCGCGCCCCTGGCTTGGCTGGGCTGTAAAGCTTGGTCTGGTTGGGCTGGTAGTCTTTGCCGGTTTTGCGGTTTATCTCGATGCGGTTGTTCAGGAGAAATTCTCCGGCAAGCGCTGGACTGTGCCGGCCAAGGTATATGCCCGGCCGCTGGAGTTGTTCGTCGGTGAAAAACTGTCGAAAAGCGACTTCCTCAAAGAGCTGGATGCCTTGGGCTACCGGCGCGAGAACAGCGTATCCGGCCCCGGCGCTGTGTCGGTTAACGGCAACAGCATCAATCTGTATTCCCGTGGTTTCCAGTTTTACGAAAGCGCCGAGCCTTCGCAGAAGGTCAATGTGCGTTTCTCGGGTGATTATGTTGCCGGTCTGAGCCAGGTTGGCGGTGGCAAGCTCTCGGTTGCACGCTTGGAGCCCTTGCTGATTGGCGGCCTGTATCCGGCGCATCAGGAAGACCGGGTGCTGGTCAAACTCGACCAAGTGCCGCCTACGCTGATCCAGACACTGGTCGCAGTTGAAGACCGCGACTTCTTTGAGCATCACGGAGTGTCGCCCAAGTCGATCGCCCGCGCCGTTTGGGTGAACGCCTCGTCAGGTGCATTGCGCCAGGGCGGCAGTACGCTGACTCAGCAGTTGGTGAAAAACTTCTACCTGACCAACGAGCGCAGCCTGACGCGTAAAGCCACCGAAGCGATGATGGCGTTGCTGCTGGAGCTGCATTACGACAAGAACGAAATTCTTGAGGCGTATTTCAACGAAGTGTTCCTTGGGCAGGACGGCAACCGTGCGATCCACGGTTTCGGTCTGGCCAGCCAGTACTTTTTCAGCCAGACAATTGCCGAGCTTAAGCTTGATCAAATGGCGCTGTTGGTAGGCATGGTTAAGGGTCCGACGTATTACAACCCACGCCGCCATCCTGAGCGTGCAACGGTTCGGCGTAACCTGATTCTCGACATGCTGGCCGAGCAGGGCGTGGTTTCTGTCGAGGAAGCAACGGCGGCCAAGGCGCGTCCATTGGGCGTGACCAGCAAAGGCAGCATGGCCAACAGTTCATTCCCGGCATTCCTCGATCTGGTCAAACGCCAATTGCGCGAAGACTACAAAGAGGCTGACTTGACCGAGGAAGGGCTGCGCATCTTCACCAGCTTCGACCCGATCATGCAGATCAAGGCCGAAGAGTCGCTCACCGGTACGCTCAAACGTCTGTCCGGGCGTAAAGGTGTGGATCAGGTTGAGGCCGGTATGGTCGTCACCAATCCGGAAACCGGTGAAGTGCAGGCGCTCATTGGCAGCCGTCAGCCGGGTTATGCAGGCTTCAACCGCGCGTTGGATGCGGTGCGTCCAATCGGCTCGCTGGTTAAACCTGCGGTTTACCTCACGGCGCTGGAGCGTCCGAGCGAATACACCCTGACGACCATGATGGAAGATAAAGCCTTCTCGGTTAAAGGGCAGGACGGCCAAGTATGGAGCCCGCAAAACTACGACCGTAAGTCGCATGGACGGATCTATCTGTACCAGGGGCTGGTCAACTCTTACAACCTGTCGACCGCCAAGCTGGGTTTGCAGGTTGGCGTGCCGAATGTACTGAAAACCTTGCAGCGGCTGGGTATGCAGCGTGAATGGCCGGCTTATCCGTCGATGTTGTTGGGTGCCGGTAGCCTGAGCCCGATGGAAGTGGCGGATATGTATTCAACCTTGGCCAACGGTGGTTTCAATACGCCGTTGCGCGGGATTCGCAGCGTGTTGACTGCCGAAGGCGAGCCGTTGAAGCGGTATCCCTACAAGATTCAGCAACGTTTCGATCCGGGTGCAATCTACCTGCTGCAAAACGCCATGCAGCGAGTGATGCGCGAAGGCACCGGGCGTTCGGTTTACAACCAGTTGCCGCGCTCGTTGAATCTGGCTGGCAAGACCGGTACCAGTAACGACTCGCGCGACAGCTGGTTTGCAGGTTTTGGGCAGGATCTGCTCGCGGTCGTCTGGTTGGGACGTGACGATAACGGCCCAACGCCGCTGACCGGCGCAACGGGTGCATTGCAGGTGTGGACCAGCTTTATGGCCAAGGCTGACCCGCTGCCGCTGGATATGCCGCAACCGGATAACGTGGTGCAGGCATGGGTTGATCCGAAGACGGGACAGGGTTCCGATTCGAGTTGCCCGGGTGCGGTGCAGATGCCGTATATTCGTGGCAGTGAGCCAGTAGCCGGTTCTGCGTGCGGAATTCAAGCGCCGGTGGACTCTGTTATGGATTGGGTTCGTGGCTGGATAGAATAATTAAAGAGGGTTTGATGTGACTAAGTGGTTGATACCGGCTTTTACAGCGTCCCTGGTTTTGGCGGGTTGCTCCAGCGTACCGCGCGGGTCGATCCCGGTGGTTGATTCCGGTACTTCGGCATCAGCTAACCGGATGGATAACGTCAAGGTCTATGGCTCCTCCAATGGCCAGCAAGGTTCTCAGGCGCAAGCTCAGGCTCAGGCGATCCCTGAAGATTCTGGCGTGGTGGTCATGGTGCCGGGCGGAGTGGGCGGCTCAATGCCGCTGGATACCTCATCCGCGCCGATCAGCAGCCAGCCGATTCAGGCTGAACCGATTCAGATGAACTCGACTCAGGGCGATAACACGCCGTCGACCAGCAGTGCGCCAAGCATCAGCAGCTCGACGCAGAGCGCAGGTGCCCTGGCTGCAGACGAACAGTTGGATGGCCCGGTGCTGGCGCTGCTGACCACTGCCCAACAGCAGCAGGCAGGCGGTGACTTGAATGGCGCGGCATCGAGCCTTGAGCGTGCCCAACGCATTGCTCCGCGTGAGCCGCAGGTTCTATACAACCTGGCTCAGGTGCGTCTGGCTCAGGGTGACGCTGCGCAGGCTGAGCAATTTGCCCGCCGTGGCCTCAGCTATGCCAGTGGGCGTCCGGCGTTGCAGGCCAGTTTGTGGGATTTGATCGCGCAGTCCCGGCAGATGCAGGGCGATGCGGCAGGTGCAGCGCAGGCACGTGAGCGGGCCAAGGTTAATCTCTGATGGCCGTGCAAATAGCCGAGGTTGCCGAGTGCTTGTTGCTCATTGAGCGCGAAATGCGGGTCCGGCAGCTCTGGTCGGTCGAGCCGCCCAGCGCTGAGGCCATGGCCAGTGTTACGCCGTTTTGTGTAGACAGCATGCCATTCGAGCAATGGCTGCAGTGGATATTCGTGCCGCGCATGAAGATGATTATCGAGGCAGGTGCCGCCTTGCCTAGCGCGTCAGGAATTCAGCCGATGGCTGAACAGGTTTACGGAGAGAGCAATCCGCAAACCCGTGGTCTTCTCAAGTTGCTCGGCGAGTTTGATCAACTGATTAGCGACGCCAACTGACCCTGAGCCCGCTTAATTGCAGTTTTCGCTGATGGCCTTCTTGGCCTCGGCGATACGCTGCTGGCGCTCATCTTCACCCAAACGGCGTACTTCCCCGTCGATCTCAGCCCGCAGACGTGGGTTGTTCTCGAGTTGAGCCAGGCTGGTACGCACTTCGGTGCAGTACTGCTTGCGCTCGGCGGCCTTGGCGGCCACTTCAGCTTTGACCTTCTTGTCGATCTCGGCCTGTTCCGGGTTGGCGATGCTGTCGAACGTCGGCACCTCTGGCTTTTCTGGTGCCTGCACCGGCGCGCTGGCCGGGGTGTTGGTGTCGATTGTTGTCGCCTGCTGCCCGGCTGGCGGTTGCGCCCCGAAATGCGTCATGCCCTGCGCATCGACCCACTTGTAAACCTGGCTGGCCATCGCCGAAGTGCTCATGATGAGCAGCAGGGTGCTGGTTAAAAATACGTGGCGCATGTTGAATCCTTAATTCGAACTGTCAGAGCTTGGAATAACTATAACCGTAATCTGTGGTTGCCCATGCTGCGCTATGTCACAACAGAAGTTTGTATATTCTGTCACGGATTACTTGACTTGCAGCGCTCTAATCCCGAACAATCCCACGCTCGCTGTAGTGGAGTCCGCCGCAAGCAGGCTTTAGCTCAGTAGAGATGAGGTGCACACCCGCGCCGACTTGTTACACCCGCAACGCGTTACCTCGCGCTGGGTGGGAAAACCCCGCAACACTTTGGGGCGTTCCCAATACTTGCTCAGTAGTAGCTGACGTAGTCGGCGACCACCGTCGCTCATGCTCTGCTTGGCAGTAAACCTATTTCAAACCGCCTTCTTCCTTGGCGGTTTCTGGCGTTTTAGAGGTGAACAACGTGGAGCTTTTATCCGGCGCTGAAATGGTCGTCCGCTTTTTGCGTGACGAAGGCGTTAAGAACATCTATGGGTACCCAGGCGGTGCCTTACTGCACATTTATGATGCCCTGTTCAAAGAACCTGAAGTGAACCATATTCTGGTTCGCCATGAGCAGGCGGCTACCCATATGGCTGATGGCTATGCACGTGCGACCGGTAAAGCCGGCGTGGTGCTGGTGACTTCCGGCCCGGGTGCAACCAACGCCATTACCGGTATTGCTACTGCCTACATGGACTCCATTCCGATGGTGGTTCTGTCGGGTCAGGTTCCTAGCAACATGGTCGGCACCGACGCATTCCAGGAAACCGACATGATCGGTATTTCGCGGCCAATCGTGAAGCACAGCTTCATGATCAAGCACGCCTCGGAAATTCCGGAAGTGATGAAAAAAGCCTTCTACCTGGCTGAGTCCGGTCGTCCTGGCCCTGTGGTTGTCGATATCCCGAAAGATATGACCAACCCGGCTGAGAAGTTCGAGTACGTTTATCCGAAGAAAGCCAAGCTGCGTTCGTACAGCCCGGCGCTGCGCGGTCACTCCGGGCAGATTCGCAAAGCGGCTGAGATGCTCATCGCGGCAAAACGCCCGGTCATCTACAGCGGCGGCGGCGTGATCATGGGCGGCGCATCTGCTCCGCTCACCGAGCTGGCGCAAATGCTCAACACGCCGGTCACCAATACCCTGATGGGTTTGGGCGGCTACCCAGGTACCGATCGCCAGTTCCTTGGCATGCTCGGTATGCACGGCAGCTACACCGCTAACCTGGCCATGCACCATGCGGACGTGATCTTCGCGGTTGGCGCACGCTTTGATGACCGTGTTATCAACGGCGCGGCCAAGTTCTGCCCGAACGCAAAAATCATCCACGTCGACATCGATCCGGCGTCTATCTCCAAGACCATCAAGGCCGACGTGCCAATTGTTGGCCCGGTTGAAAGTGTGCTGACCGAAATGGTCGCGATCCTCAAGGAAATCGGTGAAACCCCGAGCAAAGAGGCGCTGGCCAGCTGGTGGAAGCAGATCGAAGAGTGGCGCGGCAGCCGTGGCATGTTCCCTTACGAGAAGGGCGATGGCAGCATCATCAAGCCGCAAACCGTTATCGAGACGCTCAGCGAAGTAACACACGGCGATGCATTTGTGACCTCCGACGTAGGTCAGCATCAGATGTTCGCGGCTCAGTACTATCGCTTCAACAAGCCTAATCGCTGGATCAACTCTGGCGGTCTGGGCACCATGGGCTTCGGTTTCCCCGCGGCCATGGGCGTTAAGCTGAGCTTCCCGGATGATGACGTCGCCTGTGTAACGGGTGAGGGCAGCATCCAGATGAACATTCAGGAACTGTCGACCTGCTTGCAGTACGGTTTGCCGGTGAAAATCGTCAACCTGAACAACGGCGCGCTGGGCATGGTGCGTCAGTGGCAGGACATGAATTACAACAGCCGTCACTCGCACTCCTACATGGAGTCGTTGCCTGACTTCGTCAAGCTGGCAGAGGCTTATGGCCATGTCGGCATGCGCATCACTGATCTGAAAGATCTGAAGCCGATGATGGAAAAGGCGTTCGCCATGAAAGATCGCCTGGTATTCCTCGACATTCAGGTCGACACCAGTGAGCACGTCTATCCGATGCAAATCAAAGACGGTGCAATGCGCGACATGTGGCTGAGCAAGACGGAGCGGACCTAATCATGCGACACATTATTTCCCTATTACTGGAAAACGAACCGGGCGCTTTGTCCCGTGTGGTTGGCCTGTTCTCGCAGCGTAACTACAACATCGAAAGCCTGACTGTGGCGCCGACTGAAGACCCGACCTTGTCGCGTCTGACGTTGACCACGGTTGGCCATGATGAGGTGATCGAGCAGATCACCAAAAACCTCAACAAGCTGGTTGAGGTGGTCAAGCTGGTTAATCTTTCAGAGAGCGCTCACATCGAGCGTGAACTGATGCTGGTCAAGGTCAAGGCTACCGGTGCTCAGCGCGCCGAAGTCAAACGCACCACGGATATCTTCCGTGGGCAGATCGTCGACGTAACCAGCAGTGTCTACACCATTCAATTGGCCGGCACGAGCGACAAGCTGGACAGCTTCATTCAGGCCGTAGGCACCGCCTCGATTCTGGAAACCGTGCGCAGCGGTGTTACCGGTATCGCCCGTGGCGACAAGGTTCTGAGCATCTGATTGTGCTGCACTAAAGAAGCCCCGCAAATTTTGCGGGGTTTTTTTTGCCTGCCATTTAATGCTGGCGATTCCAGAACGCGTTGATCAGCGGCTCTTTCAGGTGCTTTTCAAGGGCAAACAGGCCGATGTCGTAAGCGGTGAGGGGCGGTTGAATCTCGTAGGTGCGGATGCGTGCGCTAAGCGGGCTGTTGTCGAGCACAATCTGCGGGACCACACCAATGCCAAAACCAAGGCTGACCATGCTGACGATGGCCTCGTTACCGCTGACCTGAGCGTAAATCCGTGGCTTGATGCTGTGGTTTTTGAGCCAGCGATCGGTTCGTGTTCGCGCCAGGCCTTCTTCCGAGAGAATCATCGGCACATCACGCCAACTGGCTGCGCTCGGATGCTTAACTTGCTCCTCAGTTAAAAGCTGCGGCGATTGCGGGCCAATAAAGCGCAGCGCCGAGCGGGCAATCGGCTGAAAGGCCACGCCCGTTGGCAGGCTGTCGGGGCGCGCGCCGATGGCAATGTCCTCAAGCCCTTCCTGAATGCGCTCAACCGCTTTCGCCGCGTCCCCGGTGTGCAGCTTCATTTCGATGCGCGGGTATTCCTGGCGAAAGCTGCTCAAAATATCGTAGAGAAAGCTGTAGCTGGCCGTGACCGAGCAATACAGTGAAAGCTCACCTTGCAGAATCAATTGATCCTGTTTGAACGACTGGCGCATGGTCTGCCAGCCGCTTATCACCTCTGTGGCGTACTCGCGAAACTGCTGGCCCTCGCGGGTGAGGCGGACGGAGCGGTTATCCCGGAGAAATAACTGAGTGCCGAGCTCGTCCTCAAGCTGCTTGATGCTGCGGCTGAGAGCAGACGGGCTGACATGATGCTCGCGGCTGGTTTTGCCGAAGTGCAGGTTGTCCGCAAGGGAGAGGAAAAGAATAAGCGAATGGCTGTTCATGTGTATTTCATATATCGGCATGTTGTGTTGCAAATATATCATTTTACGCAATGGGGGAGGTCGCATAGACTGGCCACGTAGCGGTGCTTGCACCCACCCTTTTTTCGATTAGAAGAGCCAAGAACATGAAAGTTTATTACGACAAAGACTGCGACCTCTCCATCATCCAGGGCATGAAAGTAGCCATCATCGGTTACGGTTCTCAGGGCCACGCTCAAGCGTGCAACCTGAAAGACTCGGGTGCGGACGTGACCGTTGGTCTGCGTAAAGGCTCTGCTACCGTTGCCAAGGCTGAAGCCCACGGCCTCAAAGTTGCTGACGTTGCCACTGCTGTTGCCGGCGCTGATCTGGTAATGATCCTGACTCCGGACGAGTTCCAGTCGCAGCTGTACAAGCAAGAAGTTGAGCCGAACATCAAGCAGGGCGCTACCCTGGCTTTCTCCCACGGCTTCGCGATTCACTACAATCAGGTTGTTCCGCGCAGCGACCTCGACGTGATCATGATCGCGCCGAAAGCGCCGGGCCACACCGTGCGTTCCGAGTTCGTCAAGGGCGGCGGTATCCCTGATCTGATCGCTATCTATCAGGATGCTTCGGGCAACGCCAAGAACGTTGCACTGTCTTACGCTTCGGGCGTGGGCGGCGGCCGTACCGGTATCATCGAAACCACCTTCAAAGACGAAACTGAAACCGACCTGTTCGGCGAGCAGGCTGTTCTGTGCGGCGGTTGCGTTGAGCTGGTTAAAGCGGGCTTCGAAACTCTGGTTGAAGCAGGCTACGCGCCAGAAATGGCTTACTTCGAGTGCTTGCACGAGCTGAAGCTGATCGTTGACCTGATGTTCGAAGGCGGTATCGCCAACATGAACTACTCGATCTCTAACAACGCTGAGTACGGCGAATACGTTACAGGTCCGGAAGTTATCAACGCCGAATCGCGTCAGGCTATGCGTAACGCTCTGAAGCGCATTCAGGACGGCGAATACGCCAAAATGTTTATCCAGGAAGGCGCTGCCAACTATCCTTCGATGACTGCTTACCGTCGCAACAACGCTGCTCACGGCATCGAAGTTGTTGGCGAGAAGCTGCGTTCGATGATGCCTTGGATTGCAGCGAACAAGATCGTCGACAAAGCCAAGAACTAAGGCTTTTTGCGACAGCGAAAAACGCGGCCAATGGCCGCGTTTTTTCGTTCTGTAGCCTACTTCTGGTATAAAGCCTGATCTTTAAGCCTTGTCTGCTTGTTTCAGGCAAGGCCAAATGAATATCTTAATCCGTTGCAAGGTGCAGTTCATGAACGAGCGTCCCGAAGAGCAAGGCCCTACTCCTGAAGAGGAAAGTCTGCTGCCAATCGATGAGCACATTGAAGAAGGGCACGATGCTGAGGGCCGCAAGGTCCGTCACCGCGGCATCTATCTTTTGCCGAACCTCTTCACCACCGCCAACCTGTTTGCCGGTTTCTACGCCATCATCAATGCAATCAACGGCAACTTCTATGTGGCAGCGGCGACTATCTTCGTCGCCATGGTGCTCGACAGTCTGGATGGGCGTGTCGCGCGTCTGACCAATACGCAAAGCGCGTTTGGTGCTGAATACGATTCGCTGTCCGACATGGTCGCGTTCGGCGTGGCGCCGGCAATCATCGCGTTCGAGTGGGCGTTGGGCAGTTTGGGTAAGGTCGGCTGGATGGTTGCATTCATCTATGTCGCCGGTGCTGCATTGCGTCTGGCACGCTTCAACACTCAAATCGGCAGCGTCGATAAGCGCTACTTCATCGGTCTGGCCAGTCCGGCAGCCGCCGGGGTGGTGGCGGGAACGGTGTGGGCTTTCAGTGACTTCGGCATTGAAGGCTCGAACATGGCCTTTGTGCTGGCTGTACTGGTAGCGGCAGCAGGCATGTTGATGGTCAGTAACATCAAATATCACAGCTTCAAAGATCTCGACCTCAAGGGGCGTGTGCCGTTTGTGGCGATCCTTGCTGTGGTGTTGGTGTTCGCGGTAGTTTTCAGCGACCCACCGCGGATCTTGCTGATTATCTTCCTGGCTTATGCGTTCTCCGGCCCGGTGCAATATTTGTTGCAATTGCGTCGCCGTAAAACAGCCAAGTGATGTAATTTCTGTCAGGCTCCGCGGTCTACTCGTCTTACTACTGGTAGCTGCGGAGTCATCATGCTGATCAAGCTTCCCCCTGCGTCTGCTTGCAAAGAGTCAGACGTCACCCCCGAATCAATTTACTTATCGCGGCGCAAATTTGTTGGCGGCTCAATGCTAGGGCTGGCGGCAACGGCTATGCCTTTGCTGGCGCGTGCCGAAGATGCAGCCCGTTACGCTGGGGTCGAGCCTGCAAAGGCGCCGGCCTGGTTTCAGGAAAAGCTTTCGAGCACGCAATGGCAGGCTGTTGTAGCCAAGGGCGAAGCCATCACGCCTTACGTTGATGCGACCCAGTACAACAACTTCTATGAGCTTGGCGCTAATAAAGGCGACCCAAAGGCCAATGCGGCTGCACTAAAGACCGAGCCCTGGACCGTTGTGGTCGATGGCGAAGTGGCTAATCCCGGTCGTTATAACCTTGAAGACTTCATACAACCTCATCAACTTGAAGAGCGCATCTACCGGTTGCGCTGCGTAGAGGCGTGGTCGATGGTGGTGCCGTGGCTGGGGATTCCGCTGTCTGCGCTGCTCAAGCAAGTCGCGCCAACCAGCAAAGGCAAGTTCGTCCGGTTCGAGACGCTGGTCGACCGCGAGAATCTGCCGGGGCAAAAATCCAGCTTCGGGCTTATCGACTGGCCTTATGTGGAAGGGCTGCGTATCGATGAGGCGATGAATCCGTTAGCGATTCTCGCAGTCGGTATATATGGGCGCACGCTGCCCAATCAGAATGGCGCCCCATTGCGGTTGGTGGTGCCCTGGAAGTATGGCTTTAAAAGTATCAAGTCGATTGTGCGCATCAGCTTGGTTGAAGAGCAGCCGAAAACCACCTGGCAATCGCTGGCCGCCGATGAGTATGGTTTTTACGCCAACGTTAATCCGAGCGTCGACCATCCGCGTTGGACGCAAGCGCGTGAACGGCGTTTGCCGAGTGGTCTGTTTAGCCCGAATGTTCGCGATACCCTGATGTTCAATGGTTATGGCGATGAAGTTGCCTCTCTCTACAGAGGCATGGACCTGCGAGTTAATTACTGATGCGTTATCCGCTTTGGCGTTTTCTGGTGTTTGTCGTCATTGCAGCTGTGCCGCTGTATTGGTTGTATCAGGCGTGGTTGTTTGCGCTCGGCCCGGATCCGGGCAAGACCTTGGTGGATCGACTGGGCTTGGGCGTTTTGATTCTGCTGTTCATTACGCTGGCGATGACGCCGCTGCAGAAGCTGACAGGCTGGGCGGGTTGGATTGCAGTGCGCCGACAGCTTGGGCTGTGGTGCTTTGCTTATGGGGTGCTGCATTTCACTGCGTATAGCGTGTTCATTCTGGGGCTGGACTGGGCGCAGTTCGGGGTAGAGCTGAGCAAGCGTCCATACATAATAGTGGGGGCACTGGGCTTTCTCGGTTTGCTGGTGCTGGCGATTACCTCCAACCGCTACAGCCAGCGCCGTTTAGGCAAGCGTTGGAAGAAGTTGCATCGCGCTGTATATGGCATCCTCGCGCTGGGCTTGCTGCACATGCTGTGGGTTGTGCGCGCAGATCTCAAAGAGTGGAGCCTGTATGCCTTGATCGGTGTGGTCCTGATGGTTCTGCGTATTCCGGCGGTAGCCAGGCGTTTACCGCTCATTCGCTCTAAATCAGCCGGTACTGCAATAAACCCTTGACGGCAAAACTGAGGTGCCTATAATGCGCACCTCTTCCGGCGTCGACCTCTCGGAAAACTTCTTAGAAAACAAGAAGTTAGCTTAAAAAGAGGGGTTGCAAGACAGCGAAAGTTGTGTAGAATGCGCCGGGCTCTGAAGGGTGGTTTGAAAGCCTTTTAGAGTGATCGCCACGGTGATCGAAAGCGGTAGAAAACGAGGTGTTGACAGCGGCTTTGAACGCTGTAGAATGCGCCTCCCGCTGACGAGAAGCTGGTTTGATCGGAAGCGCAAGTGGTTGAGTAGATTGAAGAAATTCTTCGAAAAACAGCTTGACAGTAAATGAGGCTGCTGTAGAATGCGCGCCTCGGTTGAGACGAAAGACTTAACCAACCGCTCTTTAACAACTGAATCAAGCAATTC
>MDTG01016895.1_pt1 | contig 12818 bp, 12 predicted proteins | sample 811421 | NCBI WGS metagenome assembly MDTG01 (sample SAMN05326645, study PRJNA326480) | marine metagenome | isolation source: seawater | place: Pacific Ocean: South East | collected 2011 | reverse complement strand
TGTAAGCGCTGATGCACATCCTGCATAAAGGCGTGAAAATGAATGCGGCGTTTACGCTTAAAGCCGATCTGGTCATAGAACATATCCATCAGCATGGATTTACCACGCCCCACATCGCCCCACACATACATGCCGTGGCTTGTCACCTCGGGTTTGCGCCCCCAAAACAGGCGCTTGATACCGCGCTTAGGCTCAAAAAAATCGGGATTGGAAATATCGTTATACAGCGCATCCAGCGCTTGCATCACGGCGCGCTGCGCATCATCTGGCCGCAACGTGCCATCGGCCACCGCTGCTTCATAGACCGCGAGCGGATGCGACAAGTCTGTTGTATTTCGCTGTTCTTTCGTATACGCCATGAGCATCCTTACCGGCTGTGATTAACCCAAAGCCCGCAGGCATACAAGCATTATGACAGAAACAGTCAGTGAATCAGGCGCATTACGCCAGCAGATCGACACGTGGCGACAGGCAGGCCAACGCATTGGGCTGGTGCCCACCATGGGCGCCCTGCATAGCGGCCATGTGGCGCTGGTGCGAGCCGCACTCCGCCAATGTGATAAAGTGGTGGTGAGCATTTTTGTGAACCCCACGCAATTTGGCCCCAGCGAAGATTTTGATAGCTACCCCCGCCAACTGGCCGATGATCTGGCCACTTTAAAAACAGCAGGGGCGCATCTGCTCTATGCACCGCCTGTTGATAGTATGTATCCCGACGGATTTGCCACCAGCGTTTCTGTGCGCGGTGTGAGCGAGGGCTTATGTGGCGCGACACGCCCCGGCCATTTTGACGGGGTGTCCACGGTTGTCACCAAGCTGCTGCTTCGCTGCCAGCCAGATTACGCCTTTTTCGGCGAAAAGGACTATCAGCAATTGCAGGTGATAAAGCGGCTGGTGAAGGATCTGGATGTAAACACGCATATTGTGGGCGTGCCCACCGAACGAGCCGAAGACGGCTTAGCGCTGTCCTCGCGTAATGCCTATCTGAGTGATGAAGCGCGTGCCCAGGCGCCCATGTTATACGCCACATTGCAGGCCTGTGCAGACGCGATCAAGCAGGGCGCACCTGTGGATGAAGCGCTGGCGCGCGCGAAAGAATCGTTGCAGGGGGCAGGCTTTGCGCCTATTGATTACCTCGAATTGCGTGATGCTGACGATCTGACACCGCTAACGGCCTATAATGGCCATGCGCGCTTATTGGTCGCTGCACGCCTGGGCAACACCCGCCTGATCGATAATATAGAAGTGGAGTAAGACATGCAGGACAGTGATGTATTGAAAGAATTTGAAGCGGCGGAAGCCATACTCAAAGGCCATTTCATCCTTTCCTCTGGTCTGCATTCCGACACCTACCTGCAATGCGCGCGCGTGCTGATGAACGCAGAACGGGCAGGGCGGCTGTGCAAAGCTTTGGCTGACAAAATTCACGCAACGCTCGGCGAAAATGCGGTGGACATGGTGGTATCACCCGCTATGGGCGGCGTTGTCGTGGGCTACGAAATGGGACGCCAGCTTGGGCTGGACGCTGTATTCTGCGAACGCAGCGAGGGCAGTTTTGCACTGCGCCGCGGTTTTGCGATTGAAGAAGGGGCGCGCATATTACTGGTGGAAGATGTCGTGACCACCGGCAAATCGTCGCTGGAAGCGGTGGAATGCATCAAAGCACATGGCGGAAACGTAGTGGCAGAGGCGTGCCTGATCGACCGCTCAAACGGCGAAGCCGAACTGCCATTCCCTTTGATTCCGTTGCTGCAGGTAGAAGTGCAAACCTTCGAAGCCAGCAACGTGCCGGCCGCTTTGCAGGACGTGCCCGCCATCAAGCCCGGCAGCCGCTGGCTGAAAAAATAGTGTCCACACTATTACCTTGGATTTACCTGCTCCACCCAGCCAACCCATTCTTCTCCAATTGTATACTCAAAAATCACTTGGCAATCATAGCCTTTACGTAACATGGCACCAAAACTATTTTGGGCATCTACTGTTACCGTAACATCAAAGTGAAGAGTATCTTCATTACGTAAAGTTGTTTTAGCGTCATTATCAGAAAACCTCTGAAAACTGGCAGTAGAAGGGGCTTTTAGTTGTGATAGAACATCATTCTTGCATTTATACCATGCGTCATACCCATCTGGCGCACGGGATGCACTACTATGATTATCAGGCAATGTAAGTATAAGGACTATGCATATGGCAACCACTACGGCCATTATTGCATAAAATTTATCTTTATCCATGCTAGCTTACGCTTTAGCGGGCGCGATCACCATCACGACCTGACGGCCTTCAAACGATGGTTTGTGCTCAACCTTAATCTTGTCGGCCAGCTCTTCCTTCACGCGGTCCAACAGTGCCATACCCAAATCCTGGTGCGCCATTTCGCGCCCACGGAAACGTAGGGTAATCTTCACTTTGTCGCCCGCATCCAGGAATTTATGCACATTACGCATTTTGATACCCAGATCATGATCATCAATATTCGGGCGAAGCTTCACCTCTTTGATATTGATCACTTTCTGCTTTTTGCGTGCTTCGTGCGCCTTCTTCTGCTGCTCGTATTTGAACTTGCCATAGTCCAGAATTTTGCATACAGGAGGGGACGCATTAGGTGACACTTCTACCAGATCCAGCCCCGCCTCTCGCGCGGCTTCCAGCCCTTTTTCCACCGATACAACGCCGATCATTTCGCCGTCTGCACCTACTAGTCTAATCTTATCTGCAACGATACGTTTATTTACGCGTGGCTCGTCGCTCTGGCGGCCTCTAGGACTCATACTTACCTGGCATGTAGTTACACCTCATCACTTAAACATTAAATTCCACATCACCTATGCCGGTGGTGCAGCTTCATCTACCAGTGTAGCAATTGCCTCATCCATAGCAAGGATTTCTTGTCCTTCCTTACCTAAACGACGCAATGCGACACTATTATTGGCCTCATCCTTTGGCCCCACCGCAATAATGTTTGGCACTTTGCGATGGCTGTGCTCGCGCACCTTATAGTTAATCTTGTTCGCACTCAGGTCGGTTTCAACCCGCATACCTTTAGCACGTAATTTGTCTGCCACTTGCTCAGCATAGCCATCCTGCGCATTGGTGATAGGGCACACCACCGCCTGAACAGGCGCCAGCCATAGCGGAAACTTGCCCGCATATTCTTCAATGAGAATACCGAGAAAACGCTCCAGCGAACCCAGAATAGCACGGTGCAACATCACCGGGCGATGCTTCTCACCGTCTTCTGCAACATAGGCCGCATCCAGACGCTCAGGAAGCACAAAATCAAGCTGCAAGGTGCCACACTGCCAGCTACGGCCGATCGTGTCTTTTAAGTGGAATTCCAGCTTAGGCCCGTAAAATGCGCCTTCATTTGGCTCAATGCTATATTCCAGCCCTGCGGCTTTTACCGCTTCGGCCAGCCCGTTCTCTGCTTTGTCCCAGGTCTCGTCGGTGCCAGCGCGCACCTCAGGGCGGGTTGCCAGCTTCACATCCACCTTGATAAAGCCAAGCTCGTTATACACGCTTTCCAGCAAGCGACAGAAACGTTCGGTTTCGCTCACAATCTGGTCTTCTGTGCAGAAAATATGCGCATCGTCCTGCACCATGGCGCGCACGCGCATCAGGCCGTGCAGTGCACCTGTTGGTTCGTTACGGTGGCATGAGCCAAACTCCGCCATACGCAATGGCAAGTCACGATAGGACTTAATGCCCATATTGAAGATTTGCACATGGCATGGGCAGTTCATCGGCTTGATAGCCAGTGTTTTATCTTCATCCTCATCGGCGACAGTAAACATATTCTCGCGGAATTTGTCCCAATGGCCTGACTTCTCCCACAAGGTGCGATCCACCAGCATGGGGGTTTTCACTTCCGTGTAACCATCCTCACGGATTTTACGACGGATATAATCCTCCAGCATGCGATAGAGCGTCCAGCCTTTATCGTGCCAGAACACCTGACCTTGCGCTTCTTCCTGAATGTGGAACAAATCCATCTCGCGGCCAAGGCGACGGTGGTCACGCTTTTCTGCTTCTTCCAGCATATGCAAATGCGCCTGCAGCTCTTTTTTGTCGGCGAACGCTACGCCGTAAATACGTTGCAGCATTTTATTGCGGCTATCACCACGCCAATAAGCGCCTGCCAGTTTAGTCAGAGTGAACGCTTTGGAGATTTTGTCCAGATTAGGTACGTGCGGGCCATAGCATAAATCAACAAAGGCCTCGTCACCTTCGCCCTGACGATACAGCGAGACACGCCCATCTGTGCCGTCATTACTTTCCTTCGCCATGCGCACCAGATCCGCCTTATAGCTTTCACCGCGCCCTTCAAAGAAAGCAATCGCATCATCAAAGGCGTGCATTTCGCGGCAAACGGTTTGTTTGCGGCCAAGAATCTCACGCATTTTATTCTCAATCTTCGGCAGGTCTTCCGGTGTCAGCGTATGTTCCATCTCTACATCGTAATAAAACCCATGCTCGATGGTTGGGCCAATAGCCAGCTTAGTGTCAGGCCACATCTCTTTGAGCGCCAGTGCCAGCACCTGTGCGGTCAGGGTGTGGCGCATCACGTCCAGCCCTTCTTCGTCCTTAGCGGTCAGAAGAGCGACTTGCGCATCTTTATCGATCGGCTCGGACAGGTCGCGCTGCACGCCGTCCACTTTCATAGCCAAAGCGGCTTTCAGCAGACCGGGGCCAATCGATTCTGCGATTTCAAAACCGGTAACACCGGCACCATATTCACGCGTACTACCATCGGGCAGTGTTACGGTGATTTGTTCGTGTGACTGAGCTTGTTGCATAATTGGGTTATAGCGCGCCTGTGCGCACTGTAAAGCCTTGTTTTAGCCTTTACGCAATGCGCGCGACTTATCCAGCTCTGCAACCACGGTTTCAAGCGGCAACTGAGCCAATTCCAGCTCGCGCAAAATACTCACATGGCTTCCGCGTGGCGCGCAGCGTTTGGGGTCAGACTCGTGGCTGAACAACACAGTCGAAGAACAGCCCGCCGCTGCAATAATATGCATCGGGCCTGTATCGTTCCCCACCGCATAATTCGCGTGACGCGCCAGTTCTGCAATTTGGGCGAAGCTGGTTTGATTGCATAAATTAAGCGCACGAGGCTCTTGCCGTTCTATGTTGGATAGGATTCCACTTTCGGCACCTGCACCAATCAAGACGGGCTGTATATCCACATCAGCCAGATAGCTCGCTAACGCGCCATAGGCATCCGAAGGCCAGCGTTTAGCGGGGCGGTGAGCAGAACCTCCCGGCACCAGCAAAATATATGGTTTTTTCACCGGCTGATCATCCACGGACTCGCTTAACCAATCCAGATTAGGCTGCGGCACATTGGGAATGCCTGCCATCTGCAATTGTTCGCGCTGGCGCTCTACGGTATGCATCGCCGCACGGTTGGGGTTGTCATGCGGGTGCGAACAGCCTGACGCCACGCCCGACCATTGCGGTTTAGGCGCTTGTAACAGCTTGAGATACTGCGAACTGCGCGAGGAGGTTTGCAAGTCATACACCCAGTCAAACTGACGCGAGCGTAGCATTTTACGCAAGGCCAGCACATCGCTTATCTGCCAAAGCTTGGGGCGTGTATCGACCCAGATTTCATCGAAATACGGGCTATTCTGTAGCAGCTTGGCGTAAGGTTTGGTGGTTAGCAGCGTGATATGCGCGTCAGCATGGTGCTCGCGAATCGCCTGAAACGGGCCTGTTGCCAGCACCACATCGCCCAATGCGCCGTGCTTAATAACCAATATATACTTGCTCATTCGCCTTGCCCCAACAGCTCTTTATAGACATCGAGCGTTTTCTCACGCATGGCGTTCGAGGAGAAATGCTGCTGCGCATTCCACATCGCGTTTTCACTCATGGTTTGCTTGGTGCTTTCATCCAGATGCAGCGCATAATCCAGCGCGCCTGCCAGCTGTTCCACATTGCCCGGCTCCACCAGAAAACCCGTCTGATCCGGCACGATGGTTTCGCATGCGCCGCCATGGTTGGTGGCAACCACCAGCTTGCCCATGGCCTGCGCTTCAACAGGCACACGCCCGAAGGCTTCCGGCTCCATCGATGGCACCACTACCAGACTGGCCAATTGATAGGCCTCCGTCATATACGGCGTATTACCCGCTATGCGCAGATTGCCTTCCAGTTTCAACTCTTTCGCCAGCTGTTCCATACGCTCGCGATAAGCGGGATGCCCTACATCGTCGCCCACCATCATGCAGAAATAATCGCGGTGCGGCAGGGCGGCCAGCGCACGAATCAGAAATTCATGCCCCTTCCACGCACTCAAACGGCCGGGCATCAGAATGATTGGCTTGTCCGTATTCAAACGCCATTGTTTTGCCAGCTCTTCGACACGCCTCGGCGCCACCTTGTCAGGGCTAAATATCTCCAGATCGACACCGCGGTGAATCACCTTCAGTCGCTCTGCATCCACCTCGTAATTATCGAGTATGTGATTATAAATATATTTGGAGACCGCAATCACGCGATCGCCTTTGGTCATCACAGCGTTATAGCGCTGCTTCCACTTATTCTGAATGTTGTAAACACCATGGAAGGTGGTCACAAAGGGAATGCCCGTGCGCTTGGCCGCCAGATAGGCCGACCACGCAGGCGCACGCGAACGCGCATGCAAAATCGACACGCCGCGCTCCCTGATCAGGGTTTCGAGTCGCTTCGCATTTTTCCAGATCACCCACGGTTTCTTACTGTCCAGCGGCAAGGCAATATGCTCACCTTTATGATACGCCAGCTGTTTTTCCATGGTGCCGCCAGCAGAGGCCACCAGACTATCCCAGCCCTCGGCCTTGATCGCCTGGCTTATTTCGATGGTGCCGCGCTCCACACCGCCGCTGCGCAGTGCGGGTAACACTTGTAATATTGTCGTCTGTGTGTGATTCATTCTTGTCTGCCTTTGCGTGACTTGATAAGACAAAACGCAACGCAAACCAACCGAAATATGACCCATGAGCACAGATTCCTCCCCACACTATATTGAAACCGACTATGGCGCCAAGCTGGCCTATTACAAAACCGAGGGGCAGGGGCCGGGTGTCGTTTTCTTTGGCGGCTTAATGTCGGATATGACGGGCAGCAAAGCGCTCGCACTGGAAGCCTTGTGCAAAGAGCAGGGGCGTGCATTCCTGCGTTTTGACTATACGGGGCATGGCGCATCATCGGGCGAGTTTGCCGACGGCTCTATTGGTGACTGGTCGCGCGACGCGATCTACGCGCTGGATCATTTAACGCAAGGCCCGCAACTCGTTATCGGCTCCAGCATGGGCGGCTGGCAAATGCTGCTAGCTGCACTGGCACGGCCTGAGCGTGTGGCAGGCCTGATCGGAATCGCCGCCGCTCCGGACTTTTCGGTTCGGCTCATGTGGGAGAAAATGACCGATGCCCAGCGCGCCGAACTGGTAGAGCAGGGTGTGCTGCATATTCCCAATGACTATGGCGATGAGCCGTATACTATTCGTCATCATTTCATCGAAGAAAGCCGTCAACATATGTTGCTGGATAAAGAGATACCGATCGACTGCCCGGTGCATCTGCTGCACGGCATGGATGATGCGGATGTACCATGGGAATTATCGGTAAAAACAGCGGAGCAATTGCGGCGCGCTGATGTGCAAATAAGTCTGGTCAAAGGGGTAGGGCACCGCTTCTCTGAGCCGGAGCAATTGGCATTGCTACGTAAAACCGTCAATGACATGCTGGAAAAAATGGCGCAAGGCTGATTTTAGCCTTTGCAATCGCCTGCGCATCTGGCTACACATACGCTGCATTCAGGGGAATTATTATGAAACCGAGCACCAAACCATCCAATCCACATTTTTCATCTGGCCCTTGCGCTAAACGCCCCGGCTGGAACATTGACGCACTCAGCGACGCAGCCACCGGGCGCTCGCACCGTGCAAAAATCGGTAAAGCCAAACTAAAAGAAGTGATCGACCGTAGCGCGGCCATTCTCGGCCTGCCGGAAGGGTACAAACTCGGTATTGTGCCTGCATCCGACACAGGCGCGATTGAAATGGCGATGTGGTCGCTGCTGGGTGCACGCGGCGTGGATGTGCTGGGTTGGGAAAGCTTCGGCAAAACCTGGGTAAAAGATATCACCAAACAATTGAAGCTGGACGATGTGCGCACGTTCGAAGCCGATTATGGCCAACTGCCTGATCTGTCGGCTGTGGACTGGAATCGCGATGTCGTCTTCACATGGAATGGCACCACCAGTGGTGTGTGCGTACCAAACGGCGACTGGATTGCTGATGACCGCGAAGGGCTGGCCATTTGTGATGCTACTTCCGCTGTGTTCGCGATGGATATTCCTTACGAGAAACTCGACGTAATTACATGGTCGTGGCAGAAAGTGATGGGCGGCGAGGCCGCACACGGCATGATCGCGCTGAGCCCGAAAGCGATTGCACGTCTGGAAAGCTATAGCCCGGCATGGCCACTGCCAAAAATCTTCCAGCTGACCAAAGCAGGCAAGCTGATTGACGGCATTTTTGAAGGCGCCACCATCAACACCCCCTCGATGATTGCGGTAGAAGATGCGATTGACGGGCTGCAATGGGCAGAGTCCATTGGCGGGCACGAAGCGCTGATTGCTCGTTCACGCAACAATCTTGCTGCAGTAGAGCAATGGGTTGCTGCGACTGACTGGGTCGATTTCCTTGCAGAAGGTGCCGACATACGTTCATCCACCTCAATCTGCCTTAAAATTGTAGATGATTGGTATCAATCGCTCAGTGCCGACGAGCAAGCCGCAGGCGCCAAACAAATTGTGAGCCTGCTGGACAGCGAAGGCGTAGCATACGACATTGGCGCATATCGCGATGCACCGGCTGGCCTGCGCATTTGGGGCGGCGCTACCGTAGAAACCGATGATTTGAAAGCCTTGTTCCCGTGGCTGGAATGGGCGTTTAACGAAGTTAAATCTCAGCACGCGCAAGCAGCGTAATTTTACCGAAAGAGGAAACCATGCCTAAAGTTCTCATCTCCGACAAACTTAGCCCACGCGCAAAAGAAATCTTTGAGCAAAACGGTGTTCAGGCCGACGTGAAAGTTGGTATGAGCGAAGATGAGTTGCTGGCATGCATTGGCGAATATGACGGGTTGGCGATTCGTTCTGCCACCAAAGTAACCCCGAAAGTGTTGGAAGCAGCACAAAACCTGAAAGTGGTTGGCCGCGCTGGTATCGGTGTAGACAATGTCGACATTAAAGCCGCTACCGCTAACGGTGTGGTGGTGATGAACACCCCCTTTGGCAACTCGGTTACTACCGCAGAGCACAGCATCGCGATGATGATGTCGATGGCGCGTAAAGTGCCGCAAGCCAATGCGTCCACGCATGAAGGCAAATGGGAAAAAAGCAAATTCATGGGCACCGAATTGTCGGGCAAAACCCTTGGCCTTATCGGCTGTGGCAATATTGGCGGCATCGTTGCCGACCGCGCTCAGGGCCTGAAAATGAAAGTCGTGGCATACGATCCATTCCTTTCCGTAGAGCATGCCAAAAGCATCAATGTAGAAAAGGTTGAGCTGGACGAATTGTTGAAACGCGCAGATGTGATCTCGCTGCATACCCCACTCAATGACGCGACCCGCAACATCCTCAACAAAGACTCGCTGGCGAAAACCCGCAAAGGCGTGATGATTGTGAACTGCGCGCGTGGCGGGCTGATTGTGGAAGCGGACCTGAAAGAGGCGCTGGAGTCTGGTCATGTAGCATCCGCGGCACTGGATGTATTCGAGCAGGAACCAGCCACCGAGAATCCACTCTTTGGCATGGAGAATGTAATCTGCACGCCGCATCTGGGCGCATCCACCGCCGAAGCGCAAGAAAATGTAGCCATTCAGGTGGCTGAACAAATGGCGGACTATCTGGTCAATGGCACCGTTACCAATGCGCTGAATATGCCATCGGTATCGGCTGAAGATGCCGCACGCCTGAAGCCATACCTGCAACTGGCAGCACAGCTGGGCAGCTTTGCCGGCCAGATCACCGAAACCGGCCTGAACAAAGTGACCATCGAGTTCGAAGGCAAAGTGACCGAGCTGAATACTAAGCCTCTGACCGCCGCAGCGCTGAATGGCCTGCTTAGCCCCCTGATGGAGGGCGTGAACATGGTGAATGCCCCTGTGGTAGCGAAAGAACGTGGCATCGACATGAGTGAGATGAAGCACGAACGCACCAACAACTACAAAACCCTGATGCGCGTTAGCGTGACCACTGACCGTCGCACACGTGAAGTGGTGGGCACGTTGTTTGGTGAGCAGCCACGCATTGTGTCGATCAATAATGTACCGCTGGAAGCAGCGCTTGGTTCGCGCATGTTGTTTATTCACAACGAAGACAAGCCTGGCCTCATCGGCAACCTTGGTAAGATTCTTGGCGACGCAAGTGTTAACATTGCTAATTTCCACCTTGGCCGCACCGATGATGCAGAGCATGATGCTATTGCACTTTTGGAAGTAGATCAGGATATCGATAGCGGGCTACTGGAAAAGATTTCCAAGCTTGATAGCGTTATTCAGGCAAAAGTGCTGCAGTTCGATGGTGAACAGGCAGGGCAGGAAGCCGCCGAGCCACAAGCCGCATAAGTTAACGCAACTTATCCACAGAAAAGTTTCTGCGCTTAAACTTTCGTTAAGAATATTTCGTTATGGTTAGCTTATCACGCAAGCAGGAGACCATAACAATGCATATCTCGATCAACAAAGAAGCACAGAACCAACCACGTCAACTCAGCATGGCTGCGCTGTGGCATGGCCGCTCGGACAGCTATTGGAGTGGTGAAGATTTTAGCAAAAATATGAATGCAGCCGAAGCGCTGCGCGAGAAACTCTCGGAAATGCAGGCCCACTAAGGCGCTTGCGGCAAGCAAAACAAAGACATTCCTACTAGTTCAAGAAAAGGATAGCCCTGCCATTGGCGGGGCTATTTTTTTGCGCTATGCTTTGCCTATCACAACAAGGAATTTGACATGCCAGCACATACCCATTTTTCACGCTTCGCCGCATTGCTACTGCTATGCGCTCCCGGCCTCGCCATAGCAGAAGACACAAACTGCTATGAAACCGCAATGACACAAGGCGCTATGCAGGCATGTGCCGCAGACGCATTAGCCGCGTCACAGCAACAACTCGACACTATCTACACCGATTTACAGGAACGCACGCAAGGCGATGCCGCAGCCCTACTAAACGAGGCATACCAAACATGGCAGGCATACCGCGATGCGCAATGCGCATTCAATGGTTCTGCAAGTCGCGGCGGCTCTGTTCACAGCATGGTCGTGCTGCAATGCCGTGACGCACTGACACAAGCATATATCCCTGTGTTGGAAAGCCAGCTACACTGCGAAGAGGGCGACGTATCCTGCAGCCCTTAATGGAGCGCGCAGGGCTTATTCCATGTATTGACCGCCATTGATGGACAGGGTTTCGCCGGTGATGAACCCGGCTTCGTCTGCCACCAGAAAACACACAGCACGTGCAATTTCTTTCGGGTCACCCAAGCGGCCAACCGGAATATTGGCGACGATTTTTTCCAGAATCTTTTCATCAATCGCGGCAACCATTTCTGTCGCAATATAGCCCGGCGCAATGGTGTTCACCGTAATGCCTTTGGCTGCAGTTTCGCGCGCCAGTGCTTTGGTGAAGCCAATCACACCCGCTTTGGCTGCGGAGTAATTGGTTTGGCCAAACTGACCTGCCTGCCCATTGATCGAGCTGATATTGATGATACGGCCATATTTGCGATCGCGCATACCATCAATCACATTGCGGCTCATGTTAAAGCAAGAATTCAGATTGGTGTTGATTACATCTGCCCAATTCTCGATTGGCATTTTATGAATCGCGCCATCGCGTGTGATACCCGCATTATTGATCAGCACCTGCACGGGGCCACCGAATGTTTCTTCCACTTCGGCCACGCCTTGCTTGCAGGCGTCAAAGTCCGATACATCCCACTTGAATGCTTCGATACCCGTTTCCTTGGTGAAAGCCTCGGCCGCCTGCGTGTTGCCTGCATAGTTCGCTGCCACTTTGTAGCCCGCCTTTTGCAGATCCAGACAGATCGCCTTACCAATACCACGCGTACCGCCGGTTACCACCGCGATACGTCCATCACCTTTACTCATAGCACCACTCCCGTTTTTTGGTTTTAACTGTTTGATTAGCGTTCAACACACATGGCAATACCCATGCCACCACCAATGCACAAGGTCGCCAGACCTTTCTTTGCATCGCGACGTTTCATTTCATGCAACAACGTGATGAGCACGCGCGCGCCCGATGCTCCGATAGGATGCCCCAGTGCAATGGCACCGCCATTCACATTCACCTTATCTGTGTCCCACCCCATCTCGCGATTCACGCATAATGCCTGCGAGGCAAACGCTTCATTCGCTTCGATCAGATCCAGCTCGTCTTTGTTCCAGCCTACTTTTTCCAATGCGGCTTTCGACGCCGGAATAGGCCCTGTGCCCATGATCGACGGGTCAACCCCGTTGGTTGACCATGATTTAATGGTCGCCAGTGGAGTCAGGCCACGCTTTTCCGCTTCGCTACGCGACATAAGCAACAGCACCGCTGCGCCATCATTAATGCCCGATGCATTGCCTGCAGTCACGCTACCTTCTTTGTCGAAGGCAGGGCGCAGTCCGCCCAGTTTTTCTGCCGAGGTACCCGGCTTTGGATGCTCGTCCTTATCCACCACATCTTCGCCTTTGCGATGCTTCACGGTGAAAGGCACAATCTCGTCCTGAAACTTACCTTCTTCCATTGCTTTG
>MDTG01280954.1_pt1 | contig 12819 bp, 13 predicted proteins | sample 811421 | NCBI WGS metagenome assembly MDTG01 (sample SAMN05326645, study PRJNA326480) | marine metagenome | isolation source: seawater | place: Pacific Ocean: South East | collected 2011 | reverse complement strand
CTCTTGGCCAGATTTTTGATGTAATTGTTAATGAAGACAGAACAGATATGCAATGGATTAACGGCCTCAACTCGAATCTTCCACCTGATATCGCTATAGTAAATATAGATAGAGTTGAGGATTCATTCCATTCTAGATTTGATGCAATAGATAGAACTTATTCGTATCTAATTTTTAATGGTAAATCGAGAAATGTTTTGCTTGATGACTTCTACCTCTGGGAGCAAAGCGATCTTGATATAAAAAAAATGATAGAGCAGTCAAGATTTTTGATTGGCAAGCATGATTTTTCATCATTTAGAAGCTTAAGTTGCGGATCTAAGAATGCAGAAAGAAATATAAAGAAGATAGAGATAAATGAATTTGGAAACATAATAGAGATCAGAATAGTTGCAAATGCTTTTTTACAAAATATGGTTAGAATAATTGTGGGCACTTTGTTAGAGATAGGAAAGAATCAGATAAAAATGCCCTTAAAAGACATCCTTGAAAGCAAAGATAGAAAGAATGCAGGCATAACTATTAATCCTAGAGGATTAATTTTTCTTGGTGCTAATTATGGGAATATAACAAAACTTAAATCAGAAAAGAGTCCTTTATTAAGAGTATGAATATTAAAATTTGTGGAATTACAGAAATAGAAACTCTCAATTTCCTAATCGAAAAAAATGTTAATTATGCTGGCTTTATTTTTCATAAAAATAGTCCTAGAAATGTGACTAATGAATTTCTGAATAAAGTTAGAGGATTAGATTTTCAGCAAACTAGACCAGTTTGTGTATTTGTTAATTCTGATAAGGCCTATGTTAGATCAGTATTAAAATACTTTGAGAAACCAATAATCCAATTTCATGGCAACGAATCAGAAGATTTTTGTAAGTCATTTGGTTGTCAGTTCTGGAAAGCGCTAAGAGTAAAAGACTCAATATCTTTGGAAGGCATTAAACATTTTAAATCTGCTGATGCAATTTTATTAGATACATATAAAAAAGATATATTTGGTGGAACAGGAAGCACTTTTGATTGGAACTTAATACCGTCGGATTTAATTTATGAAAATAAGCTAATTCTTTCTGGAGGACTAACTATTGAAAATCTTAAGAGTGCCTTTAATATAAATCCATGGTGTTTAGACTTTAATTCTGGGGTAGAATCAGCTCCAGGCCTAAAAGACCATTTAAAAGTTGCAGAAATATTAAGTTTTATTAGAAGAAATGGAAAATAATTTACCAGACAAAGATGGATTCTTTGGCGAATATGGCGGGAAATTTGTACCCGAGACGCTGATGTTTGCTTTGAATGAGTTAGAGCAGACTTACAAAACACTTAAAGAAGACAATGATTTTAATGCTGAGTTTCACAAAGATTTAGTTGAGTTTGTTGGCAGACCATCACCTCTATACTTTGCAAAAAGACTCACTAACTTCTATAACAGCGCCTCTATTTGGTTGAAAAGGGAAGATTTAAATCATACAGGTGCTCACAAGATAAATAATACAGTTGGACAAATTCTCTTAGCTAAATATATGGGTAAGAAAAGAATAATTGCTGAAACAGGAGCTGGCCAACATGGTGTTGCAACGGCAACAGTTGCAGCCAGGCTTGGTTTGGATTGTCACATATATATGGGTTCCGAAGATGTTAAAAGACAATCACTTAACGTTTACAGAATGAAACTTTTAGGTGCTGAAGTTCATGAAGTTAATTCAGGTTCGGCAACACTTAAGGATGCACTCAATGAAGCTTTAAGAGACTGGGTTACAAATATTGAAGACACCTACTACATAATAGGAAGCGTTACTGGACCTCATCCTTATCCAATGATAGTTAGAGACTTTAATGCCGTAGTAGGGTATGAGCTAATTGATCAATCGCAAAAATCGTTTGGGAGAATGCCGGATTCAATAGTAGCTTGTGTTGGAGGCGGATCGAATGCAATGGGCATTTTTTATCCTTTTATAAAGATGAAAGATGTAGACCTCATTGGTGTTGAGGCAGCTGGAAAAGGTATAGAAACAGGCGAGCATGCAGCTCCCTTGAACGATGGCTCACCAGGTGTTCTTCATGGTGCTAAAAGCTATTTGATGCAAGATGAAAATGGACAAGTAAAAGGAACCGCCTCTATTTCAGCTGGTTTGGATTATCCAGGAGTTGGACCGGAACATTCATGGCTAAAAGATATTAAAAGAGCAAAATATGTTGCAGTTTCTGATGATGAAGTTATGAGAGCTTTTCATATGGTTAATAAGATGGAAGGAATATTACCAGCCCTAGAAACAGCTCATGCTTTTGCTTATCTTGATAAGCTAATGTCAAAAATGAATAAAGATCAGCATGTTGTCATTAATGTCTCAGGAAGAGGTGATAAGGATTTAAATAGTGTTGTCGAAATAGAGGACATTAAGCTTTGAAAAGGATTGAGAGGAAGCTTAAAGAGCTCTCTAAAGAGAGTCAAAAGGCTTTTGTTGGTTATTTAGTTGCAGGAGATCCTAATTTAGAAGCTTCTCTTGATTTAATGCATTTAAGCGTTGATTCAGGCATAGATATTTTAGAAATTGGTGTTCCTTTCACCGATCCAATAGCTGAAGGTCCAATAATCCAGCAAGCTCATGACAGAAGCTTAGCTAATGACACTAATCTTCAAAAAATTATAGATCTTATATGTAGATTTAGAGAAAAGGATAACGATACACCTATTATCTTAATGGGCTATATTAATAACTTCTTAATGTATAGAGATCTAATTAATAGATCTCATGAATTGGGTGTTGATGGTATCTTAGTAGTTGATATTCCTGGTGAACTTTCACTTAAGGATTATGGAATAGATAATCAAGATCTTGATATAATTTCACTTGTATCACCAACCACGTCTAAAGAGAGAATGCAGCATATAGTTAGCAATAGCTCAGGTTTTATTTATTATGTAACTTTAAGAGGAGTTACAGGATCATCTAATCTTGACGGTAACGAAATCAAACATAATATTCAGAATATTCAAACTCTTTCATCAACACCCGTTATGGCGGGTTTTGGTATCAAAAATAAGGACGATGCTAAGCTGCTTTCGACATTCTGTGATGGAATTGTTATCGGGTCATCAATAGTTGAGCTTATTCATAAAAACTCAGAAAATAAAGACTTTCGTGAAGTAAGTGATTATATTAGTAATATGAAAAATGCAATTAGATAATGAATTGGCTTACAAGATTAATTCCATCAATAGGAAAAAGTTCTTCAAAACCTAAAAGCAAGATCCCGGATGGTGTTTGGACACCTTGTCCAGCTTGCGAGTCTGCGCTTTATCAGCCTGAGTTACAAAAAACATTATATGTCTGTCCAAAATGTGATCATCATATAAGAATCAGTGCCAGAACAAGATTTAATATTTTCTTTGATAATGGCAATTTCACTGAAATTGCATCAAATATTGAAACTAATGATCCCCTAGGGTTTAAAGACGTTAAAGCATATCCCGCAAGAATTAAAGAGGCCAGGAAGAATACCGGAGAAAGCGAAGCTTTATTGGTGGGATTTGGTAAGCTTGATGGAAGGCTTGCTACAGCTGCTGCATTTGAATTTAAGTTCATGGGCGGCTCTATGGGAAGTGTGGTTGGAGAGAAATTTGTTAAAGGTATTGAGCACGCAATTGAGAGCAGAACACCCTTTATTTGTTTTTCAACAAGTGGTGGTGCAAGAATGCAAGAATCAATGGTTTCATTAATGCAAATGGCAAAAACATCTGCTGCAATCCAAAAATTAAAATCAAATAAACTGCCCTATATTTCTGTAATGGTTGATCCAATATTTGGAGGAGTGTCAGCTAGTTTAGCAATGTTAGGGGATATAAATATAGCAGAGCCAAAAGCTTTTGTTGGTTTTGCAGGCAGAAGAGTAATTGAGCAAACAGTGCGAGTTGAATTACCAGAAGACTTTCAAAAGTCAGAGTTTTTACTTGAACATGGCGCAATAGATATGATTGTTCACAGATCAGAAATAAGAAGTAAAATAATAGGAATTTTAAATAAAATATCAAAATGAATTTAGAAAAATTTGTTGGTTTAATATTTGTAATTCTTTTGGGATTAATAATCTTTATCTTTGTATTATCACCTCAACCGAAATATCAGGATTCAATTAGTTATCAGTTGGCTCCAAATGCAAGAGGCTTAAGCAAAGGCGATTTTGAAATATATGTAGTTAGGGTGAATGTTTTTGAAAATGAAGAGAATGCAAAAGCCCTCAAAAAGAATATTAATAATTATTTCCCTGCATATATCGAAGTCTTACCAAATAATAATGATTTAACTGCTGTTTATGTTGGACCTTTTAGAACAAGAGAAGATATTGATAAAAATATTGAATTTATTTATGAAATTTCAGAAACTGATTCAGGCGAGGTCGTTTTATGGAAACCCTAGGCCTTAATGTCACTGATCTGGTTATATTATTTGTTATAGGTTCTTCTGGAATCATCTCACTTTTTAGAGGCTTTACTAAAGAATTCTTATCATTATTGTTATGGATTTTTGCTTTCGTTGCTGCGGTAGGTTATGAGGGATATGTAACGCCAAAAATCTTAGAGATTGTTGGAAATCCAGAGCTCTCAAAAATCATTGCATCTGTTCTTATTTTCTTAGTTTCAATTGTTATTGGAGGCTTTCTGATCAATTTAATTTCAAGAATAGTTAAATGGTCAGGAATGTCTGGCTTTGATAAATTTATGGGTGTATTATTTGGAATCATTAGAGGCTTAGTAGTAATTTTGGCTGTTTACTTTCTTTTACCCTCGAATTTAAAGGAATCTGAAATCTTTACTTCTTCAAAGATATCACCTATTTTCGAGGACTATATGCCACTTTTAGAAAGTTATATTAAAGATTTATTAAGGGGATCAGAGGTAGAAGACTTAATTAAAAACGGGGAATAAAGATGTGCGGAATAATTGGAATTTCTGCAGAAAACAATGTAGCTGAAGAGATTTACGAATCTCTACTTATGTTGCAACATAGGGGGCAAGATGCTGCCGGCATGGTTGTCTGTGAGCCCAGCGGTAAACTCAATAGTAGAAAATCAAAAGGTTATGTTCGGGATGTATTTCAGCAGCATCATATGAATAACCTTCAAGGCAATTTGGGAATTGGGCATGTGAGATATCCTACTGCTGGCGGTATAGGTAAAGAGTTTGCTCAGCCAATGTATGTAAATACACCTTATGGTATAAGCCTTGCTCACAACGGAAACCTAACTAATTCTAAGAAATTAGCTGCAGAATTATTTCATGCTGAAAGACGTCACATTAATACTGATTCTGATTCAGAGGTACTATTAAATATTTTTGCACTGGAGCTATCAAAGCAGGAGGCGGTTTTCCCAAAACCGAAAGATTTTTTTGCAGCTGTTGAGAAAACTCACATACGAATAAATGGTGCATATGCAGTTGTAGCTCTCATAACTGGATATGGAATAGTTGCATTTAGAGATCCTCTTGGTATTAGGCCTTTAACTATAGGAGTTAGAAAAGGAGAAAATAGAAATGAGTATGTAGTAGCTTCTGAAACAGCATTATTTTCTGCAACCGGCTTTAAAGTGCTTAGAGATGTAGAGCCAGGCGAGGCTGTTTTTATAGATAATTCAGGAAAGATTTTTACTCAACAGTGTTTTCAAGGAAGTGAAAAGAAACCTTGTATATTTGAATATGTTTATTTAGCTCGACCAGATTCTACAATCGATGAAATCTCAGTATATAAATCTAGAATGAGAATGGGTTTGAAGCTTGCTGATAGAATAAGAAACCTTAATCTTGTTGATGAAATTGATGTTGTTATTCCGATACCAGATAGTTCAACAACTTCAGCTTTGCAACTAGCAGCAGACTTAAAAAAACCTTACCGACAAGGGTTTGTTAAAAATAGATATATTGGCAGAACTTTTATAATGCCTCTTCAGGAAGAAAGGAAAAAATCAGTAAGAAGAAAGTTAAATATTCTCGATTTGGAGTTTAAGGACAAGAACGTTCTGCTAGTAGATGACTCAATCGTAAGAGGAACAACAAGCAAACAAATCATTGAAATGGTAAGAGAGGCCGGAGCAAAAAAAGTTCTATTTGCGTCCGCATCCCCTCCAGTTAAATACCAAAATCTATATGGAATTGATATGGCAGCAACTAAAGAATTAGTTGCGCATGATAAAACAGAAAGTGAGATAGCAGGAACTATAGGAGCGGACGAGCTAATTTATCAGACTCTTGAAGACCTGATTAGCTGTGTTCAAGAAGGAAATCCCGAAATAAAAGAATTTGAAACCTCAATCTTTACAGGAAAATATCCAACAGAGATTGATGATGGCTACTTAGAAGACTTAGAGGAAGCTAGGAGCGACATTATTAAAATGTCAGAACAAAAAGAAGCTACGTAACTACGTTAATTGAAGGTATATTGGCTTTTCTTGCCATCTCAACATAATTAGGCAACTGATCAAAATTTAAATATTTGTAAATATCTTCTGAGAGAGGATTAATTTCTTGCATAAAACCTAGGTACTCTTCATGAGTTGGTATTTTTCCTAGCACAGCAGATACTGCAGCAAGTTCGGCGGAGGCAAGAAACACATCTGCTCCATCTCCTAATCTATTTGGAAAGTTTCTTGTTGAAGTAGAAACTACAGTTGAGTTGGCTAGAACTCGAGCCTGATTTCCCATGCATAATGAGCAGCCAGGCATTTCAGTTCTTGAACCTGAATTTTCGAAGATTTCATAAAAGCCTTCATCTTTTAACTGCTGTTCATCCATTTTTGTTGGAGGAACAACCCAAAATCTTGCTTTCGTCTTTTTATATTTTTTGAGAAGGTGTCCTGCAGCTCTAAAGTGACCAATATTAGTCATACATGAGCCTAAAAACACTTCATCTATATTGGTATTGCAAACCTCCGAGAGTGGCTTTATATCATCAGGATCGTTTGGACAAGCTAATAATGGCTCTTTTATTTGATCAAGATCAATCTCTATAACTTCAGCATATTCTGCATCCTTATCTGCTTCTAGGAGTTGAGGGTTTTTGATCCATTCTTCCATGGACTTAGCTCTTCTTTCGAGTGTTTTTGGATCACCATAGCCATTAGAAATCATCCATCTAAGCATAATAATATTTGAATTTAGGTACTCAATAATTGGTTCTTTATTGAGCTTGATAGTGCATCCTGATGCAGATCTTTCAGCAGATGCATCTGAGATCTCAAAAGCTTGTTCAACTTTTAGATTAGGCAATCCTTCTACCTCAAGACATTTTCCTGAGAAAATATTTTTCTTACCTTTTTTTGCAACTGTTAAATGCCCCTGTTGAATAGCAGCATAAGGAATAGCATTTACTAAATCTCTTAATGTTATTCCTGGTTGCATCTCTCCTTTAAATCTCACTAATACTGATTCAGGCATATCTAATGGCATAACACCAAGAGTTGCTGCAAATGCAACTAGTCCCGAGCCAGCCGGAAAACTTATACCTATGGGGAACCTGGTATGGCTATCTCCACCCGTGCCAACAGTATCAGGAATTAACATTCTGTTGAGCCATGAGTGAATAATTCCATCCCCTGGCTTAAGTGAAACCCCGCCTCTAGTTTTAATAAAGTCGGGCAAGCTATGTTGCGTTTCTACATCAACAGGTTTTGGGTATGCGGCTGTATGGCAAAATGATTGCATTACTAAATCAGCTGAAAATCCAAGACAAGCAAGTTCTTTTAACTCATCTCTAGTCATTGGTCCAGTAGTGTCCTGAGAACCAACAGAAGTCATTCTTGGCTCACAATAGCTTCCAGCTCGAACTCCTTCTACCCCACATGCTTTTCCAACCATTTTTTGGGCAAGCGTAAAACCTTTTGTTGATTTGTCCTCTTGATCAGGGCGTCTAAAAATGTCAGTTGGCTCAAGGCCTAATGCATCACGTGTTTTGTCAGTAAGCTGTCTACCAATGATAAGAGGGATTCTTCCATTTGCTCTTACTTCATCCAAGAGAACATCTGTTTTAAGTTCAAATTCAGATATTACTTCATTCGTATTTGCATCAAAGATCTTCCCATTGAAAGGCTCAAATATAATTTCTTGGCCCATTTCCATTTTTGCAACATCACATTCAATAGGAAACGCTCCTGAATCTTCAAGAGTGTTGTAAAAGATAGGCGCAATTTTACCTCCAAAACAAAAACCACCTTCTTTTTTATTAGGAATTGCTGGTATTTCATCACCCATATGCCATAAAACTGAATTTGTAGCTGATTTTCGTGATGATCCTGTACCAACAACATCCCCAACAAAAACTAGAGGATTTCCTTTTTTCTTCAATTTCTCAATCATTTCCAGAGGCTTATCAATTCCTTCTCTTGGCATTTTTAACATTGCAAGAGCATGAAGTGGTATATCTGGTCTAGACCATGCATCAGGTGCTGGAGAGAGATCGTCAGTATTTATTTCTCCAGGCACTTTGAAAACGGTGAGCCTAATGCTCTCTGGAATATCACTTTTATTTGTGAACCACTCACCATTAGCCCAAGAATCTATAACTCTTTTTGCATACACATTGTTTTTCGATAGCTCAAAAATATCATTGAAGGCGTCAAAAATTAATAATGTATTACTCAGCGCATCAGCAGCATAATCAGCCAATCCATCAATTTCTAAACAATCTATTAAAGGTTGGATGTTATAGCCACCAAGCATTGTTCCTAAAATAATGACAGCATCTTCCTTTGCAATATAAGGAGAATCAGTCTTACCCTTTGTTAAATCTGACAAAAATCCAGCTTTTACATAAGCAGCGTCATCTACTCCTGCTGGTACTCGCTCTTTAAGTAGGCTAAGTAAGAAATCGCTTTCTTTATGATCTTTTTTTAATAGCTCTATCAGAGCAGCTGTTTGCTCAGCATCTAATGGGAGAGGAGGTAAGCCCATTCTCTCTCTTTCTTTACAATGCTTTTTATAGTCCTTTAACACGCGCCTATTTTACTTCTCTTGAGTTAAACTTTCCAACCAAATTACAAAATTTAAATATTATTGTATTATCTAATCTATGCGTAAAAATCGTTCTTCAACACCCTGTATTGGTATCTGCTCCACCACCTTTGGAGATGATGTATGCAAGGGATGTAAAAGGTTTTCATACGAAATTACCAATTGGGGTAAATTTTCAACTGATGAAAGAGCGGTTGTAAACTCAAGGCTTGAGCAGTTCAAGGCAACTATTCTTACAGAAAAATTCACTATTTCTGATAGTAGTCTCTTTGAGAGCAAGATGAATGAATTTTCAATTAACTTTAATAGCTCTCTAGATCCTATTACTTGGGTTTTTGACCTACTCAGGGCGTCAAGTAACAAAGACCTAGACTTGAATGATTTTGGAGTCGAGATTCTTCCTAAATTTGCAAATCTTAGCCTATTGGAGCTTCGCGATCTAATCAACCAAGAAATGCTCCAATTATCAGAAGCTCATTATTATAAATTCTTTAACCGGACTACTTAACTAGAGGTAGGTCGCTCCATCTAGTAGTATATTTTGGAGAGATCATATTTCTTTGTATAGGCTTAAATCTTCCTATATTTTGTGAAGCAATATAGATTTGCTTTTGATGCAGATTTAATTCATCAATTACTTTCATCAATTTTGAGTCCATTTTATAAGCATGATTTTCTTTAAATAAAGAGTTTTGCACATAACCAATATCTGAAAATGAACTTAACATAATTCCAGCTTTTGAATATCTATGATTAGGCTTATAAATTTTAGGCAGGATTTTTCTTACAGCATATAGGAAATCTCTTGAGTCGTCTGTTGGGTAAGTAAATGAATAGCTTTTTATAGCTCTATAGTACTCATTAGTATCAAAGGGACTTGTTCGGATAAATACTGATATTGTTGAACTTTTCTGTCTTTCAGATCTTAATTTCTCAGCTGCTCTCACTACATAGTCATTAACGACTGTGTTCAGAACTTCTAAATTAGTAATTTTTTTTGCAAAGCTCCGGCTGACTACAATTTGTTTTTTAGCTGGAGAAACATCCTCAATATCTAAACATTTTTCACCATTAAGCTCTCTAACTGTACGCTCTAGAACAATACTAAATCTTTTTCTCATATCCTGAGGCGGCGTACATGATAATTGTAGGGCATTTTCAATACCCGCCATTGAAAGCTTTCTATTTAGCCTCCTCCCAACCCCCCATATTTCACCAACTGGAGTATTTTTAAGGGCTTCAACTATCTCTCTCTGACTATCTAGCACTAGAACTCTTGATTGAATTTTTTTTCTTTTTATTTGGTAGCTAGCAATTTTGGCTAGCGTCTTAGTGGGACCTACGCCTATTCGTACAGGTATCCCTGTCCATTTTCCTACAACATTCTTTAAGTGCAAACCAAAGTCGAAACAACCTATATTCTTTTCGGTACCTGAAAAATCTAGAAATGCTTCATCAATACTATAGACTTCTGTTTTTGAAGAAACGGAGTCCAAAATATTCATAACTCTCCTGGACATATCTCCATAGAAAGCAAAATTAGATGAGAAAACAATACCACCTTTTCTGATATACATATCTTTGATTTTGAACCAAGGAACTCCCATTTTTACACCCATTGCTTTTGCTTCCGGGCTTCTTGCAATCACACAACCATCATTATTAGATAGAACAACTATAGGTTTATTTTTAAGATCAGGGCGAAAAACTCTCTCACATGAAGCATAAAAACTAACACAATCTACCAGAGCTACACTCATGTAAATTGATTAATGACTGAGGTTACTATTCCAGTTACTTCAAAATTTATTTGACTATTTATGTAGATTGGTCGGTAGCCTTTATTCTCTGCAATTAAGCATAGTTTAGGTTTAGTTTTAAGTCTTCTGCAAACAAACTCTCCATCAACTGCTGCCACTATAATACTATTGTGAGAAGGTTTGATACTTCTATCTATTATGAGAGTTGCACCATCATTAATGCCTGCACCTATCATTGATTTCCCACTCACTCTCACAAGAAAGGTAGCAGCATTGTTTTTTATTAAATATTTATTTAGATCTATTGGTGATTCTATGAAATCACTTGCAGGACTGGGGAATCCGGCATGCACCATATCTTGGAAATAAGGCAGCATTAGCTCAGATAAATTATCTGCAATCACTGTACCGATGTAATCAATTCTCATAATTAGGACATTAAAAATACTGTATAAATATACAGTACTTATAAAGAGGTTTCAATGCCTTATTCGATCTTAAATTTAAATAAATCAGGACCATTGGCATCGAGCTTTAAGCACCAGCCAAAAGTATCCCAATCTCCTAAAACAATCCGCTGTGTTGAAAAATCTTCATACTCTAAATCATGCAGATCAGGTCTATGAGTATGGCCATGAATAAATAGATTTGGTTTCTCTTTTTGAAGGAATAAGTCTACATCACTTAAGCTCACATCAGTTATCTCAGAGGACTTATTCTTGCTAGCAGAATTACTAGCATCTCTCATATCATCAGCAATCCTCTTTCTTTCATATAAAGGCTTGTTAAGAAATTCGCTTTTCCAAGAAGGACAACGAACCTGCTCTCTGAAGTCCATGTACTCTGAATCATTTGTACATAGAAAATCACCATGACTTACAATAACTTTCATTTCATTGAAAGTCATAGAGAAGGGATCTTCAAGGATTTCAATATTAGTTGAGGACGCAAAGTCTTTACCAAGAAGAAAATCTCTATTACCGGCAATAAAAAATAATTTATTTCCTTCGTTAGTAAACTTAAGAAGTTTAGATTTTACAACCGCAGCAAGCTCACTATCATCATCATCACCAATCCAGACCTCAAATAAATCACCAAGAATGTAAAGACTGGTAGGCGTGGAGACTTTATTATCTAAAAGATCAAAGAATGATCTTGTAATAGGAGAATCGACTGAGCTTAAATGGATATCTGAGATGAAATAAATTGGATTCATTCCATAACAGTAATCGATTGGATGAGAATTGGCTCATTTGGCACATCTGCATACTGTTGGAAGTTCCCAGTATCAACGACAGCAATGGCATCAATTACATCCATACCATCAGTCACTTTGCCAAAAACAGCATACCCCCAACCACGCATAGTTTCTGATGAGTGATTCAAGAAGCTATTATCTTTATGATTAATGAAAAACTGACTTGTAGCTGAATGAGGATCATTAGTTCTTGCCATAGCAATAGTTCCTCTATCATTTGATAAACCGTTATTAGCCTCATTCTGAATTGGCTTTGTGCCAGATGGCTTGGTTTCCATATCCGCAGTTAAACCTCCACCCTGAACCATAAAACCATCAATAACCCTGTGAAAGATAGTCTCATCATAATATCCAGACTCAACAAGATTAATAAAATTCTCAACTGTTCCTGGAGCCTTTTCTTTATCAAGCTCTAAACTAATATCACCGAGGGAAGTTGAAATAACTACTGCAATAACTGTTTTTGTCATACTCATACCTTTAAAATTTAAATGTTTGTTAATACTAATTTATTTGCCATTTAGAGGCAATGCGATCTTCTATTATTTCCTCAGTGAGACCATAATCTTTAAGCTCATACTGATGCTTGCCATATTTATGCTTTTTATGATTCTTAATATAAGATTCCATTTTGATTTTTATGCTTTCTTCAAAGGGCTTATCAATAAAATCATAAATATTCTCCATGGTCGCAATAGGATCTTTAATAAAATCAGCGTAATCGATATCAAGGTTTGTTGATGAATCAAGCAATGTCCTACCTTCTTTATTTTTTAATATTGCATTTTCCCAAAACT
>MDTG01202026.1_pt1 | contig 12819 bp, 12 predicted proteins | sample 811421 | NCBI WGS metagenome assembly MDTG01 (sample SAMN05326645, study PRJNA326480) | marine metagenome | isolation source: seawater | place: Pacific Ocean: South East | collected 2011 | reverse complement strand
TTATATTTGCATTCTAAAACTATGGTGGCTATAGCTCAGTTGGTTAGAGCATCGGTTTGTGGTGCCGAGGGTCGTGGGTTCGAATCCCATTAGCCACCCTTAATAAAAAAGGAGCTTTACGCTCCTTTTTTATTAGTTTTTTCTTTAAATAAAATGAATTAAAAAGAGGGTTTTTTAGCTTTGACCTTATATTTCTCAGGATCAAATTCACTCTTAGAGTATTCCTGCTTATATATTTCTTCCATTTTCTCTATTATGTCGCTAGCTTTATTAATAAAATCTGTTGCGCTAGGCATATAACTCATTTTTTGAAATGGGTTTGATAAATTAGCATTGATAGAATATTTCCCATCTTTTGTTTTACTAACACTAAAGACCCAAATAGTAGGAAATCCCCTAACCTGAAATTGTTGTTGCAGTTGATCGTTAAAAGCTTGTAAATTGGCATCTAATTTTTTCCTTCTTGGAAAATCTAATTCTAAAAGAATCACATTTTCTTTTGCCCATTCTTTGAATTCTTCTGTTTGAAAAACAGCCTTATCTAGTCTTATACACCAACCACACCAATCACTTCCAGTGAAGTTCGCCATAATTGGTTTATTTTCTTTTATAGCTAATTCTAAAATTTCACCACCAATTAACCAGTCTTCTTTTTGTGAGTAAGAATGAAAATTAAATAATAAAATAAAAGTATATAATACAAACTTATTCAACATTGTGCATCCATTTTGTTATTTTAGGTGAAAGAAAAACAAGTAGTATCCCTGCTCCAACAGATAATAATCCAACATTAAAAAATACACCATTAAATGTTTCTAAAGCTTCCACTGGAGTTAAATCTCCTGCATCAGTTTCTTGTGCAATAAACTTCCCAAGTAAATGAGCTAATGATGAAGAAAGAAACCAAAATCCCATTACAAAACCAATAATTTGCTTTGGTGCCAGCTTTGTTACTAAAGATAATCCAACAGGGGACAAACATAATTCCCCTAATGTATGTAATAAGTAGGCTAATAGTAGAAATGCCATTGGTACCATTCCAGCTTTAGCAAACAAACCACCCAGAGGGAAAGCAAAAAAACCTAAACCTAACAAGATAGTTCCTATTGCAAACTTCATAGGTGCGCTAGGCTCTAATTTAGACTCTTTTAATTTTCTCCAAATAAAATTAAAAACAGGAACTAAAAATAAAATATATAAAGGGTTAACTCCCATGAATTGAGAAGAAGAAAGCTCACCTAAATATGGGATGGTTTTATTTACATTAGTTTCAGTATATACTGTTATAGCACTACCAGCTAATTCAAAAAATGCCCAAAATAGTGTTGAGTAGAAAAATAAGAAAAGAATTACTTTTAATTTTTCATACCCTACCTTTGTTATCTTTCTGCCATATTGAATTAAATAATAAATCATATACCCTACCATACTAAAAAGAATTATATCTAATAAACTTAATTCTTTGTCAAATGGATGAAATAAAGGTTTTGCTCCCCAGTTTAAAAGAAGGAAAATTACAGGAACACATAAAAGTGTACCAATATAAGTTGCGTTTTTTAAGGTAATTCCCCCTCCAACATATTCTCCTTTTTCATTTCTAAATGCTAATAATTTTGCATTCAAAAGCTTTACATTAGATGAATGTCCATTATTTTTAAACACACCGCTTCTGAGCCCATATACAAATACTAATAGTCCTAAAACCATTCCAATACCCGCTAAACCAAATCCATAGTGCCATGAATTGGATCCAAAGTTTACTGTGTCTTGTCCAATAGCCCCACACGTGATAGGAGCAAGAAAAGCACCAACATTAATACCCATGTAGAATAAATTAAAGCCACGATCTCTTAAAGCGTTATCTTTGTAAAAAGTAGAAACGAAACTGGATATATTCGGCTTAAAAAAACCATTTCCAAGGATTAATAGACCAAGCGCTATAAAAAACATTGGTTCAGTTAAAGCGTGTATCATTTCTTTACTTGCTCCAAATTCTGATATTAAAGGAAATGCCATTGTGAAGTGACCTAACGCCATTAAAATACCTCCCCATAAAATAGATTTTCTATATCCAAAATACTTTTCTGCAATTAAACCTCCTATTAATGGTGTGGCATAAACCATTGCTCCGTATGCTCCGTATATTGCATAAGCATGGCTTTTTTCGTAAACTAATTCAGCCCCTTTATCAATCATATATAAAACCAATAAAGCTCTCATTCCATAGTATGAAAAACGCTCCCACAGTTCTGCAAAAAATAAAACAAATAATGCTTTAGGATGAATGTTTCGGTTTGAGTAAATAACATATGGAACCCAAACTAAAACAATAAGCCATCCCATGATTAAAAGTTTATAAGACAAAGACAAAGAGCTAAAAGATCCTATGCTCGAATTAAGAAAAAGTAATGCTATTAATTCTAATAGAATAATACAGCCAATAAAAGTGTTTGATAATCTCATGGTGTTTTAGGTTTTTGTATTTAAAGTAGTGATAACAATCATCGAAGATAATATTATTTTCACTAATTAAAGATTATTCATAATAAAATCAGTGATTTTTGTCATTAAATTTAATGTAGTTTTACCTCCATATATCCCGTGATTTTTATCGGGATATATAAAAAGATCAAATTGTTTATTTTCTTTTACTAACGCAGAAATCATTTCCATAGTATTTTGATAATGTACATTGTCATCAGCAGAACCATGAATAAGTAAATAATTTCCTGTCAATTGATCAACATAGTTGATAGGTGAGTTTAAATCATAACCATCTGGGTTTTCTTGAGGTGTTCGCATGTACCTTTCAGTATAAATTGTGTCATAAAACCTCCAATTAGTAACTGGAGCTACAGCAATAGCAAATTGAAAAACATCACTTCCTTTTAAAAGGCATAGAGAAGACATATATCCACCGTAACTCCATCCCCAAATGCCAATTTTATCTTTATCTATATAATTTAACGATGATATGTATTTATTTGCTGCAATTTGATCTTGTGTTTCTAACTTTCCTAATTCTTGGTAAGTACATTTTTTGAAACTAGAACCTTTTCCACCTGTACCTCTATTATCTACACAAACTATAATAATATCTTTTTGTGATAAAAATTGATACCACATATAATACCTACCCCAACTATCTAATACAAGCTGGTGTCCAGGCCCTCCATAAACATACATCAAAACGGGATATTTTTTGTTTTCATCAAAATCAGGAGGTTTCATCATCCATCCATCTAGGGATACATTATCTTCTGTTTTAAAAGTAAAAAACTCTTTTTCTGACAATGAATATTGAGATAATCTCTTTTTTAATTTTCCAGAATCTTTTAATACTCTAATAGTTTTGCCTTTTTTATTATTTAGTGTTATGTAATTAGGTGTGTTAGCAGTTGAATTAGTGTTAATAAAATATTCCATTTTTTTACTAAAAACAGCATTATTAACTCCATTATTTTTCGTTAAAAGTCTTTTACTTGTTCCATTTAGATTTATTGAATAAATATGCTTTTGTAATGGTGATTTTTCATTTGATTGAAAGTAAATAAGATTTTTTTTATCATCATATCCATAGAAGTTAGTGACTTCAAATTTCCCTGTTGTTATTTGAAACATTTTTTTTGAATCGTATAAAAATTTATATAAATGATTAAATCCATCTTTTTCACTCGTCCAAATAAAACCATCTTCTAAAAAAGTAGTGTTATCATGAATGTCTATATATGCACTATCTTTTTCTTCATAAATTAATTCTTGTTCTCCATTGTTTGGGTCAGCAAAGATTAATTTTAAATGATTTTGGTGTCTATTTAATTTTAAAACACACAATTTTTTAGAGTTATTTGTCCAATAAATTCTGGGTGTATATTCAAATTTATTTTCAGTTTCTGCGATTTCTATAGTGTTTTGTGTTTTTAATTCATGTATAAAAATAGATACAACAGAATTTTCTTCACCCGCTTTTGGATATTTAAATCTTTCTTGAGTAGGATATAAATTTTGCTTGAACACATCCATTGAGAATTCTTTTACATTAGACTCATCGAATCTATAATAGGCTAGATATTTACTATCATGAGACCATTCATATCCTTTAACCAATCCAAACTCTTCTTCATAAACCCAATCAGTGGCTCCATAGATTATTTTATTTTTTTCTCCTTCTGTTGTGCAAGCGATTGTTTTTCCGGAAAGCAATTCGTATATGTATATATTATTATTGTATACATAGCTTATCATTTCTCCATTTGGAGAAAATTCAGCCAAGCTAATTTTTTTATCAAAAATTTTAGTTAAAGTTTTACTTTTTAAATCATAAGCATAAACAAAACTTTTTTCAGAATATCTATAAATACGTTCCCTCTCTACTTTTAATAAAATTTTATCTTCAGTGGAATTAAATTTATAATCATTAAACATTAAACTGTCAATATCATTAGAGTTTAATATTGTTTTAATTTTTTTTCCTGTTTTGTAACTGTGTTTTTCAATTTTTACTATATTATTTTCATAATCAATAATAGAATATTCTTTTCCATTGTTCATCGAGTTTAATCCCCAGACCCAGTCTTGGCTAAATGTTCTATTTAAAAAAATATCATCTAATGTTAATTCTTTTGAGGTTTGAGTTGAAGCAAAAAAAGGAATTAAAAAAATAAATAAATAATATATAAAGCTTTTCATAGTATCACATTTTGATTGACTAAATTAATTAAATTTGATGAACATTTATTTTTTTCATGAGTTATTCTAAATTAAATCAAAATCACTTGAATTATTTTATTTCTTTTTTAGGAGAAGAAAATTTAATGTATGGGAAAGGAGTAAAGGAGTTTTCAAAAGATCATACAGAAGATTTAATTTATTTACCAGATTTAGTTGTGTTTCCAGAAACTACTAAGCAGGTTTCAGAAATTGTGAAGTATTGTAATAATAATTTTATTCCTATTACTCCATCTGCAGCTCTTACCGGATTAAGTGGGGGAGCTTTACCTTTTTTTGGTGGAGTAAGTCTTTCATTAAAAAAAATGAATAAGCTTATAAATATTAATCCTAAGGCCTTTCAGGCCACAATAGAACCTGGCTTAATCAATGAGGAATTTCAACTAAAACTTAAAAAACATGGTTTGTTTTATCCTCCTGACCCAGCCAGTAAAGGTAGTTGTACTTTAGGTGGAAATATTGCATTGAATGCAGGGGGTCCTAGAGCTGTAAAATATGGAGTGACAGCTAATTTTATTCTTAATTTAGAGGTTGTTCTTCCAAATGGAGAAATAATTTGGACAGGAGCAAATACACTAAAAAATGCTACTGGATATAATTTAACTCAATTAATGATTGGAAGTGAGGGAACACTAGGGGTCATTACTAAGGCTGTTATTAAATTATTAGCGTTACCTAAGCACAATGTTTTAATGTTAGTTCCATTTTGTAAAATGAAGGAGGCGTGTCAAGTAGTTTCTGAGATTTTTTTTAAAGGAATTGTTCCATCTTGTATAGAACTAATGGAGAGATCTTCTTTAGAGTTAGTGGAAAAGTATAATCTTTGTCAGATACCATTCAAAATTAAAGAACAGGCATATTTGTTAATTGAATTGGATGGAGATGATAAATCTATTTTATTTAATAATGCTGAAAAACTACATTCAATTTTTAATAATTATGATTGTGGTGAAATCTTATTTGCTGAAAGTGACTTTGAAAAAAATAAATTATGGAAAGTTCGAAGAAATATTGCTTTAGCTGTAAAATCATTTTCTGTTTATAAAGAAGAAGACACCGTGGTTCCTAGAGATAAATTACCAGAATTAATTTCAGGTGTTAAAAAAATAGGTAAAAAATATAATTTTAAATCGATATGTTATGGTCACGCTGGAGATGGTAATTTACATGTTAATATTTTAAAAAAAAGTCTTTCTGAATTCGATTGGAATATTGTAATTAAAAAAGGAATAAGAGAAATATTTAATCTTTGTGTTAAGCTTGGAGGAACTATTTCGGGCGAGCACGGTATAGGGCTAGTTCAAAAAGAATATATGGACATACCTTTTTCACAAGAAGCTATAAATATTCAAAAAGGTATTAAGAAATTACTTGATCCTAATAATATAATGAATCCAGGTAAAATTTTCCCAAACTAATTAATAATTTTTATGGCGAAAACATTAGTTAATTTTGTGTCTTGTAAAGATTCTTCTTTTTCTAATATAACATGAAAATCATTCGACTTTAATAATTGTGAAACCTTTTCTAAACGTTGGTTGATATCATGAACCTCGATAACACAAGACTTTATTTTTTTCCAGTCATTTTTTTCGATTCCTTTCAAAACTTTCCATTCCAATCCTTCACAATCAATTTTTAAAAAATCGATTTTTTCAATTTCCTCTCTTTTTATAAATTCAGAAAGTGTAATAATATTACAAAAAAATTGCTTTCGATTACTTGTTAAGTATTTTGTAAATATTGGGGCTAAAAATGAAGGTATGAACTTTGCCCACCAAAACTTTTTTGGAGCATGTTTAATACTCCCTTTTACCGCTTTGATTAGTGTTTCTGGTTCTTCTTTCCAGACTTCTGGTTTAGCGGTGGAAAGAGCAGGGCTATTTGGAAAGTAAGTAAATTCTTTTCTTTCAGTTTTTTCACCTAGCCCATTTTCATATACTTTGAAAAAAGGATTTTGACTTAATTCACTATTTTTTTTTAAAACATTAAATATATTTGGTATTGGTTCAAAACAGTGAATTTTTATATTTTTAAACTTTTTTGATAAGCGTATTCCTAATACTCCAATATTTGCCCCTACATCCACAACAACATCTCCTTCATTTAAATTTATTCCATGATTAAAATAACCTTCTATGTGATCATCTAGCATAATAGCTTCAGATGGAACCAAACAATGTATCGGTGTATCTTTAGATAAGAGAATTTTTTTCATAATTTTAATCTAATATATTCATTAAATGGAAAAAATACATATTATAAGTTATACAGTTTTAATTATAATTACTTGTAATTTTTTAGGTTTTATTTTTTCATTAGCTTCGATTCATTTTCCGGTTTTTGATAGATTTAAAATTCAAAAAAGAAAAATTAAATCAAAGACTTTTTATAAAAGGTTACCATTAATTTTTTTAAACATAGTATTATTAATTTTAATTTCTTGTATAGGTTTATATTTTTTCTTAGATATAATTGATTATCAAACATCGATTCAAAATCCAATATATATATTAGCGCAATTATTTATAATTTTTTTTATAGATGATATTTATTTTTATTTTCTCCATGCCTTTATGCATAAAAATAAATTTATTTTAAAGAAAATTCATAGTATTCATCATCGAGCTATTACTCCAGTTGCATTAGAATACATGTATGTTCATCCATTGGAATGGATGAGTGGTTATATAGGGCCTTTTCTTGCTATGTTTTTTCTAAGTTTAATAGGGCCAGTGAATATTTTTGCATTTTGGTTGTATCAAGTGATTAGAAATATTCATGAATTAGATGTTCATTCTGGATTTAAATCTAAAATTTCGCAATGGATACCGTATTGGGGTGAAACAGAACATCATGACAAGCATCATGAGCTTTTAAAAGGTAATTATGCGACTACATTTACCTTCTGGGATGATTTTTTTAACACAAAACTAAAAAAATGAAAAAATCCCCATTGATTTTACTTGTTAATGATGATGGTATTTTTTCTCCTGGCCTAAGATTTTTAATTAAAATTTGTAAAAAAATAGGAAGAGTTTGTGTCGTTGCTCCGAATAAAGAGCAGTCAGGAAAGTCTCATGCTATTACCATTGATCAAAAAATAACTTTTAAAAAAATAGCATATAGTGAATTATACTCAGAGTATTCTTGTTCTGGAACACCAGTTGATTGCGTTAAATTAGGAATTAAAAAATTACTTAATGAAAAGCCTGATTTATGTATTTCAGGAATTAATCATGGAGCCAATTATTCAATAAGTACTTTATATTCCGCAACTGTTCACGCAGCAATGGAAGCAACCATCGAGGGAGTTCCTTCTGTTGCGATATCTCACCTTAATTATTCAAATAAAATTGATATGTCCTCATTTACTAATTTTTTAGATTTTTTTATAAAAAAAGTATTAAAAAATAGTATAATAAAAGGTGTCACACTTAATATTAATCTTCCGGATCTTTCTTATCAAAACATTAAAGGTGTAAAGCTTTGTAGGCAAGGAAAAGGGAATTGGGTTGAGAAAATTATTTCAAAAAATAATAAAAATGAAATTTTAATTACAGGTCATTTTGAACAAAACGAAGATAAGAATGACACCGATATTTGGGCTTTAAAAAATTCATTTATATCCATTGTTCCTATTAAGAATGATATGACAGATTATGATTATATTGAAAAAAATAAAGCAATAGAATATGATTTTTAAAAAAGATAATTTTTTCTTAGGAGCTTTTTTAGGCTTATGCCTACCAATTATATTATTTTTTTTTGGAGCATTATTAAAAAAAGAAACGCAATTTTCTTTTGACGACGACACTATATATGTGGTGTCATGTCTAATTAATTTACCGATTTTCCGGGTCTTTATGATAAATTTTAATAAGGAAAAAACAGGAAGGGGTATACTTTTTTCTACTTTTTTACTTATGTTTTATTATTTATATACATATATGTAAATGAAATATTATATAATTTCAGGTGAAAATTCAGGTGACTTGTATGGGGGGTATTTAATGGATTCCCTAAGGAAATACGATCAGGATGCTACATTTTTTTGTTGGGGAGGTGATTTTATGCAGGAGAAAGGTGGAAAAATGATTAGGAAACTAAATCGTTTGTCATTTATGGGTTTTTGGGAAATTGTACAAAACTTCCCCACTATTTTATATAACTTTCAATTAGTAAAAAAAGACTTAAAAAAGAAAAATCCAGATGTCTTAATTTTAATTGATTACCCTGGTTTCAATCTCCGTGTTGCTCAATTTGCAAAAAAAAAAAATATAAAAGTTTTATGGTTTGTTGCTCCTCAAATTTGGGCTTGGAAAGAATCTAGAATAACAAGAATTAAAAAATACATTGATAGAATGTATGTAGTATTGCCATTTGAAAAGAATTATTTTAAATCTAAAAACTTCAATGTTGAATACTTTGGTCATCCACTAACTCAGATTATTAATCAGGAATATTTTAAGAGCGAAAGAAAAAGAAAAATAATTGCTCTTTTCCCTGGAAGTAGAAAACAAGAAGTAAAGAAAATGTTACCAACAATGTTAAAATTGATAGATTATTTTAGAGACTATCGTTTTATTATTGGAGGAGTAAAAAACATTGATTTGAATTTTTATAAGAAAATTATAAAAAACTATGATGTTAAATTAGTTGTTGATCAAACTTATAAACTAATGAGTTGTTCATCTGCTTCAATTGTCACTTCAGGGACAATAAGTTTAGAGTCAGCAATGCATAATTTGCCACAGGTTGTGTGTTATAAAACAAGTTTCATTTCATTTTTAATTGCAAAAAGGCTTGTAAAAAGTAAGTATATTTCTTTGGTTAATATTATTTTAAAAAGAGCTGTGGTTGATGAGTTAATTCAACAAGATTTTAATTCAGAGAATTTAATTCTGTCATTAGAAAAGGTGTTAAATAAAAATAATATTCAAAATATCCAAAAAGAGTATAATCAACTTATGTCTAGTTTAAATAAAAAATTTTCTTTTAATAATTTGGCTAAAGACATGTTAAATTTTGTAAAAAACTAGGTTTTTTATACAGTTAAAATCAGTTTTCTATTTTTTCTAATTGCATTTGTACATCGATTTCAAAATCAATTTCGCTTCCCATTACATCTTGAGTTACATTAATTGTCCCGTTCATAAATGCAGTGCTTCCAGTAATGGAAACAATTTCATAATAAGCTTCCTCTCCAGTCATATCATCCGTTAAAATAAGATCAGTATCATTGTTTTCCAAATTCCAAATTCCTGAATTCGAATAATTAAAAGGAATTGAAGGTGCTTCAAAAGTGAGTATTGTAAATGGTTCTGTGTCAAAATCAAGTTCACTATTATAAGTATAATTTTCTGAGTTTAGAGTCCAATAACCAGCATCTTCTGCTTGTCCAGAAATCTCTTGATTCCCAAGATTAAAACCAATTAATGATTCTAAAAAAGAAAGATCAATTTCTGTTTCATAATCTAAAAGAGAAATATTCCAATCCCCATCTAACATCGAAGCAATAGAGTATTCACATGAGTTATCATCATCTGTTGCTTCAGCATTGTAGTTTGTTGCATTTTCATCTGTGCATCCTAGGATAATACATGAGTCGTCATCAATCGTTGCATTTGGATTATAATTTAATGCTTCTGAATTTGTACATCCAGAAATATTTGCATCATCATTATTATCTTCTTCTTTATCACAAGAAATTAAAGTGGTTAATAATGAGAGAGTAATAAAAGTTAAATAAACATTCAGTTTCATAATATATTATTTTTTGTTTAACAATTGATCAATTTTGTTTTTCATTTCATTGAATTCATTCATCTCAAATAATCGAGTTAGAAAAGCTATTTTCCCATCTTTATCAATAATTATATTTCTTGTAATCCCCGCTTTCTTTTCTGCATATAATTCAAATATTTCAGAATCTTCGTCTAAACAAATAGGATATGTTATTTGTGTTTTTTTGATTAGTTTTTTTATAGTTTCAATGTTTTCACCTCTATCTATACCGACTAAACAAAAATCATCCCGGTCTTTATACAAACTCCAAATTTCATTTTCAATAAACGGCATTTCTTTGATACAAACACTACACCAGCTTGCGGTAAATTGTAGCATTATTACTTTTCCTAATTCTTTTTCTAAATCAAATATTGCCCCATTACTTGTTTTTGTTGTAAAGTTGGGGGCGACATCACCGATATTTACTATGTACCCTCTATTCTCTTGTGAGAAGATCATAATAGGTATAGAAAGAAAAAAAAATATTATTTTCATTTAATTCATTTTTAATTTTAGATTTTTATCTAAATTTTCTAAAAAAGTTTCAGTGTTTACATAATGGCTTTGTTTTAAATCTTGACCATGTATACACAACGCTAAATCTTTCGTCATGATTCCGCTTTCTACAGTTTCCACACAAACTTTTTCTAAAGTACTACAGAATTCAATTAGTTCTTTGTTATTGTCAAGTTTTCCTCTAAAGCTTAAACCTCTTGTCCATGCAAAAATAGAAGCAATAGGGTTCGTTGAGGTTTGTTTTCCCTGTTGATGTTGTCTATAATGACGGGTTACAGTACCATGCGCTGCTTCAGCTTCCATTATATCACCTTCAGGTGTTAATAAAGTAGAAGTCATTAATCCTAAAGAACCAAAACCTTGTGCTACTGTATCTGATTGAACATCTCCATCATAATTTTTACAAGCCCAAACGAATCCTCCATTCCATTTTAGTGCCGAAGCAACCATATCATCAATAAGTCTGTGCTCATAAATTAAGTTTAAAGACTCAAATTTAAATTTAAATTCTTTTTGATAAATTTCTTCAAAAATATCTTTAAATCTACCATCGTATGCTTTTAAAATAGTATTTTTTGTAGAAAGATATAAAGGCCACTTTTTATCTAAAGCTTTATTAAAGCAGGATCTTGCAAATCCATAAATAGATTCATCAGTATTATACATACTCATAGCTACTCCGCCTTTTTCATTATATTCATAAATTTCCCAACTCTTTTTTTCTCCATCTGTACTTTCAAATGTCATAAATAATTTTCCGGATCCTTTTATTACTGTGTCTGTTGCTTTATATTGGTCCCCAAAAGCATGTCTTCCGATACAAATTGGTTGAGTCCAATTTGGAACAAGTCTTGGGATATTCTTGCAAAGAATAGGTTCACGAAAAACTGTGCCGCCTACAATGTTTCGAATGGTTCCATTAGGAGATCTCCACATTTTTTTTAAGTCAAACTCTTTTACCCTTTCTTCATCTGGCGTGATTGTTGCGCACTTAATACCAACTTTATATTTTTTTATTGCATTAGCTGCATCAATAGTAACTTGATCATTTGTTTCATCTCTATGTTCTATTCCTAAGTCATAATATTTAATATCTAAGTCAACATAAGGAAATATTAATTTTTTCTTTATAAAATCCCAAATAATACGAGTCATTTCATCTCCATCTAATTCAACAATAGGATTTAGCACTTCTATTTTTTTGTTTTTCATTTTTAACTATTCTTTAATTTTTAAATTTAATTTTTTTATCAGTTCTAATACTTTTGGTTTTTCTTTTATTATATATTTTAATTTATCTTCATGCGTATATAAGACTTTTTCTTCATTAAACTCATCGATATTTATATTAATTTTTAAAAATGGAATATCTAGTTTTTTTTTCAACAATTCTAAAATAATATTTTGGTTATCTATAATTTCTTTTTTTTGAATTTCACTTTGCACATTTAGTTTTAAAATATTATCAATGATTATTTTATTTTTTTGATTTTTTAAGGTAGCGTATAAATTCATTTTCCCTTCGTGTTTTAATTGATCACATAGACTATCCCAAATAGGTTTTAAAACTCCTTTATTAATGGAAATTAAATTTTGTGTATTTTCTTTTTCGTTTGGGGGTTTTTCTTGAGGATCTGTAATGATTTCCTCTTTTAAACAGTCTGTTATGGTTTTTCCTAAAATAGAAGATGCTAAATTTTCAAATTCTTCAGTTTTAACAGGTTCTTCAGTTTTAACAGGTTCTTCAGTTTTAACAGGTTCTTCAGTTTTAACAGGTTCTTCAGT
>MDTG01094536.1_pt1 | contig 12819 bp, 11 predicted proteins | sample 811421 | NCBI WGS metagenome assembly MDTG01 (sample SAMN05326645, study PRJNA326480) | marine metagenome | isolation source: seawater | place: Pacific Ocean: South East | collected 2011 | reverse complement strand
CCCGCATGATCTTCGGCGAGGTCGTCGGCAACCCCGGTCTGGACGTGCTCGACGTTGCCGCCGTCGCTGGGGTGGCGCAGGAAGCGGGCCTGCCGCTGGTGGTCGACAGCACCTTCACCCCGCCGCCGCTCTACCGTCCGTTCGAGGATGGCGCCAACATCGTCATACACTCGGCGACCAAGTGGATCGGTGGTCACGGCATCGCCATGGGTGGTTTCATTGTCGATGCGGGTAACTTCGACTGGGCGTCCTCGGACAAGTTCCCGACCCTGACCGAGCCCTATCCCGGCTACCCGGGCATGGCCTACGCCGAGCACTTCGGCCCCTCGGCCTTCATCGCCCGCGCCCGCACCGAGGGCCTGCGCGACTTCGGCACCGTGCTGTCGGCGCAGAGCGCGTTTTACCTGATCCAGGGCATGGAAACGCTGTCGCTGCGCATGGAGCGGCACATTGCCAACGCCCGCGCGGTGCTCGACTTCCTCGCCAACCACGAAGCCGTCGCCTGGGTCCGGCACCCGGACATGCCCGACCACCGCGACCACGAAGTCGCCCAGCGTCAGCTGCCCGAGGGCGCGACTTCGATGATCGTGTTCGGGGTCAAGGGCGGGTTCGAGGCTGGCAAGGCCCTGATCAACAGCGCCCGGCTGGCCAGCCACGTCTCCAACGTCGGTGACGCCAAGACCCTGCTCGTGCACCCGGCCTCGACCACGCACCTGCAACTCGGCCCCGAGCAGCGCAAGCTCGCCGGTGTACCCGACGACATGATCCGGCTGTCGGTCGGGATCGAGCACGTGGATGACATCATCGACGACCTGCGCGCGAGCCTGCGCACCAGTCAGCGCGCCGTCGCCGGCGACGCCAAGGGCTGAGGCTGAGGCGACAGAGAACCGGCCCGTTCTCGAGGCCAGAAATACAGACAGAAACGAAGACGAGCATGAAATCAGTTGAAGTTCGCGGGGCGACGGCGCTCTATTTCGATGCCGGGCAGGGGGCCAAGGACGGCCAGCCCAACATCATCTTCATCCACGGCTCGGGCTGCGATCACTCGGTCTGGGGCTACCAGTCGCGGTACTTCGCCTTCCACGGCTGGAACCTCTACGCCGTCGATCTGCCCGGACACGGCGTCGGTGCGCGCGTCTCGGGCGGCGAGCCGCTGACCTCAATCGAGGCCATGGCCGACTGGCTGATCGATTTCATGGACGCTGCTGGTATCGACAGCGCGACGCTGGTTGGCCACTCCATGGGCTCCCTGATCGCCATCGAGCTTGCATCTCGCCACGGCGACCGGGTTGACCAGCTGGTGCTGACTGGTCCGACCGCCGCCATGCCCGTCCACCCCGAACTGCTGCGCGCCGCCGCTGACCGGGAGGAGAAGGCCGTCGACTTGATGATGGACTGGGGCCACGGCCCGGCCGGGCACACCGGGGGCAACATCGCGGCGGGCACTTGGGCCAAGGGCACAGCCAAGCGCATGGTCATGCCCCGGGTCGCCGATGGCACGCTGGGCATCGATCTGGCGGCCAGCAATGCCTATGCAGGCGGCGGTGAAGCGCTCTCCCGGATCACTGCCAAGACCACCGTCATCGTCTCCCAGCGCGACCGCATGACCGCACCCAAGAACGGCCTCGCCGTAGCAGAGGGGATCGAAGGCGCACGGGTCATCACGCTGTGGGACATCGGCCATTTCGCCCACGGCGAGGCGCCGAACGACAGCCTTGGTGCGATCAAGGCAGCGGTACGCTGATCAGAGTCCTGCAAACGGCCAGTGACGGCTTCTTGACTCTCCTTGGGTAAAACGTGCATTTTACCATAGAGTTGTTAATCAGAGGAAACCCGACCCCATGACGCAGAACGTCGCCGCGCAGGATGCCCGCACGGCGCCCGATTCCAACCCGGTCAGCTGGCAGGCGCAGGACGATGTGCTGCTCATCACCATCAATAATCCGCCGGTCAATGCGCTGGGCCACGCGGTCCGGGTCGGCCTGATCGCCGCAATCGACGCGCTGGAGGCTAACGGCAGTGTGGTTGGCGCCGTGCTGACCGGTGGCGGCCGGGCCTTTGTCGCCGGGGCGGATATCACCGAATTCGGCAAGCCGATTGCGGAACCGGGCCTCAATGAAGTCATCGACCAGATCGAAGGTGCCAGCAAGCCGGTCGTTGCCGCCGTTAACGGCTTCGCGCTGGGTGGTGGGCTGGAACTGACGCTGGGCTGTCACGCCCGCATCGCCCACCCCAAGGCCAAGGTCGGCTTCCCCGAAGTGCATCTGGGCGTCATTCCCGGCGCGGGTGGGACGCAGCGCATGCCGCGCCTCGCTGGGGTCGAGATTGTGGTGGAACTCAGCACCACCGGCAAGCCGATCAGCGCCGCGCGGGCGCTTTCTGCCGGCATCGTCGAGGCCGTCGATGAAGACTGCGTCGCCGCCGCTGTCACGCGCGCGCGCGAACTCGCCGCGGCGGGTGAATGGACCCGCGTGGGCGAGCTTCCTTCGCCGAGCGTGCCTGAGGGCTATTTCGAAGCCGCCGAAGCCGCCATCGTGGCCCGATCGCGCGGCCAGATCTCGCCGCTACTCTCGCTGGAGGCCGTGCAGGGTGGGCTGACGCTTCCCTTCGCCGAAGGCCTGAAGCTGGAGCGTGATATTTTCATGCGCGGTCTGACCAGCGATCAGTCCAAGGGCCTGATCCACGCCTTCTTCGGTGAGCGTGAAGTCGCCAAGATCCCCGGGCTGGCCCCGGCTGCTAAGCCGCGGGACGTCGCCCGCGCTGCCGTGATCGGCGCTGGGACCATGGGCGGGGGCATCGCCATGTGCTTCGCCAACGCCGGGATCCCGGTCACCGTGGTCGAGCAGACCGAAGAGGCGCTCGAACGCGGTCTGAACCTGTGCCGAAAAAACTATGAAAACAGCGCCAAAAAGGGCCGGATGACCGAGGCTAATGTCGAAGAGCGCATGGCGCTGCTCACCGGTACCACCGACATGCAGACGCTGGCCGAGGTCGATCTGGTGATCGAGGCGGTGTTCGAGAACATGGGTGTGAAGAAGGATATCTTCACCCGACTGGACGCCATTTGTAAGCCGGGCTGTGTGCTGGCCACCAACACGTCGACGCTGGATATCGACGAAATCGCCAGCGTCACCGACCGGCCGCAGGACGTGGTCGGCATGCACTTCTTCTCCCCCGCCAACGTCATGCGGCTACTGGAGAACGTACGCGGTGCCGAAACAGCTGACGACGTGATCCTGACGGCCATGCTCACGGGCAAGCGGCTGGGCAAGGTCTCGGTGCTGGTCGGGGTCTGCGACGGCTTCGTCGGCAACCGCATCCTGCACCAGTATCTGCGCTGGGCGTCGATCCTGCTCGAAGACGGCTGCATGCCCGAGCAGATCGACCGCGTCTGGACCGAATTCGGCATGCCCATGGGGCCATTTGCCATGTCCGACCTTGCTGGGCTGGATGTCGGCTACCGCATCCGGCAGGAGCAGGCGGCGACCCGTTCGGGCAACGAGCGCTACGTCGAGATCGGCGACCGCGTGGTTGAAATGGGTCGGCTGGGGCAGAAGACTGGCGGCGGCTACTTCGACTATATCGAAGGCTCGCGCAAGCCCATACCCAATGCCGCGGTGACAGCGCTGGTGCTGGCCGAGAGCGCGCGCAAGGGCATCGAGCGGCGCGACTTCAGCGACGAAGAGATCCTTAATGCCCTGACCGACCTGATGACCAACGAGGGGGCCAAAATCCTCGAAGAGAGCATCGCCATGCGGCCGGTCGACATCGATATCACCTACATTTTCGGCTACGGCTACCCGGCCTTCCGGGGTGGGCCCATGTTCCGCGCCGACGCCGAGGGGCTGGCAGCCAGCCTCGAGCGGATCGAGGCAGCCTACGCCCGGACCGGTGATCATGCGTGGAAGCCTTCGGCGCTGCTGAAGCAGCTGGTTGCCGAGGGCCAGACCTTTGAACAGTGGAGCAAGGCGCGCGCGGCCTGAGGGCCTCGCCGCGTACCGCCGTCCCAGCAGCCTCAGGAGACCTGAACCATGGCGCACTTTAACATTGGTGCACGCGAGGCGGTCATCGCCTCCTTCGCCCGGACCCCCATCGGCAAGGCCTATCGCGGTGCCTTCAACGACACCGGCGCGCCTGCCCTCGCCGGGGCGGCCATCGCGGCGGCCGTCGAGCGCGCCGGGATCGATGGTGCTGAAGTCGACGACTGCGTGATGGGCTGTGCCATGCCGCAGGGCTCTTCGGGGCTGAATATCGGCCGGTCGGGCGCGCTCGCTGCCGGGCTGCCGGTATCGGTGTCGGGTATGACGCTGGACCGCCAGTGCTCCTCGGGGATGATGGCCATTGCCACAGCCGCCAAGCAGATCGTTGCCGATGGGATGACCACCGTGGTCGGCGGCGGGGTTGAGTCGATCTCGCTGGTGCAGAATGAGCACCAGAACACCCACCGCCTGCTCGATCCAACAGTGCTGAGCAACGCGCCGGACTACTTCATGCCCATGCTGCAGACAGCTGAGACCGTCGCCGCGCGCTACGGCGTGTCGCGCGAGGATATGGACCGCTACGGCGCTAATTCGCAGACCCGCGCCATCGCGGCGAACGAGGCCGGGCGTCTGGCCGACGAGGTCATCGCCATGACCGTGACCAAGAAGGTCATGGACCGGGAAACCGGCACCGTCACCGACGCCGAGATCACCATCGATCGCGACGAGGGCCTGCGGCCTTCCACCTTCGAGCAGGTTTCCGGCCTCAAGACCGTAGTGGAAGGTGGCACGATCACGGCCGGAAATGCCTCCCAGCTCTCCGACGGCGCAGCGGCGACCGTGGTGATGGAGCGCGCTGAGGCTGAACGACGCGGCATCGAGCCACTGGGTTTCTACCGCGGGATTGCCGTGGCAGGCTGCGAACCGGACGAAATGGGCATCGGCCCCGTGTTTGCCGTGCCCAAGCTGCTCGATGCGCATGGGCTGAGCCTGGACAACATCGGCGTGTGGGAACTCAACGAGGCCTTCGCGGTGCAGGTGCTTTACTGCCGCGACCGGCTGGGTATCCCCGACGAGCAGCTGAACGTGAATGGCTCGTCGATCGCCATCGGCCACCCTTACGGCATGACTGGCGCGCGGCTGGTCGGCCACGCCCTGCTTGAAGCCAAGCGCCGGGGCGAACGCTTCACTGTCATCACCATGTGCGTGGGTGGCGGCATGGGCGCTGCGGGCCTGTTCGAAATCGCATGACCGAGCCACAATAGACAAAAATTGAAGACTGGAACTAGACCATGGACCTGACTTTTTCCAGCGAAGACCTGAAATTCCGCGACGAGGTTGTCGCCTTCTGCGAGACCCAGGTCGACCGCGAAACCCGTGAAAAGACCCGCCTTGGCCATCGTCTGACAAAGGGTGAAATCGTTGACTATCACCGGGCGCTATACGCCCGTGGCTGGGCCGTGCCGAACTGGGCGCCTGAGTGGGGTGGTCTGGGCTGGAGCGCGCTCCGCAACCAAATTTTTGAGGAAGTCGCAGCCGCTCACCACTGCCCACGGCGGCTGGCCTTTGGGGTCAGCATGGTGGGACCGGTGCTGCAGGCCTTCGGCTCGCGAGAGCAGCAGGAACGCTACCTTCCCCGGATCGCCAGCATCGAGGACTGGTGGTGTCAGGGCTTTTCCGAGCCCGGTTCGGGTTCCGATCTGGCGTCTCTCAAGACCTCGGCCGTGCGCGACGGCGACGAATGGGTGCTCAATGGTCATAAGACCTGGACCACCTACGCCCAGCACGCGGACAAGATGTTCATCCTCACCCGCACCGACAGCGAGTGTAAGCCGCAGAAGGGGATTTCCTTCATGCTGCTCGACATGGATACGCCAGGGATCGAAGTGAAGCCGATCGTGCTGCTAGACAACTATCACGAGGTGAACGAGGTCTTCTTCGACAACGTCCGTATTCCTGCCGAAAACCTCGTGGGCGAGGAGAACAAGGGCTGGGATTACGCCAAGTTCCTGCTCGCACACGAGCGCTTCGGCATCGCCCAGATCGGCGCGGCCCGTGAACAGCTGAACCGGCTCAAGGCCATCGCTGGAATGGAGCAGACCGAGGGCGACGGTGCGCTGATCAACGACCCTCTGTTCGCACAGCAGGTTGCAGAGCTAGAAATGGACTTGACCGCGCTCGATATCACCAACCTGCGGGTGCTGGCCGACCCGGCCAACCAAGCCGACCTGACCTTCGCTGGGATGTTGAAAATCCGGGGTTCGGACCTGAACCAGCGGCTCAGCCGCCTGATCATGGAAGCCGTCGGTCCGGCCGCCGCCGTGGAGCAGCAAGGTCTGGTTCTCCACGGTCGCAACGAGCCGCCGCTGGGGCCGGACTACGCCGCCGGCGCAGCGCCGACTTACCTGAACATGCGCAAGGTTTCGATTTTCGGTGGCTCCAATGAGATCCAGCGAACCATCATCGCCAAGGCCATGCTCAGCGCCTGACCCCGGCTACCTGACCCGCGCCACCTGACACCCGACGAAACAGGAACGATCACCATGGATTTTGGCCTCAGTGACGACCAGCGCCTGCTGCAGGAAACCGTCAGCCGCTTTGTCGCCGACCGCTACGCGCTCGACCAGCGCAAGGGCTATCTCGCCAACGCGGCCGGCCATGACCCCGCCGTAGCAGCAGAGCTGGATGACCTCGGCCTGAGCCTTGTGCAGGTGCCTGAGGATCTCGGCGGGCTGGGTGGTGATGCCTTCGATGCGCTGGTGGTCGGGGAGGCGCTGGGCCCGGGGCTGGTGCTCGAGCCGGTGCTGGACGCCATGACGGCGGTCTGTGCGCTGGGGCAGGGCGTGCCTGACGTGGTGGAAGCCGCATCGGCGCATACGCTGGCCCTGTTCGAGCGCGGGCAGCGCCACAGCCTGAAACCGGTCGGGTGCCGGGTCGATGGCCAAGGCCACTTGAGCGGTGAGAAAACACTGGTCGCCAATGTCGCCGGACTGACCCACGCGCTGGTCTCGGCGTTGGACGAGGCGGGCGCCGTGGGGCTTTACCGCGTGGCGATGGACGACGACGGCGTGACCCGGTTCGACTATCCGCTGCAGGACGGGCGACCCTTCACCGACCTGCGACTGGAGGCGGTGCCTGCAAGCCGGATCGAGGGCATCGGCTTTGCCGAAATCGAGGCTGCAAACGCTCGCCGGGTGATTGCCGAATGCGCAATGGCCGTTGGCATCATGCAGGCGGCGGCTGAAATGACCCGCGAATATCTCAGCGTGCGCAAGCAGTTCGGCCGTCCGCTGGCCGCGTTTCAGGCGCTGCAGTTCCGGCTGGTGGATATGAACATGGAGGTGCAGGACGCCCGTTCGATGGCGATCTGGGCGGCCAATCAGGCCAATCTGCAGTCCGGAGACGCGCTGCTGCGCGCCGCGTCCATGGCCAAGGCCAAAATTGGCCGGGCAGCGACGCTTGTGGCCGAAGAGAGCATCCAGCTGCACGGCGGTATGGGTATGACGCTGGACTACGGCATCGGCGCCTACGCCAAGTCCCTGACCACTTTCAATCTGCTGAATGGGGATGTGGGCTTCCACACGGCCCGCGTCATACGGCTGGCGGCCTGAGTTTCACGCCGCGGGGCGTGCGTTGCCACAAAAAAGAGGGGGCGATGGCAGCCGGCGCCATCGCTCCCAGTTCCGACCTCGTTCTTCGGTTAGAACGTGGTCGAAATCGAGCCATTCAGACCCATGTCGCTCTACGACCCGCCCTTGAGGCTGGGCTGATGGGTTGCGGCTTCGGTCGCGGCTGGGTCGACTGGGTCCACTCAGCCAGATTGCTCTCGATGATGTTGCGGACGATTCCTATCTTCGGGACACCCTCGATCTGACGCCAAATGAAGTTCGAGTAGTCCAGTACGAGGATAGTGTTGCTCGCCTCTTCGGGTGCCGGGACCAGGGTGGCGCGGGTCTGCGCGGTGGCGTCGGCGCCGAGCAGGCTGAGCCCCAGCCTGAGCACGACGGCACAAGCACACGCCGTGGCAGGCGTGCAGGGTGGTTCAATGACGTTGGCTTGGCGGCGGGCATGGTGCAATCTGGTCCAGTTGAGATCCCCGTCACGGGCTGCCCAAACCCGATTGAAGACGCTGGTCAGGATGACAGCAACCCGCCTGCCAGATGGCTAATCAAAAGCATCGCCTATTCGGTTCGCCTGCGAATTCTTACATAATCAGAATAAATCCCTAAAATCTGATCTGTTCAAAGTTTCGATTCGTAAGTTCTGCGACCAGTGTCGGTAAACGCAGGCCCCGGCACCATGGTTTTTACACATTTTTCCCTTAAATAGCCTCGTTATCGGTCCTCAGCTTGCGTTCTGATGGCTATGCCATAGAACTCGAGGCCAAGCGCCGCATCAAAAGCGGTATCGTCACCGGCCTGTTTATTAGAAAATTATGCGAGTCAATTTGGTTGCTACCCAGCGGGTATTGGGGCATATCACAAGAGCACTCGTGGAGATGGAGATCACTTAGTCATGAAAAAGATTGCAATCGCTGCCGCTGGTTTGAGCATGCTGGGTTTGGGTGCCTGCGTGACCCCGGCTTACATGCCCATGTACGCTGAGTCCCATGGCGACGGTGACCATGCAGCTGAGACCTACTACGTACACCCGACCGGTAACTGCGTTGTACCCGGTGCGCTGGTTGGAGGCCTTGCCGGCCTCGCCGCTTACGCGCTGGCTGATGAAGTTCTCGACTGGGCTGGCCCGATCAACCGTGATGAGCTGCTGCTCTCCGGTATCGCCGGTGCCGGCGTTGGTGGTCTGATCAGCGCAAACTCCTACTGCCCGCGCTACCACTACTAAGCGCAGCGGCCGTAAGGCAGAGTTTGGACGCCGGGTGCCGAAGCTCTTTCGGGGGCGTTGGTGCCCGACTTTTTTTATTGCCCTGAGGCCGGGGGGGGGCTGAAGGGGGGTGCTCAGGTCTCGTTCGTGATCCAGTCGTCGATCGCAGCGGTGATGTCCGCGGGGCTGTCTTCCTGAATGAAGTGCGAACCCGCGACCGTGACTTCGCGCTGGTTAGGGAACCGGCGGCACAGCGCCCGCATATCGCCGGTCAGGATCGCACCCGGTTCGGCGTTGATGAACAGTTTGGGCACGTCGGACTGCGAGAGCCAGTCGGCGTAGTCGGCCGCGACGGACACCACCTCGGCCGGTTCTCCGGCAATCGGGATCTGCCGCGGCCACGACAGCGTCGGCCGGCGGTCTTCGCCCGCGTTGGCGAAGGGCGCGAGATAGGCCGCCATTTCCGCCTCGCTCAGCTCGCGCAGGATCGAGCCCGGCAGGACGCGTTCGACGAAGATATTCTTCTCCAGCACCATGGCTTCGCCGCTTTCCGAGCGGAAGCCCTGGAACACCCGGCGCGAGGCTTCGTTCCAGTCCTCCCAGCTCGGCACCGGGGCGACCAAGGCCTCCATATAGGCGATGCCGCTGACCCGCTCGCTGTGCCGCCAGGCCCAGTGGAACCCCAGCGCAGAACCCCAGTCGTGGATCACCCAGATCAGGTCATCGCCGACCGCCAGCGCCTCGAGCGCTGCGTCGAGAAAGCGCGCGTGCTCGGCGAAGGAATAGCGCTCCGGCCCGCTGTCGGCGAGCTTGTCCGAATGCCCCATGCCGATCAGGTCCACGGCCACGCACCGGCCGTGGTGGGTCAGGTGGGGCATGATATTGCGCCAGAGATAACTGCTGGTCGGGTTGCCGTGCTGAAACAGCAGGGTGCGCCCGGGACGGGCGGCGGCGGTCGCGGGCAGGTCGACCACGGCCATGCGGTGGTCGAGCACGTCGATATAGCCGTGGGGCAGGGGGTCGGGGCTGATGGCGCTTGGGTCGGTCATGGCGTCGGGCGGCTTTCGGGCTGTGGTGTTCGTTCGCGTGTTCCAGCGCTCAGCAGAGCACAGCGGAGCGCCAAGGCCTAGCCCCGGAAGCCCCTGCGAGCGCGGGCGCCGCCGACCGGGCCGCGCGGTTCTCTCTTGTTCTACTGTGCCCCGCTGCCCATCTCAGAGCCATGCGACCGCTGCTTTAGGGGCGGTAAAGGCGCAGGAACTGACGAAGGAACAGCATGGAATTTTCCGGTTCATCGCGGCTTCGGGCCGACCGCGCCGCCGTCTGGGAAGCGCTGAACGATCCGGCTGTACTTCAGGCCTGCATTCCGGGGTGCGAGCGCTTCGAGCACACCGGTGAGGGCCTTTATGCCATCGAAGTCGGCGGCCGCATCGGCCCGATCAAAGCCCTGTTCACGGGCAGCATCCGACTGGTCGAGCTCGACACAGCCCGCACCTACCGGCTCGAGGGCGAGGGGTCGGGTGGTGTTGCCGGCATGGCCAAGGGCATCGCGGACGTGCAGCTGGATGACATCGCGAGCGGCACCGAACTGGCCTACGCCATTACCGCCGTCACCGACGGTCCGATCGCGCGCTTTGGCGCCAAAATGATGACCGGCACAGCGCAGCGGTTTACCGAGCGGTTTTTCGATGCGCTGGCCGAGCACCTCGGTGGGAAGCTCGAACAGGCCTCTGCGGGGTAGGCGTCCGGCCGCTGGTTCTGCCCGCAGGCACCGGGCAGCCCTCGACCTCGACCCCGCCCTGTGCAATGTCGGTACAGTTGTTGTTTCACAGTGATCGGCGGGGCCGTGTCTGACTTTCTTCTGCTTGGCCAGGACGGCCAGTTCTGGACCCTCGCGCTGGTCGCTGTCCTGCTTATGGGCGTGTCCAAGGGGGGCTTTGGCTCCGGCCTGAACGTGGTTTCCACGCCGCTGCTGGCGCTGGCGTCCAGCCCGGCGCTGGCGGCGGCGGTGATGCTGCCGCTGCTCAACGCCATGGACATGCTCGGCCTGCGCGCTTTCTGGCGGCAGTGGGATGCGTCGACCGCGCGGTCGCTGGTGCTGCCCATGCTCGCCGGGGTGATCCTTGGCACGCTGCTGTTCACCGTGGTCGATGCGGATATGCTGCGCATCCTGCTCGCCCTTGTCTGCTACTACGTCCTCGCGCACCGCTGGGGCATCCTGCGGCGTCTGCGGTTGGTGGCGACCGACGCAGAGGGGCGCACGCATACCCCGCGGCCCGGGGGGCTGGTGGGCTGGATCCTTGGCGGTCTGCTCGGCATCACCAGCACCATTGCCCATGCCGGCGGGCCAGCAGCGGCGGCCTATCTGCTGCGCTTTAACTTCGATAAGACGACGTTTCAGGCGACGACGATCCTGACCTTCACCATCGTTAACATCATCAAACTGCCGTTTTATTTTGCCATTGGACAGTTTCCGGTCAGCACCCTGAGCCTGTCGCTGGTGCTGCTGCCGTTCGCGGCAGCGGGGATGATCCTCGGAGTGTTCCTGCACCGGATGGTGCCGCAGCGGCCTTTCTTCGTGCTGATGGAAGGGGCGCTTTTCGTCACCGCGAGCAAGCTGGTCTGGGATGGCGCCCGTGGGCTTATGGGGCTGGCCTGAGTCCGATCGAAACAACCGGTGCGGGTGAATTGCTGCCCAGGGCAAAGCCGCCTACAACAAGGGGCCAACGACCACGGGCAAGCGACTAAAGAGCGCAAAGCCGAGCACTGTGAGGGGGAGGGGCGTTCGTGAGTGCACAGGATGATACCGGCAAGCCCTGGGTCTTTCCGCTGGATACCGACCCGGAAACGCTGGAACCGCTGGACGGTATCAACCGTTTCCCGGTTATCATTCCGATTAAGCGGGGCTTCCGCCCGTTTCGGTTCATCGGCGTCTGGGGCCTGCGGTTGATGGGCTGGCGGGTGCTGGGGACGCTGCCTGATCGCGGCAAGTTCGTCGCTATCCTAATGCCCCACACCTCGAACGTTGACTTCATCCTCGCCGTCTGGATCTTTTTCCTGTTCCGCGTCGACATGAAGTACATGATCAAGGGCGATGTCTTCAAATACGGCTTCGGCGCATTCCTGCGCTGGACCGGCGCGATCGCAATCGAGCGCACGGCTGCCCATGGACAGGTCGAATCCGCCGTCAAAGCCTTCCGCGATGCCGGTGATCGGGCCATCCTCGGGCTGACACCGGAGGGTACGCGCTCACCCACGTCGACACTCAAGAAGGGCTTCTACTACATCGCCAAAGGCGCAGACGTACCGCTGCTGCTGGTAACCATGCACTACGACAGGAAGATCATTCAGTTCGGGCCGACCATCCGCTCCGACCGCGATTGGGAAGAGGTTGCCGACGACATTGAAACCTTTTGCGGGCAGGTGCAGGGCCGCACCCGGGGCTATCTGGACCGGGTCGAAAACGGCTGGATTCACCGCCGAAAGCGGCCCTAGCCCGCAGCCCCGGTGTTCGCGGAATCGCCCGCACCGTTGACCTTACGGCCCTGCGGCAGAAATAAGGGAGACGCACTGGATAGACCGGTGCACCCGATCTGCCTGCAAGGAGCTTGTTGGCCCCATGACGACCCCATCGAGAGAGGCGCCCGTCGCCGACGCCGCAACCACTGACGCTTACTTCCGCCCGGACGTCGCGGTCTTCATCCTTCGCGCCCAGCCCTTCCATTTCGGCCACCAGTCGGTGATCCGCCGCGCGTTGGAGCAGGCGCGCCACGTTGTGCTGCTGCTCGGCTCGGCGCTGCAGCCACGCACGCCGATGAACCCCTTCACCCACAACGAGCGCGCCGCCATGATCCGGGCCAGCTTCGATGAAGCCGACAACGCCCGCATTCAGATCGTGCCGCTGATGGACGTGCTCTATAACGACCCTGCATGGATCACCAATATCCGGGTTGCCGTGCAGCGGGTCATGGCGCGGATCGAGCCCGAGCGGCCCGACCCGGAAATCGCTCTGATCGGG
>MDTG01239544.1_pt1 | contig 12820 bp, 12 predicted proteins | sample 811421 | NCBI WGS metagenome assembly MDTG01 (sample SAMN05326645, study PRJNA326480) | marine metagenome | isolation source: seawater | place: Pacific Ocean: South East | collected 2011 | reverse complement strand
CTTCTCTCGCTTTCCAGCCATTCCGTAGTCCTCCTGTTCGCCGAAATCCTATCGGATTTCAGGCTTCGTGGGTGGACCACTTCAAAGGGGCTGGCTCAGCCGTCGTTCGATACCGATGGGAACTTGTGGTTCGTCGACATTCCGTTCGGACGGGTGTTCCGCGCGGATCCGGCGGGTGAGATATCCCAGATCGCGGAATACGACGGCCAGCCCAACGGGTTGAAGATCCACCGCGACGGGCGGATCTTTCTGGCGGATTACCAGAACGGCATCATGTTGCTGGATCCCGCCACGGGGGCCGTGACCAAGGCGCTGGGGGATGCGGACACCGAAAGCTTTAAGGGCTGCAACGATCTGCATTTCGGGCGCGACGGGGCGCTCTATTTCACCGATCAGGGCCAGACCGGGCTGCAGGACCCCACGGGCCGGGTCTGGAAATGGCAACCCGAAACCGGCGCGCTCATCTGCCTGATCGACAAGGTGCCCAGCCCCAACGGGTTGGTGCTGGATCTGGCAGAACATGTGCTGTTCCTTGCCGTGACGCGGGCCAATGCGGTCTGGCGTTTGCCCATGTCGCCCTCCGGGCGGGTCAACAAGGCAGGGCTGTTCATCCAGTTTTCGGGCGGTCGTGCCGGGCCGGACGGGCTCGCGCTGACCTCTGATGGCGGCGTCGTGGTCTGCCAGACCGGTATGGGCCTTGTCTGGGTGCATGATGTGCTGGGACGGCCCATCGCCGTAGTGCGTAGCCCGCGCGGTCTGGGGACCACCAACTGCGCCTTTGACGGGCCGGAGGGGAGGACCCTCTTCATCACCGAAAGCGACAGCGGCAGCATACTGAAGGCCGAGTTTCCTGAAAGCCTCGGCATTGCAGGCGCACCGATGTTCTCGGGCGCGCTTTAGACCGGGTGCAGGATTCCGGGGCCGACCTCTGACAGGTCCCGGAGACCCAACAGGCCGAGATTGCGATGCACCTCGGCCTTCAGGATTTCGGCGGCGCGCTCGACCATCGGCTGACCGCCCAGCGTTGCTGCATAGAGAAACGGCCGCCCTACCAGCACCATGTCCGCACCAAGCGCCAGCGCCTTGATGACATCGGTGCCGCGCCGAATTCCGCCGTCGATCAGCAGCGCCATGTCGCCCGCCTGCGCCCGCGCCTCGGGCAGGATGCGCAACGGCGAGATGGCGTGATCCAGTTGACGCCCGCCGTGGTTCGACAGCACCACCGCGTCACAGCCAAGCGCGCGGGCCTGCGCGACGTCGGCGGGCGCGATCACGCCTTTCAGCACCAACTTGCCGGGCCAGAGGTCACGCATCAGCGCCAGGTGATCCCAATTCAGGTGATCCTTGCGCCCAAAATCCCGAGCCGCCTGTTCCGAGATGATCGGTGCGCCGCGCACGGCATCGGAATTCTCGAAATGCGGCATGCCTCGCATCAGAGTGGGCAGGAAGGTGCCCAGCACCCAACGGGGCTTGATGGCGAAATCCCAGATCAGCCGTGGCCTGACCTTGAGCGGTGTGGAAAAGCCCGCGCGCATGTTGTTCTCGCGGTTTGCCAGTACTGCGGTGTCGGCGGTCAGCACCAGCGTACCGAAGCCTGCCGCCCGCACGCGGGCGATCAAGGTGCGGATGCGGTCCTCCTCGCCGGGCAGATAGGCCTGAAACCATGCTTGCGGGTTGGCCTCTACCACAGCTTCCATGCGCGTGAGAGACGACCCGGAGAGCACGAAGGGAACGCCCGCTGCCGCTGCAGCGCGGGCGAGGACCACATCCCCGTCACGGGCCATCAGCGCCGAGAGGCCCATCGGTGCGACGCCGAAGGGCGCCGTGTAGCTCTCGCCCAGAAGCGCGCAGCCGGTCGAACGCCCCTCGACCCCGCGCAGCACGTTCGGCACCAGCCGCCAAGCGTCCAGCGCACCGCGATTGTCCTGCCTTGCCGCACCTGTCTCAACCGCGCCTGAGACGTAGCCGAAGAGCGGGCGCGGCAGACGCCGCCGCGCGGCAGGTTCGAAGTCATCCAGAGTCAGAAGCATCCGAAACCGTAGAGCCTTTCAGGGTTGCCCCACATGCACCGCGTGAAGTTATCCTGGCTCAATGCCCTGCGACACAGCTCCAGCATCGGCGGAATCTCGGGCACCGGCTCGGGGGTCATAACATGCGGCCAGTCGCTGCCCCAGATGATCTGGTCGGGGAAGGCTGAACCAAGGCGTTCCACCAGCGCGCTCAGGTCGCCGTAGTGCCCGATATCGGTGCTGACCCGCGTGGGCGACAGCTTGGCCCAGACGCGACCTGTCTCGAGCAAGCGGAACAGGGGGGCCGGTGCGGCAGGATCGGCATGACCCATGTGGTCGAGAACCAGCCGCAGCCCCTCGGGCAGATCGACCACCATATCGGCAAGCCGGTCAAAGCTGCGCGGCTCGGTGTTCAGCTCGATATGCCAGCCGATCTCGGCCACGCGTTTTGCAAGTTCTGGAAGCTGATCAAGCGCGCTGGCCCCGAGCCTTGCACGGTCCTGAATGCGGGTCGCGCGGATGCCTGCAGCGTGCAGTGCTTGCAGGTCGGCATCGGCGTCGATCATTGCAACGCCGCGCAGGGCGACGGGGCCGGCGTTGCCCAGAACTTCCACCAGCCGGCTGTTGTCCGTCCCATCGACCGAGGCCTGCACCACAACCGCACGGCGCACGCCCAGCGGCGCGGCCTCGTCCATATAGTCGTGGATGTCGCGTGCGGGCGGCACATAGGCGCCGGTCTGCGGGGCCTCGGTCTTGGCAAAGGAGTGGATGTGGCAATCGGTGATCATATGCGGGGCTTTCGCAGGTTGAAGAACAGGCTGATCGCCAGCGACAGCACGGTCAATGCTACAAGCCCGATAGTGATGGGTGAGCCCACAAAGATGCCATAACCACCGCCCGAAGTCAGAAGGGCCTGCCGCAGGCTTTGTTCGAACGGCGCGCCAAGGATGAGGCCGATCAGGAGCGGCGGCAGGGGGAAGTTCGCGCGCCGCAGCAGGAAGCCCAGCACGCCGGCACCCAGCATCACCCAGACATCAAACAGGCTGTTGTTCACCGAAAACGCGCCAAATATGGCGAGGATCGTGATCGCGGGCAGCAGATGGCGCGGCTGGATGCGAGTGACGTGGATAGCCACACGGAAGAACAGCAGGCCAAGGATCACCGTCGGAATGGACGACAGCAGAAGCGCTTCGAAGATGGCATAGACCTCCAGCCCGTGGTCGCGGAACAGGAACGGCCCCGGCGCGAGCCCGTGCAGCATGAAGGCGCCAAGGATCACCGCCGTCACTGCATCGCCGGGGATCCCCAGTGCCAGCGTCGGCACCAGCGCGCCGCCGGTCACGGCATTGTTGGCGGCCTCGGGGGCGGCGACACCTTCAGGTGCGCCCCTGCCGAAGGTATCCGGATCGGCAGAGCGCGAGCGGGCGAGGCTGTAGCTCATGAACGCGGGTACCGTGGAGCCGATCCCCGGCAGGATGCCGACAAAAGTGCCGATGAGCGAGGATAAGAACAGCGTCATGCGCATCCGCCACAGTTCAACGAACCTCACGACGGAGCTTTTCAGTGGCGGCACCTTGACGTCGCCCACGAGCGTTTCACGGTCGAACGCCTGCAAGAGCACCTCGGACATGGCGAAGAGGCCGATCAGCACAGGAATCAACTGGAACCCGTTTTCAAAGGCGAAGGATCCGAAGGTAAAGCGCGGCGTGCCGCTGATCGGGTCAAGCCCGACGACACCGGCGCAGGCCCCCACGAGGACCATGATCAGCGCGTCGAGCTTCGATCCGCCACCGAACAAAACGATAACCAGCAGGGCGAACAGCATCAGCATCGCCATCTCGGCTGGGCCGAAATCCAGTGCGAAGCGCGCCAACGGCTCGGCCAGAGCCATCAGGACGAGGCAGCTGAAGATGTTGCCGACTACGCTGGCATAGAGGGCAAAGCGCAGCGCTCTGCCACCCTCGCCACGGCGTGCCATGGCGAAACCGTCGATGGCCGTCGCCGCGGAGGATGGCGTGCCCGGCACGTTCAGCAGAACCGCCGAGATCGACCCGCCGAAAATCGCGCCTTGGTAGACGCCAAGCAGCAGGATGATCGCCGGGATCGGCTGCATCGAGAAGGTGACCGGGATCAGCAGCGCGATGGCCATGGTGGGGCCAAGCCCGGGGATCGCCCCGATGATGATCCCCGAGACGATCCCGACAAGCGCGGCGACCAGTACCCAGAGGTTCAGAAGTTCGAGAAAGGCATCGACAAGCACGGCTTGCGCTCCTTTGAGGTCTGGAATGGATCGGCAGGCTCAGGGCAGGGGGATGTTGAGCCCATGCCGTCCGCCAAGGGTCACGACGGCTGCCACGATCAGCGGCAGGACCAGCAAGAGGGGGCGGCGTTCACCCAGCGTGAGTGCCACGACGATACCGGCACCGGCGGCCCCGAAGAAGAACCCGACCTGCGGCATCACCCATAGCGCCGCTGCGCTGCTTGCGGTGACGGCCAGAACGCGGCCAAGCCGGACCGGATTGCCAAGCGGGATATCTTCGGAGCGCAGGCTCAGGACAAGGCGGAGCGCCACGACCGCCGCCAGCAACCACAGGGCGAGGCGGGGAAAGCTGCGCGCGTCCGGTCCGGAGGCGCCGAAGCCGAACACCTGGATCTGGCTCTCAAGATTGTAAAGCCCCCAGACCGCTGCCGCCAGCAACAGCCCGGCGGTCAGCGTCCGGAAGCCGGAGTGGGCGATGCCGCCCCCGCGGCCGTTGGTACTCAATTGCCGAGATCCTTGGCGATCTCGCGATAGGCTGCAAGATTCTCTTTGATCGTCGCCGCGAGATCTTCGCCCGACATGATCCGCACTGGTTGGCTGAGATCCGTCATGAAGGTCTTGAACCCGTCCGACGAGGCCACCTCGGTGAAGGTGGATTCAAGCTTGGCGATGATGGCGGGATCGGTGCCTTCGGGGGCCATGATGCCGACGATCGACGGGAATTCCGCAGCCAGCCCCGCCTCTTTCAGCGTCGGGGCATCGGGGAAGTCCGGGTCTTTTGTGCCGTCGAGCACGCCCAGAAGGCGCAGCTGACCGTCCTGCACAAGGTCACGATAGGCCGGAACCAGTGCCGCATCCACGTGGCCGCCCAGCACCGCTGCGGTCGCCTTCGAGGCGCCGTCGAAGGGCACGTGCTGCAGAATCGTGCCGGTGTCCTTGGCAACCGAGGCGAAGGCCAGGTGCGCGCCGCCCATGGCGCCCGCGGTGCCATAGGTCACGGCGCCTGACTTGGCGCCCTCGATCAGCGCGTCGAGCGTGTCGTAGGGGCTGTCCGCCGGAACCACGACGCCGTGGAACGGGCCAGAGTAGTTCATGATCGGGGTGAAGTCGGCCAGCGTGTCGTAGCCCACGTCTCGCAGCGCCGGCGTGACGAAGGACGGAGACGAGGTCGTCGCGATCAGCGTGTAGCCATCGGGCTCGGCCGACGCGACAGCGCGCATTGCGTTGGTCCCGCTTGCGCCTGGCTGGTTTTCCACGACGAAAGGCTGCCCGAGGATTTTTTCAGCCATTGTCGCCATTTGGCGCGCCGAAATATCGGTGGTGCCACCCGCACCATAGGGTACGACAAGGGTGATCGGACGGGTCGGGTAATCCTGCTGCGCGACGGCGGCAAGCGGCGTGATCGCCATCCCGGTCAAAAGAGCTAAGGTCGAACGGCGTGTGTATCTCATGGTATCCTCCCAAGGATCGAAAGTGCTAGCCAATCACCGCGGCAGAGCGCGTCAAACCTGTTGACGGTTGTGGCTTGTCGTCCGGCCTCCCACCGGATGCTCGATCATGGCCTTTATTATTTTTTACTAAAAGCGCTAAAAATTTAAGCTTAAGAACAGATATTCTTCACCAGCCGCTCTACCCGCGCGGGGAAGGAATATTCCGACCCATTTGTGGATGCCCGGCTGAGGTCAAGGCTGCTTTAGCGTCTTGGAATGAATGGTCGTTGCGGTCACCTGTCAGGCCTACTGTGAGGCGTTTTCATTGGATCTCTGGCCGATATGCTGATACGCGGATTGGCCTTTCATCAGCGGAACGAGCTCGGTGCTCCTGGGTCGATACGGCTTGGTCCAATCCCGATCTGTCGATTGCTTTCCCTACACTTTTGGGCACTCCTCTCATTCCCGGCGCTCCTTGCCGGCGGTCCGATCAGGCCATGGCAGGACCCCTGTAATCCTCGTCATTCGTCAACATGGCCCAGAGGCTGCGGGCCTTTTTGTTGGCCAAAGCGATCGAGGTGAGCATCTTCGGCGTTCTCGCCAGCATTCCTTCCAACCACGATCCGGGGCGAGGCGGTTTGATCGCGAGGGCGCCGTGCGGATCCCGTTCCTGTCAGCGATGGCGATGATGGGCGCCAAGGATGGCGAGCGCGGACGCTATCCCGAAATCGTTGACGCTCTGGCCGAGCATGGCGCACAGGGCAAGACCGATGCCCAGGCCCTGTATCGCCGCGTTGTCTTCAGCGTGCTGATCTCCAATGTCGACGATCATCTGCGCAACCACGGCTTCCTATGGCGTGGCAAGGCAGGATGGTCGCTGTCGCCGGCCTACGATCTCAATCCGGTGCCGACCGACATCAAGGCGCGGGTGCTGACCACCAATATCGATCTCGACGAGGGCACCTGCTCGCTCGAGCTGCTGGAAGAGGCTTCAGAATACTTCGCCCTGACGCTCGCGCAGGCGCGCGCAATCATCAAGGAGGTGGCCACAGTCACCGCCACCTGGCGAGAGGCCGCGAGGTCGGTCGGTGCGCGTTCGGCTGAGGTCAACCGCATGGCTAGCGCCTTCGAGCATGAAGATCTGCAGCGCGCGCTGGCGCTATGACGGGAGCATGCTTCCGTGGATTTGACACGCCATCGGTCAAGGTGCAGCCTCTTGAGGGCGGGTGCCATATGATTGTGCCCAGGATGACCTCCAGAAAGGGAAGCCCATGATTGGTCCGTTGATCTGCATAGCTGGCATGGTGATCAGCGTCGTGGGGGCAGTCCATTGCTGGCTGGTCTACCGGGAGTCTGCGCGCAGTGCCCGCGTCGACCCCGAGAGGGTCCGGCGCTTTGTGGAAAGCGCGCCGCTGCACCGCCTTGAGGAGCTGAAGGCGAAGCGCCCGGTGTGCCGGTGCTGCGGTGCGCCGCTCGAGGCGCGCGGGGCGTAAATTCAGGCCGCGCGTGGTCGCTCGCATATTTTACGGAAAAACTTTTACCGTAAACTTGACGCGTGATCTGTCGGATGGCATAATGCTCCCAACGACACTTCACGAGGACATCTTTTATGGCGACGAAAGGGGAAATGGTGCGGGCGCTTGCCCAGCGGTTCGACCTGAACCCCAACAAGGTCGACGCGATGACGCGTGCCATGGCGCGGGCCGGACTGCGAACGCCTGGCGGCCGTGGCCGGGCGGCGGCGGACATGACGGGGGAGGATATCTTTCATCTCACCCTGGCACTTGTCATGGGGCTGGAGACCAAGGATGCGCCTGAGGCCGTGCGGGAACTCTCGCAGCTTCGGCTTGTGCGCGGGAACCTGTTTCTTGACGGCCATATCCAATGGGAAGCCAACTGCGATGCGGGAGGGGAGAGCAAGTTGCTTGATGCCCTGAACCGGTTGCCTGTCGCTGGCCTGCAGCTGCATCGCACCTTTGGCGCATTCTGCGGCCACTGGCTCGAGGAGGGGCTCGAGGATGCCGACGAAGGGTTCAACTCTGCCCCGGTCTCTGTTGAGGTCAGTTCAAACGGGCCGCATGCCGTGTTCTCGCACCGATCCGACAAGGGCAGTCTGAAGCTCTGGTTTGGGGATGCTGCCAGGGAGCTGAAAACACCGGAGTGGGAGCGGCGGACGATCCTGTCCGACAAGCTCTTCCGGCGGCTGTCGCAGCTCGCCCGCAGCGGCGCGTCCTGACCGAATCCCGGCGCCTTCCTGGCGCGGATAGCCGAATGATTTGCCGAATTCGATTCGCGAAATCGGAGTGATTTCCTGATGTGCGCCGCCGAATTGGCGTGCATTCTCAACTATCCACAGAGTTATCCCGATGAAAATGACCATTCAAAAATTTTCTGAAGCTCACAGCACCCGCGTTTCGGATGGTGCTGAAGAACTTCCGGTCATCTTTTCGCAAAATCTGCTGGATGATCTGAAAATCGGAGGCATGTGCCTTTCCGATCTTGAGGCCGAAATTTGCGAAAATTCGGCCCCCAAAACCCCGCACTCCCGGCGGGCTGGACAGGTGGTGCCAGTGTCTCTTATGGGCAATTCCCGAATATGCGGCTGATCTCCTGACGCGGTTCTGATCTCTCAGTTCCACTCAGGTTGCAGGCGCTCATCGGAAGAAACTGTCCAAAGAGGCTCAAACACCCAAAACCAGATATAGGCGCTTGGCGCCCGAATGAACCGTGCGAAAGCCCGATCCCTGTGTTGCACCTGCCGATTAGCATGATGCTATCGCCAGGACAAGGACGGCTCTCCGCGCATTTCCAAGATCGTCATAGCCCGAGAATGTCAATCTCTCGGGGCGGGAGAAATCATGTCTTATCCCTTTCTGCCGGGCGGCATTCGCTTGCCCGAGGTGAGCGCTGGTAACCGCAGCACTCAAGTCGCATCGAAGTCCCATTTCACGGGACATATCACTTTTGGCGAAGGCCACGGGCGCGGCGTCGGTCTGGAAAGCAATCTTGAGAAGAAGGTGGCGCTCATCCTCCGCTATGCGCCGACCACGGTCGATCTCGTCGAGCAGCAGGCCTTTGACTGGTATGACGCCGATGGCGAGTACTACACCCACTATGTCGACCTGGTCTGCCGGCTGCGGGACGGCCGTCGTATCGGCTACGCGGTGCGTCCGATCCATCGTGTCAGCGCCGTATATGAGGACGAGCTGGCCAGGATCAAGCACCAGTCGCTCTCTCAGGGTGTGTTCGATGACTTTCGCCTCTTCACCGAGCGTGATGTGTGCCCCGTCGCCCTTCACAACGCCACGCATCTTCACTCGGTACGCATCGCGGAGCCTGACGCAGATCAGGCAGCTGCCGAGGTGATCGATATGATGCGCGGCGTCGAGACGATCGGGGCCCTGCGCGACAGGATCGGGATGGAGGGAACCGGCTTGCGGGCCGTGGTTCGCCACATCGGATCGGGGCACCTCCAACTCCTGCGCCAGGAGAAGATCAGCGAAACCTCCCAGGTCATCAGGGTGATGGCGCTGCACTAACCGCAGCTCTGTCTCAGTCCCTCTACCAATCATCCCCCTTCAACCGCTGCGGCGGCCCGACTGCACATCGGCAGTGGGTTCTCTCCGCGCGCTCAAATTCCGGAACGACCGGACACTTCCAGAGGAAAGAAAATGGAACTCAACTTCGATATCGACAACGCACGCTATGCCTTCGGAAAGTTCGACCGAGTGCATATCAACGGGGTGGCCTGCAAGGTCATTAACCAATCCGAAGACGGGTATGTCTTCGGTGCCGATGACAGTGTCGGTCTCGCCCAAGGGTATACGCATGGACAGCTGAGCCGCTTGGGCGCGCAGGGTCGTATCCGGGTCGAGATGGGCTATTACGATGTTGCCTCTGCTCGCAAGCGCTTGGTTCAGACCGCGGGTTTCGTGAACGATCTGCCGTTCAAGAGCCATGCGCGCCTTTCGAAGAAGGACGCCTATTGCGAGGCGCTGCTGGAACTGCGCCGCGATGGCCTGATCAAGATGACGGATGAAAGCCTTGGCGCCAACATGGTGCTGATCAAGGGCAAGGCCTTGGAGTATGCGGGAAAGGATACCCGCGCTGGCGACCACAGGCTCGACATCTCGCGGAACTTCGGCGAAGCGCCTTCTCCCCGTACGTTGCGCCGTTGGCTGGTCGCGAAGGAAGAGCTTGGGCTGATCGGGCTGGCCGATGCCATGCATCGTCGCGGCAATCGTACCCGGGTGATGGGCCCTGAAGAAATCGGCATGCTCATGACCGAGGTGCGGAAGTATCTTTCGCCCGAGAAGCCGACGATCAAGATGATCCATGAAGGCGTCCAAATCGCCTTCGCCAAGCGTAATGCCGAACGGGTGAAAGTTGGGCTGGGTGTGTTGACCACGCCAAGCCGTGAGACGGTCCGCCGCGCTGTGCGCGAACTCGATCCCTTCCAAGTGACCTTGGCCCGGGAAGGCGAGGCCGCGGCGCGGAAGAAGTACCGCCCGGTGCTCAACGGCCTGGATCTCACCCGGCCGCTTCAGCGGGTGGAAATCGACGAATGGCAAGTCGACCTGATCACCCTCATGAAGGACTCCGGCATGTTCGATCTCCTGTCGGACGAGGAGAGGACTGCCATGGGGCTCGACAAAAAGAAGGCGCGCTGGTGGATCACCGCAGCGATCTGCTGCACCACGCGCTGCATCCTCTCTATGGTCCTGAGCCGGGAACCCGGGGGCGAGGCCGCTACCCAGGCGGTGCAGATGATCATGACGAACAAGGGCAAGTGGGCAGACGCCGTCGGCGCGCTCACCGCCTGGGACATGCATGGTCGGCCCGAATTGATCGTCACCGACGGTGGTCTCGCGTTCAAGTCCGAACGCTTTCGGTTCGCATGTGCTGATCTGGCGATCGCTACGGAGATCGCCATCAACGGCGTTCCGGAAGTTCGCGGGACCATCGAACGTGTGTTCAAGACCTTCGTCCTGGATCTGATGCCGCGCCTGTCTGGCCGTACCTTTTCCAACATTCTGGAGAAAGGCGACTCTGACCCCACCAAACGCGCTGCGCTGACCGTAGATGATCTGACCTTTGCGCTGGTTCGCTGGGTCGTCGACATCTACCACAACACGCCTCACCGTGGGCTGGACGGAGAGACGCCCATCGCCTGCTGGCGTCGTCTGAGCACGCAATGGGGTGTGATGCCGCCGCCGGACATGCACACTGCGCGCACCGTGTTCGGCCAGCATAAGGCCGCTACGCTGGATAAGACCGGGATCACCATCCTCAAGGTCCGCTATCACTCCGAGAAACTGGCGGCGTGGCTCCGTCGTGAGGACAGCTGCACCGTCAATGTGCGCTGGCACCCCAAGGATATCGGAGCCGTTTCGGTTCAGCTGGGAGATCGGTGGCATGAGGTGCCGTCTGTTGACGCCAGCCTCGAAGGCGTTTCCGCGCAAACCTGGCTGACGGCAACCCGCACGGTTCGTGCCGGTAACCCGAAGTCGAACCGGTTGGATCTGCCGGCTGTCCGTCAGGCCATCAAGGCGATCGAAGAGCGCAACGAAGCCGCCATGGCTGAGGCGAGCCTGAACCTGGAGGACTGGTCTGCTGAAGCCTTCGATCGTGCGGAGAAGAACGTACTTGCTGGCGTGGAATTCCATGAGCGCGCCTCCAGCCCGCAGAATGACAGCGAGCTGGGCCGTGCCATTCGCGATCACGTCGAGCCCTCCGATGCCACGCCTCCGGCGCAGCGCACCGCGGCAAAACGTGCCGGCAGCGCGCCCAAGACCCAGACGACCCTGAACATCGAAGAGGACTGATCATGTCGGATCACGCTCAAACCGCACGTGCGCTCGAACATCTTCGGAGCCTCCACGTTGGCTCCGATATGGATACCGAGTTGACGGGCCAACTCGCGCGCCTCCTGAAACGGGACGACGAGGGGGAACTCTCCCCCGAGCCGATCCGCTTCACCCGGACCAATGAAACGCGCGGTATCATGGTCGTAGGCGGCGCCGGCAGCGGCAAGTCCCACCTCGTTCATCGCGCCCTGATGAAATTTCCTGTCCTGGCAGAGGGGGAGTACGGCCGCCCGAGGTTCCTGGAATGCTCCGTACCGAGCCCGGCAACCCTCAAGAGCATGGTGCTGGAGATGCTCGAGAAGAGTGGCTACGGAACTGTGTCGCCGACCCGGCAGGTTTGGTCGCTTGTCCAGATCCTTCGCGAGCGCATGCGTGTGACGGGTACTGTTGTCCTGTGGATCGACGAGGCCCACGACCTGTTCTGCGCGGACAGAAACCTCATTCTGCGCGCGTTGAAGTCCCTGATGCAGGGGGATGATGCCGTGATCGTTGTTCTCTCCGGCACCGAGGAGCTTGCGCAGGTTATCCGGACGGACCCCCAGGTTCAGCGGCGCTTCTCGACAGTCGCTTTTGCGGCGTTGGTTCCCGAATTGCACGGTGACCTGTTCCAGCAGATCGTGGGCGACTACTGCCAACGAGCAGGCCTCGGTGCGCCGGTCGAGGCCGACCTTGTCGGGCGGGTCTTCCATGGGGCGCGCTACCGGTTCGGCAGGGCGATCGAACTTATCGTGCGCGCGATCGAGGTGGCCCTCTACGCGGAGGCCAGCGATCTGACGATCGATCACTTCGCCCGTGCCTGGGCCATGCATGAAGGGTGTCCTGCCGACCAGAACGTGTTCTTTGCCGAGCAGTATCGGCTTCTGCGCCTCGATCAGGCCTCCGAGGTGGCACCGCGTGTCTCGACGCGGCGGAGGGGCTGAGTCATGGCGATGCTTTTCCCCCGCTTGCCGTTTCATCCGGATGAAACTCCGCTCTCCTGGGCCGCGCGTAGCGCGGCCTTTCACACGGGTGGGCGCCTTGTGCCGTTTTTGAACGACCTTGGCATCGACCTCTGGTCCTTGAAGCGTGGCGAAGAGTGTGCGCTTGCGCGGCTGTGTTCGATCTCCGGGCAGGAGCGCGCACCAGTCGCGCATAACGCTGTGACAGCGCTCGGTGTGAACCGCTCCGGGTTTGTCGGAGGCTCCAACTCCTGAGTAAGGTGGAGCATCATGAGCAAGACAACGAACAAGTTTTCCCCCGAAGTGCGCGAGCGTG
>MDTG01348439.1_pt1 | contig 12821 bp, 12 predicted proteins | sample 811421 | NCBI WGS metagenome assembly MDTG01 (sample SAMN05326645, study PRJNA326480) | marine metagenome | isolation source: seawater | place: Pacific Ocean: South East | collected 2011 | reverse complement strand
GAATCACTTATAAGAAATATATCACCCTGTTTATTAATTTCAAAATCTCTAATACGACCTATTTTATTTTTAAATATCACTTCTTCGCCAATTATTTTATTATCTTCAAAATCTAATCTTATTAAACTTTGAGCGCTAAGTGAACATATAATAAGATCACCTCGCCATTCAGGAAAAGTATTTCCTTGATAAAATTGAATACTACTTATAGCCATTGATGGAACCCAGGATTTGAGCGGTTTTTTATATTTATCCTTAAATGGCGTTTCTCCAATTCTTAAGAATGAATATTCAGTCCCACCCCAAGCAATATCTTTCCAGCCATAATTTGCTCCAGATTTAACTTCTCCGATATGATCTCCGCCCCTTGGTCCGTGATTAGAAAAGTAAAGATTATTATCATGTGGTGAGATTGTTATACCCTGGGGATTTCTCACTCCAATAGTATAAATCTCAGGTAGCCATGAATTTTTACCCATAAATCGTGGGTTATTTTTGGGAATTTCCCCATTTGTTTTGATTCGAATAATACTACCAGGATGTTGAGTTGGATCTTGAGCAATCATCCCTTTATTCCTTTCACCAAAACTTGCGAATAGCATATCCTCTTTAATACTAATTCTTGAACCAAAATGTTTTTTACTTGGAAGAGGAGGGTTTGCAACTAGTAAAACCGTTAAATCTTTTATTTCGTCTTCATCAAGCCGTCCTCTTGCTATTGCTGAGCTAGAGAAATTTGAGTCATTATCGTATCTATGACTATATGTAAAATAAATTAAATTATCATTGTTATTAAAATAAACGTCTAAAAGACCACCTTGATGACCACCTAGGTAAGGAATATGTTTAATACTATGTTTAATACTTACTTTTTCACCGCTTTCAATATTTATTTTAAATAAACCCCCACTTTTTTCTGTTACTAATAAATTCTTCTCATCTATAAAAGTCAAGGCCCAAGGATAATTGAGGTTATTTGTAATTTCGTCTAATTGATAAGCAGTTTTTGTGAAACTATATTTCTTATAGTCACTAAATATTTCGTTGGATAAAATTGATAATGGAAATAAAAATATCCCAAACAAAATTATTATATTTTTTTTTATCTTATACACATTAAAAAATTAATTTATTAAAATTTTTAACGTAAAAAAAACCAATAAAATATTTATTGGTTTTGATTAAATTAAAAATAATTAAGTTAAAAACATCTTTTTTCAGTACAACCCTCATCTTTCATTCCTAAAGATAAAACATAATCTGCCATATCTGACTTGTTATCTTCATTTAAAGCTCTTATGAGGGATACATCTCCTTTAAGATTTTTTTGTTCAATACCAATATCAATTAAGTATTTAACCATCTCTTTGTTACCGTTAAAAGCAGCATGATGAAGCGCATTAAATCTCGTAACAGGATGAGTATAATTAATATTTGCTCCCTTCTCCTTTAAGTATTTCATTACAACTATTTGATCTTTAGCAGCAGTCATAAGAAAAGGTGTCCAAGCAAAATAACTATCTTCCAAGCTCACGTTCATAGTCTCAACGAATTTCTTTACAGTTTTCATATCACCAGAACCTACTGCTCCAACGAACTCGAGTTCTTCAGAATCATTTAATGCAAATGCATTTATCGAAAAAGCAAGTAAAGCCATTACAATTAGTTTAGCTATGTTGTACATTTATTTCCCCCTGTTATTGTCTAAAAAATTTATTCGCATTGGCAAACATTTTATACCAAGGACTAAAATCTTTCCAATTTTTCGGATGCCATGAATTTTGATCTGTTTTAAAAACTCTCTCTGGATGAGGCATCATAATAGAAATTCTGTTATTTAAAGAATTTAATCCCGTAATTCCTTCGACAGAACCATTTGGATTATATGGATAGCCTAAAGTTCCTTTATTATAGTTATCTACGTATTTAAGAGAAATAATATTTGAATCTAAAGCATCTTTTAATTGTTTACTACTTTTAAAAGATACTTGTCCTTCACCATGAGCAACAGCAATTGGAAGAATACTTCCTTCCATACCCTCAAAAAAAGGAGAGTTATTTTTTTCTATTGATACACTTAAAAATCTGGCTTCAAATTGTTCAGATTTATTCTTAATGAAATCAGGCCATAAATCAGTCCCAGGAATTAATTCTTTGATACCGCTGAGCATTTGACAACCATTACACACTCCTAAAGTTAGAGTATTGTCTCTGTTGAAGAATATTTCAAATTGATCTCTAGTTTGTTGATTAAATAATATTGATTTAGCCCATCCTTGACCAGCACCGAGCACATCACCGAAGGAAAATCCACCACAAGCAGCCATTGCTTGAAAATCATCTAATGATTTTTTACCAGAGGCAATATCAGACATATGAACGTCATGCACCTCAAGTCCAGCATAATAAAACGCTGCAGCCATTTCATTGTGACCATTTATTCCTTGTTCTCTTAGTATAGCAATCTTCGCTTTCGTTTTTTTAATATTGAATATTGAAGGAATATCGAAATTTATAACTGGACATATTCCTGGGTCATCATCATCATTAATATTATTAAACTCTTCTTGGGCAGTTTGTGGATTATCTCTTATAGATTGAATTCTATAACTTGTTTCTGTCCATATCTTTTGTAACTTCGCACGAGTTTCAGATAAAAATATTTTATCTTGATTAAAAAATTCTATTACATGGTTGGTCAAAGGTTTCCCTATTTGCATGACACAACTACCTAATTCTTCTTCTATTCTCTTCAATACTTCTTTTAGATCATTATCTTTAACTTGTATGACAACTCCTAATTCTTCATTAAACAAAAATGTCGACACATCTTCAGAGGATATTTGTTGCAAGTTTATTTTTAACCCACAATGTCCAGCAAAACTCATTTCTAATAATGTACATATGAGTCCTCCGTCGGAACGATCATGATAAGCTAAAATTTTATTATCTTGATTAAGTGATTGTATGGTGTAGAAAAACTTTTTTAAAAGTTCAGGATCATCAAGATCTGGTGTTTCTTTACCTATAATTTTTTGGGTTAAATTAAGAGCAGAACCACCCATCCTTGATTTTCCTGAAGCTAAATCTATAAACAATAAGCTACTTTTTTCATCATTTATCATTTGTGGCGTAAGTGTTTTAGAAACATTTGAGCATTCGCTGAAAGCACTTATAACAAGTGACATAGGCGAACTTATATTTTTTTCTTTTTTATCATGCCATTTAGTGTGCATTGACATAGAGTCTTTCCCAACTGGGATACTAATCCCTAATTTTGGACATAAATCCATACCAATAGCTTTTACTGACTCAAATAATGCAAAATCATTTTTATCATTACCAGAAGCGGCCATCCAGTTTGCGGATAACTTTATATCACTAATATTTTCTATGAAACTGGCAGTAATATTTGTAATTGCTTCACCTACAGACATTCTTGCTGAAGCAGGTGCATTAGCTATCGCAATGGGTGATTTCTCTCCAATGGCAAATGATTCTCCTGAATTACTTTCAAAATCGGATTTTGTTACGGCGACATCACTTACTGGAATCTGCCATGGTCCAATCATTTGATCTCTAGCAATTAACCCCGTTACAGATCTATCCCCAATAGTTATCAAGAAGCCCTTATTTGCTACAGCCGGATATTGAAGAACTTGTTTTAAATTATTATTAAAATCAAAGACATTAGCTTTACTGTCTCGAATCTGAGAGACTTTTGCAGATATATTTTTTGTTAATTTTGGAGGCTTTCCTAACAAAATATTTAAATCCATATTAACCGTTTCGTTTCTAAAAATATTATCTTCAACAATTAACTTTTTATTTTTTGTAGCTTTACCAACTACTGCAAATGGACATCTTTCTCTTTCACATATTGCATTGAATATTTTAATATTTTTTTTATCAATCGCTAGTACGTATCTTTCTTGGGCTTCATTTGACCATATTTCTTTTGGTGACATTCCCAATTCTTCATTATGTATAGATCTTAAATTAAAAATTGCCCCAACTCCGCCATCATGAATGATTTCAGGGAAGGCATTTGATAGCCCTCCAGCACCAACATCATGGATACTCAATATTGGATTGCTACTGCCCATTTGCCAACATTTATCAATAACTTCTTGAGCCCTTCTTTGAAGCTCTGGATTTCCTCTTTGTACTGAATCAAAGTCTAAATTTTCCTTATTGTCTCCTGTTTTCATACTCGATGCAGCTCCTCCACCCAAGCCAATCAACATAGCTGGACCACCCAGTTGAATTAAAAGATTACCTTCAACCAATAATTCTTTATTAGTATGGATATCACTTATATTTCCAATACCACCTGCCAGCATAATGGGCTTATGATAGCCTTTATAATCTCCATTTAATTCTATTTCTAAAGTTCTAAAATATCCCAATATGTTTGGCCTGCCAAATTCGTTATTGTATGATGCTGCACCAATTGGTCCCTCAATCATGATTTGTAATGCAGAAGCAATTCGGTTAGGAATTCCAAGAGGATTACTCTCCCATTTATGCTGAAAATTAGGAATATTTAAATTTGATACGGAAAAACCAGCAAGACCTGCTTTTGGTTTTGAACCCCTTCCAGTAGCTCCTTCATCTCTAATTTCCCCCCCGGAACCAGTAGCCGCTCCAGCAAATGGCGATATGGCGGTAGGGTGATTATGAGTCTCAACCTTCATTAAATAGTGAGTTATTTCTTTATGCGGTTTATATTTATCATTAATGTCAGGATAGAATCTATCAATTTTATTCCCTCTAATAATTGAAGAATTATCTGAATAAGCAACGATAGTTTTCTCAGGTGACACCTTGTGAGTATTTCTGATCATTTCAAATAGAGAGTCTTTTTGTTTATTATTATTAATTATCCAATTTGCATTAAAAATTTTATGCCGACAATGTTCTGAGTTTGCTTGAGCGAACATCATAATTTCTGCGTCGGTAGGATTTTTATTTGCATTGCTGTAGTAATCTGAAAGATACTTTATTTCCTCCTTTGAAAGAGCAAGACCATTTTTTGTGCTGAATTCGCTGATTGATTTAGCACCATCCTTAAGGAAATTAATACTAAGCAGTTTTTTAGGTTCTTGACGTTCAAATAACTTAAATGTTGAAATTTCATCAATAAATATTGACTCAGTCATACGATCAAAAATAATTTTTCCTATTGAAATTTTTACTTCTTTAGTCAAGATTTCTTTTGAGTAAAGATGAATAATAGAGCAACGTTCGATACGTAATATTTTCATATCACAATGATGAGCAATATCGGTAGCTCGGGAACTCCAAGGTGAAATTGTCCCCAGCCTCGGACCTATATAAATTATATTTTTTGATTTCTTTGAGAAATTACTTTTTGGACCATATTCTAAAATTTTGTTAAGTCGTTTAGTTTCATTACTAGTTAATTTTTGTTTACTCTCCGCTATGTGTAAAAATATTGAGTCCATGTCCTCAATGAAAGGATACTTATTTTTTATTTTTTGTAAGATATTTTCTTTTCTAAAATCGGAATAAATTTGATTACCAAGAAAAGAGGAAAAGAAGTTTTTTTGCATTACACTGTTCAATTAAATAAAAAAATACTGTTAATATGACTTGATTTTAACAGTCTTTATCTTAAAAATACTAAGCATTTAACTGATAAATTTAATTATCGTAAAAATTTTTAAGATATGTTAAATAATCATTGATATATAGCGTTATTTATTGATAATTTTATTGTAATGAGAATCATTCTCATTTAAAATACTAATTAAACTGCAGATTAAACGGAAATTATAGTTAATGAATGAATTTATTATTACTTTTAGAGAATGCTTAGAGGCGAGTTTGATTGTCGGAATTATATATACACTTTTAGAAAAAAATAATTTAAAAAGAGAGATTAATCAACTTTGGCTTGCCGTAATCGCAGCAATCTTTGCGAGTGCAGGTGTTGCTGTAGCGATAAATGCATTTAAAGAATCTATTGGTAATGCCTCCGTTCAATCACTTTTCGAGGGTATCAGTATGTATGTTACTGCTATCCTTTTATGGTACGTAATTTTCTGGTTATCGAAACATGTTAGCGAGCGCTCTGCTATGGAAAAGAAAACAAAAAAAGCGATGCAAACGGCTGGATGGGGTATTTTCTTAGTAGTATTTTTTGCAATTTTAAGAGAAGGTTTTGAAACTGCCTTATTTCTTATGGGTAGTTTTAATATGACTGGAAGCTTTTCATATTTAGGTTTTTTCGCAGGTATGATTATTGCAGTTTTTATAGGGTACGCAATTGTTATTCAGGGAAGAAAAATTAATCTAAAAGCATTTTTTCAAGGAACAACTTTTATGTTGGTACTTTTTGCATCAGGAATGGTTGCATATGGAACGCACGAAATTGAGGAATACTTTGTTAAAGGAAATCACCTTCAAACCCTAGGTATAAGTCATAAAGATGAGATTCCTCGGGCTTGGAGTATTCTAGAACCCAAAGATGAAGTAAACAACACATTTTTTTATTCTTACAACATAAAGGGTAACAAAAAATATACTCATCTTCTTCATGATAAAGGCAGTATTGGAGTTTTTCTTACAGGATTCTTTGGTTACAATAGCAATCCTAACTGGCCTGAAGTCATTTTATGGCTCTTATCATTATTCTTTGGTATCAGAATGTGGAGAAGTTTTTACTTTAAAAAATAATTAAGGATGATTACTATTATGAAAAAATATTTTTTGTTAACTTTGGTTTTAATACTATCTTTTGGATGTTCTGATATTGGGCATGATCATGATCACGACCATGGGCATGATCATGGTAAGAAAGAATCCCCCAAAGTCTTTTCTGATGACAATGAGTATTTAACAAACCTGAACTTAATGAAAGGTCACCTATGGGTAGGCTTTGAACTATATAAATCAAATTACACTGAGAATGCAAAAAAACATATGAAACACCCCAAAAGTGAATTATATGGAGAAATCGTCCCAACTTTTGAGGAAAAAGGTTTAAAAGGATTCGCTAAAGAGTTAGAGAGTCTAGCAATTTCTGTTGAGAATGAAGAGACAATAGCGAAAGTAGAAGAAAATTACCAAAATTTATTCACTGCCATTAACGAAAATGAGGATTTTGTTGATCAAGAGAGTAAAACGATCAGCAAAAAAATACTTTTAGTGACATCATTGTTAGATATTGCTGCTGAGGAATATGCTATTGGTATTGTAAACGGAGAAGTAAAAAATAAATTTGAATATCAAGATGCTTTAGGATTTACAACGATGGCTAAGAATATTTTAAATAGTATTCAAACAGAAAATGAGTCCGAAAAACAGAAAGTTTCCTCTATTATCAGTACTGTAGAAAAACTATCAGTACTTTGGCCAGAACTAGTGCCCACTGAGAAAGTTGAGGGAGATGCCAAAACAATAGTTGCTGCAATAGAAGAAATTAAAAAAATCTAATTTTCAATAGAAATTTTTGCTTTTGAACGAAGGTTATCCAAATGTTTTCGTAACCTTTCTTTCTGCATATTTTTTTTTATCTCATCTTTCTTATCAATCCAAGAAGGAGCATTTAAAGGTCTTGTACTATTCAATTTAATAATATGCCATCCAAATTGCGTTTGCACGGGTTGTTGGGTAAATTCTTCTGGAGACATTTTTTTTACAGCATCATAAAATGACTTAACCATTACGTCTTTAGAAAACCAACCAAGATCTCCTCCATTAGCTTTGGTATCATGATCTATTGAGTGCTTGGAAGCAATTTGCTTAAAATCATCATTACGCTTAATTTTTTTTATTAGTTTTTTCGCCTTATTCTTTGACTTTACAAGAATATGGCTTGCATTAAATTCTTGTCCGTCAAAATTAATTTTGAACTTATCGTATTCTCTTCTAACTTGATCATCAAATATGGGATTATCAACAATATATTTTTGAAGATATAAAGTGTAGATTAACTCTTTTGTTGAGAGTTCAGCTTGAGCTAAAACCATCACGTCAGACAAAAGGCCCGACTCTTTTGCTTCTTGATTTATTATTTCTAAATCAATCAGCCTATCAACAATATTCTCTTCCATCTCTTTATTGATTGTTCTGCCTTGATTTTTTACTTCACTTTTAATGTAGTCTAATAAATCTTGGGGTATCACTTTTCCATTAACCGTTGCTACTTCAGCTTTGATTGAATGAAAAAATACAAAAAGTGAAATTACTAAAATTTTAAAAAAGATATTATGCATTTGGACATTCTGCCTTGATGCTTAAAGCATGAATTTTATGAGGTATTAAATCTTTTAGCGCACCATAAACTATTCGATGTCTTTCCATTCTTGTTTTACCTTCAAAGAGCAAACTATGGACTATTAGATTAAAGTGACTCCCTCCATTATTTCCTGAATGCCCAACATGTAAATGACTTTCATTAATAATCTTTAACTTTGTAGGATTTAAAAAAGCCAATCTTTTAATAATAATTTTTTCCATTGATTTTAAGGAAGGCTTTTTTTGAAAGCTTTAACATCAATATTTGAATAAATTCCATGCTGGAGAAAAGGCTCTTTTTTTGCCCAATTTTTTGCATCTTCCAAGCAGTCAAATTCTGCAATAATGAGGCTACCCAAAAATCCATTTTGTCCAGGATCAATATTATCAATAGAAGGATAGGCACCTGCTACCATCAATCGTCCTTCATTTAGCAGCTCATTAAGTCGTGCTAGATGCTCTGGTCTGTGTTTTATACGCAAATTCAAGCTATTTGCTGCATCTGTTGCATTAAAAACATACCACATATTAATTATCCTTATTTACCTTTGATATATAGATTGTGATAAAGATAACATAGATAAATAACAATCCAGTAATTCCAAATAGTTTAAAATTAACCCAGGTGTCTTCAGTAAAATTATATGCGACCCAAAGGTTGATGAATCCTAATAATACAAAAAAAACGCTAGTATAAGAATTTAGAGTATTCCAAAATTTATCTTTTAAAACTACTTGTTTACTGAGTGCCATACGCACTAAGTTTTTTTTAAAAAATTGATTGGAAAATAATAAAGCTAAAGCAAAACACCAGTAAATGACTGAAGGTTTCCACATAATAAACATTTTATTTTGCAACATGATGGTAAGCCCACCTAGTAGAGTAATCATTGCTCCATTAAATAAGAGCATCTTTTCAACTTTTTTATTTTTTATATAAACGTAAATTATCTGAAGAAGCGTAGCTATTATCGCTACAGCGGTTGCAGTAAATATATCGTATATTTTAAAAGCAATAAAAAATAATATTATTGGAAATAAATCAAATAAAAATTTTTGCATAATTAAATTTTAAAACCTATCGTTGATTGGGAATAGCTAATATAATCATTTACTGAAATATGAAAACTCCAATAATAGATTTGCATTGTCATTCTACTATATCTGACGGTATTTTTTCACCTGAGGATTTGGTTAAATACGCCCATAGCAAAAAAGTTCAAGTTCTAGCTTTAACTGATCATGACGATATAGATGGCTTAGATAAAGCAAGAAAAATTGCTAAATCGTTAGGTATTATTTTTATAAATGGAGTGGAGATTTCAGTAACCTGGCATAAAAGAACCTTGCACATTGTGGGGTTAAATTTTAATAATAAAAATAAAAGACTTTATGAGGGACTTTCGAGCATAAGGAGTGGTAGAGATTTAAGAGCAAAAAAAATTGCTGATGCCTTATCTTTGGTGGGTATTTCTAACTCGTTTGAAGGAGCGTGTTCTTATTCTAGAGATGGTGCAGTTGGGAGAATGCATTTTGCACAGTTCCTTGTTGAAAAAGGTTATGCGAAAGACATAAAAAATGTTTTTAAGAAATTCCTAACACCAGGAAAACCAGGCTACGTAGAACATGTTTGGGCTGATTTACAATCTGCTGTTTCATGGATTACGCAAGCAGGAGGAGACGCAGTAATTGCCCATCCAGGAAGATACGATATGGGTAGCAAGCTTTATCCAAAATTAATGGCAGACTTTGTGGCATTTGGGGGTGTTGGTATTGAGGTTATGTCAGGAAGCCAGGACCCTTCTCAAGCGAATTATTTTGCCAGGCTCGCAAATGAATTTAGTTTATTTTCTTCTTGTGGTTCAGATTTTCATGGTCCCGGAGTATCTTTTAGGCAAATGGGGCATATTCACGAATTACCAGCAATTTGTAAGCCTATTTGGAATAGATGGCAAGTATTAGACAGCGTAAATTAATTAATATTAGGTGTAAGTAAATGATGGAGTTAAATGTTATTCAGAAAATCTGTGCTTATGCACTACCAATAATTTTTGCCATTACTGTACATGAGGCAGCACATGGCTATGCAGCAAGGTATTTTGGTGACATGACCGCTTATTATTTAAAAAGAATAACACTTAATCCATTAAGGCATATTGATCCACTAGGAACGGTTTTATTACCAGCAATTACTGTAATGTTTGGAGGTATTTTATTTGGGTGGGCAAAACCAGTACCTGTAAATTTTTCAAATCTTAAAAATCCAAAGAAGGATATGGTTTGGGTGGCTCTGGCCGGACCATTATCCAATTTAATCATGGCAATATTTTGGACCGTTATTTTAGTTAGAATAAATTTTTTCCCTGCACAAGCTGAATTATTTTTAAGAGTAATGAGTTTGGCTGGAATTCAAATAAATATTGTACTTATGGTTTTAAATATGCTGCCGTTGCCTCCTTTAGATGGAGGGAGGATAGCGGTAGGTTTGTTACCATATCCATGGTCGAGCTATGTTGCTGGAATTGAGAAGTATGGTTTTTTTATTTTAATTTTTTTATTACTGACTGGAATTTTAGGAAAAATATTATTTCCATTAGTTAACTTTTGTCAGGGTATAATTTTTGCTATATTTGGATAATATTTATTAATTGGTAAATAGTTTATGGTGGATAATATTATATGAGTAATGATACCCAAAATAATATTCTCAATAATGCGAAGTTATATGGTGAGTCAGTTACTAAGCTTCCACAAGATCTTTACATACCTCCAGATGCATTAGAGGTATATCTTGATTCTTTCCAAGGCCCACTAGATTTATTATTATATTTAATAAAGAAAAATAACATAGATATTTTAGATATTCCTATGGCAAATTTGACTATCCAATACATGGAATATGTTGAAAAAATGAAACAAATAAAGCTTGAGCTAGCTGCTGATTATTTACTAATGTCAGCAATGCTAATTGAAATTAAATCAAGAATGCTCTTACCACCGATTGATGATGCAAACGAAGAAGAATTAGATCCTAGAGCCGAATTAGTAAAGAAATTAATTGAATATGAATTAATGAAAACCGCAGCACAAGAATTAGGTAATATCCCTCAGGTTGGAAAAGACAGATGGATTGCCCAAGGATATTTTGAAAAAGTTATTGAGCCAAAATCTTTTCCTGATGTTTCTATTGAGGAACTATTTAGTGCATGGAAAAATGTAATAAAGCGAGCAGGTCAATTTGAAACTCATAAAATTGATAGATCTGAACTTTCAGTAAGAGAACATATGTCCATCATTCTTAAAAGATTACAAGACGATAAGTTAGTTTTATTCGAATCTTTTTTTCGTAAGGAAAAAGATCCAGTTCAAAAGTTGGTGGTGTGTTTTTTAGCAATACTTGAGCTTACTAAAGAGAACTTAATTAAAATTAATCAACAAGAATCTTGTTCTCCAATTTATATCCAAAGAGCTAACAATTAAATGGAACAAGCAACTAAATATAAAAATATTATCGAGGTTGCATTATTGACAAGCGGAAGACCTCTTGCAATAGACGAACTTCAAAGATTATTTGAAGAACAAGTAGAGCGATCAACTATAAGAATGCTTTTAGACGAGATCAAGAACGACTGGAGTAAAAAGTCTTTAGATTTAGTTTCAGTGGCTAATGGTTATCGATTTGAGGCAAATTTAATTTTTTCAGATTCATTAATGCGATTATCGCCAGATCGGGTAATTAACTATTCACGAGCAGTTTTAGAAGTTTTAGCAATAGTGGCTTATCGCCAACCAGTCACTCGTGGGGACATTGAAAAAATACGTGGAGTTTCTCAAAATCCAAATACCTTAAGACAGCTTATTGAGAGAGAGTGGGTAGAGATTATTGGTCAAAAAGAGGTTCCTGGAAGACCATCTTTATATGCTACAACAAAATATTTTCTGGATGATTTTGGACTAGAGTCACTGACACAACTTCCTGATATTTCGGAGTCAGAAAATAAAATTTTAACTGAGCCGATAAACGATAGTTCAAAATGAATACCGCAAAAGAAATTAATGATAAATAAAACTAATAATAATTTAGAATCTCAAAACAATTTAAATGTTTCTGCAAAAAGAATTCAAAAAGTTTTAGCGCAATCTGGTTTTGGCTCCCGTAGAGAAATAGAAAAAGCTATAGTTGACGAAAGAGTTTTGGTTAACAATAAAATTGCAAAAATAGGACAATCAATTATACCCACGGATAAGGTTGTTTTTAAAGGTAAGTTAATTCGTTTAAACACTTCAAACAATCTTCCTCGAGTATTAATTTACAATAAGCCAGATGGTGAATTAGTTAGCGAGAATGATCCAGGTGGACGTAAAACTGTTTTTCAGAACCTACCTAAAATTAAACAAGCTAAATGGATCTCAATAGGTCGCTTAGATTTTAATACGTCAGGATTATTAATTTTTACTTCTTATGGCGAGTTGGCAAATAAAATGATGCATCCAAAGTATGAAGTTGACAGGGAATATTCTGTACGCGTCCTAGGTGAACTTTCTAATGACCAGAT
>MDTG01026020.1_pt1 | contig 12821 bp, 10 predicted proteins | sample 811421 | NCBI WGS metagenome assembly MDTG01 (sample SAMN05326645, study PRJNA326480) | marine metagenome | isolation source: seawater | place: Pacific Ocean: South East | collected 2011 | reverse complement strand
GCAAGATTGGCAAATCGAAGTGAGTCAGGATTCCCTTTCTCTCTGCGAAGATTATTTGCAATTTAGACGCAGTTTGGGCTGGCAACCTCAACCGCTCAGCTATACCGAATCATTTAACGATCATCATCAGTGGTTAAGTGCGTACACGGCGAAAAAGCAATACGGTCAGGCATTCGTATGCGAAGCGGCGACGGTTGCTGTGGTGAATACCTTGTCTGAGAAAAGGCTAGCCAGTGTCGACTTTTCATTGGTGTGTCATGTCGAAGGGTTACTGGGAGAGCACACTCTAATCAGCAAAGGCAGTTTAGAGCTCGTATTGGATGACTTTATTCAAAGAAACGAACATCACCGAAGCTCTGTGGTTCCGAGCTTTGAAGCTTATCTATCCCAGCGCACCCAGTTGTTGAGTGCCGCTAAAGAAGATTTCCGTCTTAGTGAGTTTAAACCTCGCCCATTAACGTCATTTGTGCGCAACAAGCTGATAAGTGCGAGTTACTTACCTCTTATTGGCGACAACTTTGCTAAGCAAATGGGCACGTTAGGCGATAAAAAGCGTACTGACTTGATGGGGATGCTACTTCTTATCTCTCCGCCTGGTTATGGTAAAACGACGTTAATTGAGTATGTTGCACACAAATTAGGTTTGGTGTTCATGAAGATCAATGGCCCATCCATCGGTCATCAAGCTACATCCCTAGACCCCGCTGACGCCCCTGATCAAAATGCGGCGCGTGAAATTGAGAAAATTAACCTCGCTTTCGAGATGGGCAACAATGTGTTGTTGTACTTGGATGATATTCAACATACCCATCCTGAATTCTTACAGAAATTCATCTCACTCTGTGATGGCACGCGTCGCATAGAAGGCACTTGGAAAGGGAAAACGAAAACCTACGACATGCGCGGCAAAAAGTTTGCTGTCGTGATGGCGGGTAACCCGTACACCGAGAGTGGCGAAGCATTCCGAATCCCAGACATGTTGGCTAACCGCGCGGACATCTACAACCTCGGTGACATGCTGTCTGACCAGAAATCGATCTTCGATTTAAGCTTTATCGAAAACTCGCTTACCTCCAACAGCGTACTTGCGCCTTTAGCAACGCGAGACCTGAATGATTTGTATCGCTTTGTCAGAATGGCAGGGGGAGAAAGCATTGCGCCGAGTGAGATGAGCCATTCGTACTCTGCAATCGAATCTAGCGAGATCGTGACAACCTTGCAAAAACTGATCATGGCGCAGCAAATTGTCTTGAAGGTGAATCAGCAGTACATCAAGTCAGCCGCAACAGCAGATCAGTATCGTGTCGAACCTCCCTTCAAGCTGCAAGGCTCGTATCGAAACATGAATAAACTGGCGGAGAAAATCTCGTCAGTGATGACTGACCAAGAGATGAACACACTGCTTCAAGATCACTATCAGGGTGAAGCACAAACGCTGGCCGTGGGCACTGAGGAAAACCTACTCAAGCTTGCAGAGCTGCGTGGTGACATGACGGATGAACAGCAAGCACGTTGGTCTGAAATCAAAGAAGGGTATCAGCGTCAGCAAATGATGGGTGATTCCGAAGACCGAGCAGGACAGGTTGTGCAGCAACTTGCTATGTTGAACCAACATGTTGCTCGATTTGGTCGTCATGATCAGGAGGGGAGCTAAATGGAACGACAGAAATGGTCAGCGTGGCTAGAGGCTTCGATACAAGATTATCGCCTAGATGATAGTGAGCGAAGAGAGCTCCAATCGGAGCTGCAGGACTCGGTATTAAGTCATGAAGACCGCGCCTATTTGCGTAATATGAGCTTTAAGCTCGTACAGCAAGAAATCCAAAATCAAGGTGATGTAGCCGCTTTAGTTCGTTGGTTGGAGCGTGTGGTCAAGGTTTTAGACAATGTCATGAGTGAGAACTCGGCAGACACCGCGTCGAGCTGGTTTTCTCCGGGTAGAGCGTGTGCGTCCGGCATCATTGAACAGCTGAAGCTGGCTCGTCACTCGGTGGACATTTGTGTTTTCACTATCGCGGATAACGACTTAACCGCTCAGATCCTCGCCGCGCATAAAAGAGGCGTGACGGTCCGAATCGTGACCGACAACGACAAAATGTACGATAAAGGCAGTGATGTTGAATACCTTGTAGCACAGGGCGTGGCGGTCAAAATTGATACGACTCGATACCATATGCACCATAAGTTCGCTATCTTCGACCAACAGCGGTTGATCAATGGCAGCTTTAACTGGACACGCAGCGCCTCTAAATACAATCAGGAAGATATCACGCTTACCGACGACCGCAGGTTTGTTTCTGCGTTCTTAAGACAATTTGAAACGCTATGGCAGAAGTTTCCTTGCCATAAGCCGTCATAAACATAGGGAGATCCCATGACCGAATTGATGAATTCTGAGCATCAGGTACTTGAGGTGGACGCTACTCCTCAAATCGTCGCGCTCGCAGAGCAATTTGATGCGTTTGATAGCGTAGCGACGATCACTTTTGGTAAAGAGGCGCTGGAAAAAATCACCGCTTTCTCTGACGAAGTGTTAGAGCAAGTTCGTGTTCGCGACAGCGGTGAAGCGGGCGATATTTTGCATGCAATGGTATCGTCCATGGACAGCGCTGAATTCTCAAATTTAGGCAAAACCAGCTTGTTATCAAGGCTTCCTTTAGTAGGCGAGCTTTTTGATTCATTCAAAAAATTCTCGGCAAGTTTTGATTCAGTGAAAAGCCAACTTGAACAGCTTTCAGGACGTTTAGAAGCACAAGAAATGAAGCTGGCTCATGATATTGCCCAGCTCGATACGCTTTATGACTATAATTTAGAGTTGCTCGGCGGATTAGATCAGTACATCGCTGCTGGTAAGTATAAGTTAAACCAGCTTACGCAAAATGTGTTACCAAGTTTACTGGCACAATCTGAGCAAACTGGTGACGCGTTGGATGCCCAGAAATACCGCGATGCGACCCAAGCCGTTGCGCGTTTAGAAAAGCGTGTACATAACCTTGAGCTCACTCGCCTTGCAGCTATCCAAACCGCACCTCAGATTCGATTGTCTCAAGAAGGCAATAAAATGCTGATGGAAGACATTCAAGATATCGTGCATAACACTTTCCCATTGTGGAAGCGCCAATTCTTGATTGCGATTTCCAATTACGAAAAAGAAAAAGCGTTAAAGGTAACGCGTGCGGTGAAGGACTACACCAATAAGCAATATGTGCAAAACGCAGAGAAACTGAAGGCGTTAGAAGAGCAAATTGCAGAAAACTACCAGCGTGGCATTCTCGACCTTGATTCTCTAGAGACCGTGAATCAACTTACGATAGAAACGTTGAACAATACGCTATCACGAGTCAAGGAAGGCAGAGCGCAACGTGAGCAGGCTCAACAAGTGATTGAGCGAGCAGAAGCAGAACTTAAACAAGCGCTTGAGCAAACCTTGTAAGGAGAGCCATCGAGAAATCACCCCCTATACTCATTTCTCATGTACTTTTAACTGGTACTGAAAGTAGGGGGTATTTTACTTCCAGCTTTGAATCTCTTCTTTGTAATTGATTTTTGTCCATCTCAATAGAATATTGTTACAACTTTTCTTATACGCCAAACTCATTCATGACCGTTGTCATCTACGAGGAGTTCGCTAACTAGGTACTGACTAATATGGAAGAAACGGTGAACTACTGAGATACTTTTGATTTCGGTAACGCAGACTACTGGTGGCTACTGATGCCCGCTACTACTTATAAGTCGCAGACTGATATAGCATAGTGTTTACTCCTTAGGTTTACCTTTTAGGATACTGTCCTAGACACCATGCTAAGCCCTCTCAAACCTTTTGGTTGGAGAGGGCTTTTTTCGTTTTGAATGACCACCTCAGAATGCCCCGATTTCCTTATGAAAATTTCCCAATGAGCGAATTGAGCTAAAGATCAGAATTTAGAGATCAGTCGCCAGCTTGTCGAAGATTCTATCTTTGGGATGAGGTAAACTCCGCATTCCAAAATAGTTCAGGGATAAACTATGAGCAGTGTTGTATATCAGGAAAAGTTAATGAATTCGAAACAAACAGCGACACCGACGAAAGTACTGTGTGTTGGGCGTAACTATGTCGATCATATTGAAGAACTTAACAACGCGATTTCAGACGTTATGGTGGTGTTCAATAAACCCTGTACTAGCGTAACTTCTTCCCTCTCTTCTTTTCATCAGGAAGCCCTGCACTATGAAGCAGAAATTTGTTTCATCGTTGAAAACGGTCAATATTCAGCAGTAGGTCTAGGGTTAGATCTGACTAAGCGCGAGCTGCAAAGCAGCTTGAAAGCGAAAGGCTTGCCTTGGGAGCGCGCTAAAGCATTTGATGGTTCTGCCGTTCTTAGCCGCTTTGTTCCAATAACAAACTTGGATCTCGCAGACTTAAATCTAGAGCTGTTTATTAACTGTGTTCGTGTTCAGAAAGGACACGTTGAGCAGATGCTATATTCCCCACAAACAATCCTCGAAGAGCTCTCTTCTTACACGACTTTGTTAGATGGCGATGTAGTGATGACGGGCACCCCTAAAGGTGTAGGAGAAGTGCACCAGGGTGATATTTTCCTAGGTCGCCTTAAGTGTGGTGAGACAACATTGATAGAGATAGAGTGGGTCGCGAGTTAATTATTGTTATCGGTTTAGTTAATAATTTTGGCAAATTTTATGATGTTGGTTTTTAATTCGATATTTTTGCCACGGTACAACTGATTGCATCTGGAAGGGTATTGGTAATTGATATAAAATCCGCATCCATTTTTATCAATGCTAAACCCCATGATCGATTTAACCATTCTGCCTGTGTACTTGACTGCTGTCGTCGCTCTTCTTCTTTTACCTGGCCCTGATATGTTGCTGATTGCTAGCTCAAGTATGAGTTATGGTCGCAAGTTTGGTGTCTTTGCGAGCTTAGGTAACGCGACTTCAGGGATCATTCTTACTGTTTTAGCGGCTATGGGCGTATCTGCATTAATCGCAATGAGCCCCGTTGCTTTGAATGCTCTGCACTTATTAGGTGGCACATACTTGCTAAAAATGGGGTGGGACTGTTTACGAACAGAGCAGGGAAATGCGCCTGAACTGACTGATAATTTCGCTGCAAAGGTTTACTACCAAAGAGCGTTGATCAGTAACCTGCTTAATCCTAAAGCCTTGGTATTCTTTGTGATGTTTTTACCTCAGTTCGTGTCGACAAATATTGAGGCGACATCGGGCGAGCAGATGTTGGTGCTCGGCTTATTGCTGAACGTTCTAGGCTTAATGTTCAACTTCTTACTTGTGGCGTTAGTAGGAACTATCGGTAAGTCACTGGTAGAGAATGCTAAGTTTCGTACCTATCAACAGAAAGTGATGGGTGGCGTATTTGTTGTGTTAGCGGTTTGGATGCTGTCTTCTTTCTTCACTTCATAAGCACCAACCAAGCCCTATTAATTGTAATCAAATGTTTAAAGAAAAATGGACGCTTAGTGCGTCCATTTTTTGTTTTAGCTGATTCATTTTGAATGCGCTTATCCGCTAAGAGTTCAGTTCTTTCTGGTGCTGTTCGATGAGTTTATCCATATATTCTTCGCCTCGCTGACGAGTATCGTCATAGGTTTCTGTCTTCTCAAACTTTGTTACGGTCTCGTAATAAACCTTAACCTTTGGCTCTGTGCCCGAAGGGCGGACGATAATGCGAGAACCATCTTCGAGATGATAGATGAGTACGTCACTCGCAGGGAGGTTTATTGCTTCTGTTACACCACCTGTAACAAAGCGTAGTGAAGACTGAAGATCTTCAATCACAGATATCGCGGTGCCATTGATTGTTTTTGGTTGTGCTGCGCGAAGTTTAGAGCCAATTGAAGGTGAATCAGGGTCCAGTGCGATGCTGCGTTGTGCATTGGTATGAACACCATGTTCAAAGGAAATCTGAGCCAGAAGATCCCAGACTGTCCGACCTTGAGATTTTAACTCTTCGACCAATTGTGCAAAAACGACAATGGCTGACAAACCGTCTTTATCGCGGACTTGAGTACCAATCGTATAGCCTAGCGCCTCTTCATAGGCGAATAGGAATTCGTTTTGTTCATCTTCCAACTGCATGCCAATGTTAGCTAACCATTTAAACCCGGTCAGAGTTTGGAAGTAGGTAGCACCGTGAGAGTTAGCGACTTTCTCAAGCAGGGTAGACGATACGATACTGTTGCCGACCAATTGGTTGTTAGTGTGCGGCTTTGACAGTAAGTAATGTGCGAATAGCACGCCTACTTGGTCACCCGTTAACATTTTGTATGAGTCATCGTTTGTTCTTACTGCAACCGCAAATCGGTCCGCATCAGGGTCATTAGCACAAGCAATATCCGCATTGACGCTTTTTGCTAGTTTAACCACAAGGTCCATTGCCCCTTTTTCTTCTGGGTTAGGGAAGTTCACAGTTGGGAAGTGGCCATCAGGCTCTCTTTGCTCTGCAACGCTAAATACCTTGTGGAAACCCGAATCATGGAGAAGATCTTCTGCCATCTGTGCGCCGACGCCATGCATTGCTGTGTAAGCGATAATGGTATTAGCCGATTCAATGTCGTTCTTTACAAATGGGCTTTGGTTGATCGCCGCGCGATAGGTTTGATAGTAACCCTCGGTGAGCCACACTAACTTGCCTTGTGTTTCCGCATCACTGAGACTCATCAAAGGGATGGGCTTAGTCGCTGCGGAGTTAATTTCAGCGGCAATACCAGCATCATGAGGCGGTATAATTTGTGCGCCATTTTCCCAGTATACCTTGAAGCCATTATATTCCGGTGGGTTGTGGCTAGCAGTTACCACAACGGCAGCAGCTGCGTTGAAATGCTCGATACCAAAAGCAACGATAGGGGTCGCGGCAACATTCGATGTTAGATAAACCTTGATGCCTAAAGCCGTTAGTACCGAAGCGGTATCAATAGCGAATTGCTTTGAATCTAATCGGCCATCATAGCCTACAACGACACCTCTCATGGTCGCGTTGTGCACATGTTCAATTAGATAGTGACCGAGCCCAGTTGCGGTTTCTTGAATGACTAAGCGGTTCATTCTGTTTGGGCCACATCCTACTTTGCCTCGAAGACCCGCTGTTCCAAATTCTAATCGCTGCGTAAAGCGGTCTTCTAATTCGTCATGCATTCCCTCGTCGATGAGGTGTTGTAGCTCTTCACGAGTTCTTGGATCTGGGTCTCTCGCTAACCAATTCATAGCATCTTGCATAATTACTGAACCTTTTAATGTCGGTATAACTTACTGTTGGGATTAATCTAAGTAATATTGATTATCATTTCCATGAAGGCAATCGTAAAACTCGATTTAAATAAACTCCAACGGCAAAGACATGTCGGCTAAGCCATTCTAAATAATTGACTATTTTGTAAGTAAACTTACCTTGAACAATTAGATATCACTAACTAGCCTTTTACATAAATATAACAAAATTGAATAGTTTCGCCGTTTTTGAATCTTTCGTTAAAACCTAAGGACTTTTTGAGACGTATAAGTCGATAATTAAGACTGGAGTGTTCAGTCTTCAAGAGCTGTGCCGATGCGAGTAGTAGATTGAGATTCAGCCTTTTCATGCGAAGCCGGTATAGCAATGAATGTTGTTCGGTTCGCTACGACGTTTTGGTCGAATATATCCAATTAGGAAGGATGAGGAGAGATCTTTTGAAAAGATTACTGGTTAGGCTAGGGTGGCTGTTTAATAGTTTTGTTGTGCTACTGGCATCGGTCTCGGCGAATGCGAACAGTGAATACAACATGACCCAAGGTGTGACAGAGATAAGCGGACAAGTCTACGAGCTCCACATGCTGATCTTCTACATCTGCTGTGCAATCGCCTTTGTGGTTTTCGGGGTGATGTTTTATTCGATTCTAAGGCACCGAAAGTCGAAGGGCGCTGTGGCTGCTCATTTTCATGAAAGTACCAAAGTCGAGATCCTCTGGACCATTATCCCAATCATTATTCTCATCGCTATGGCGATTCCCGCTACTAAAACCTTGATAGCGATGGAAGACACTTCCCAATCCGAACTTACCGTTAAGATCACGGGTTCACAATGGAAATGGCACTACAGCTATTTCGGTGAAGATGTTGAGTTCTTCAGTTTGCTCGCGACCAGCGACAAAGAAATTGAAGGTATTGAAGTAAAAGGGGTGCACTATTTGTTGGAGGTTGATAAACCACTTGTGCTGCCCATAGACCGGAAAGTACGGTTCTTAATGACCTCTGACGATGTGATTCACTCTTGGTGGGTACCGGCTTTTGCTGTTAAGAAAGACACCATTCCGGGATTTATTAACGAAGCGTGGACCAAAATTGATGAACCAGGCGTTTACCGAGGACAGTGTGCAGAGCTCTGTGGTCGTGCTCATGGCTTCATGCCGATAGTAGTGCATGCCATGGCAGAAGATGAGTTTGATGCATGGTTAGCAGAACAGAAAGAGCTAACGATTGCCGCACAACAAGCGGCTCAAGATGCATTAGACGCGTCACTTTCGTTGGAAGAGTTGAACACCATAGGTGAAAAGGTATACAAAACTCGATGCGCAGTTTGCCACCAAGCTAACGGCGAAGGGATCCTTGGAGCGTTTCCTGCGATCAAAGGCAGCCCAGTTGCTCTCGGAGATGTGGATGTTCATATCGACACTATTGTTTATGGTCGAGGAGGCTCGGCAATGCAAGCCTTCGATAATCAGTTAACAGAAAGAGAGATTGCAGCAGTCGTAACCTACCAACGAAATGCTTGGGGGAACGATACTGGCGATGTGGTTCAAGCTTCAGATGTTAATGCCTATAAGGCAAAACAATCGGGTGGAGCGGAAGGCTCTGCGGATGAAGCACAAAGTGATGCTAAGGAGCAGCTATGAGTTCACCAATCGAAAAGCCGGTGAAATCGGCGCCTGCAGAAGGTCAGGCTCTAAGTCATACTTTAGACGGTATCCTAGACAGCCATGACTTACCTATCGATGATCATGATTCCCATGCTGCCCCAAAAGGGTGGGCGCGTTGGTTGTATTCAACCAATCATAAAGACATAGGTACGCTATATCTGTGGTTCAGTTTCGCTATGTTCCTAACTGGCGGTGCGATGGCGATGGTGATCCGTGCGGAGCTATTCCAACCGGGTCTGCAGCTTGTTGAGCCTGATTTCTTTAACCAGATGACTACAGTTCATGGTCTGATAATGGTATTTGGCGCGGTAATGCCTGCATTCACGGGGCTGGCCAACTGGATGATCCCTATGATGATCGGTGCGCCAGATATGGCGTTACCTCGAATGAATAACCTCAGTTTCTGGATCCTACCTTTCGCCTTCCTAATCTTGATTGGATCTTTGTTTACTGAAGGGGGCGGTCCGAGTTTTGGTTGGACATTCTACGCGCCGCTCTCAACGACGTATGGGCCAGATAGCACGGCGTTGTTTGTATTCTCTGTTCACATCATGGGTATCAGTTCGATCATGGGGGCGATCAATGTCATCGTGACTATCGTAAACATGAGAGCTCCAGGTATGACTTGGTTTAAATTGCCAATGTTTGTTTGGACTTGGTTAATCACAGCTTTCTTGCTAATAGCCGTAATGCCCGTTCTCGCTGGGGCTGTGACCATGGTGTTGACAGACAAATACTTTGGGACGAGCTTCTTCGATGCGGCTGGTGGCGGTGACCCCGTCATGTTCCAGCATATATTTTGGTTCTTTGGTCACCCTGAAGTGTACATCATGATCTTGCCATCCTTTGGTATTGTTTCAGCAATCATCCCAGCATTTAGTGGTAAGCGTTTGTTTGGTTATCACTCAATGGTGTATGCGACCTGTAGTATCGCAATCTTGTCTTTCCTAGTTTGGGCACACCACATGTTCACCACGGGAATGCCCGTCTTTGCTGAGCTGTTCTTCATGTACTGCACCATGTTGATTGCGGTGCCAACTGGGGTGAAAGTCTTTAACTGGGTCGCAACCATGTGGCGAGGCGCATTGACCTTCGAAACCCCAATGCTGTTCACCATTGCGTTTATTGTTTTGTTTACGATAGGCGGTTTATCTGGATTGATGCTGGCTATTGTTCCTGCAGATTTCCAATACCACGACACCTATTTTGTAGTGGCTCACTTCCACTATGTTCTGGTGACTGGTGCCGTGTTCTCGATAATGGCCGCCGCCTATTATTGGTTACCTAAGTGGACAGGACATATGTACGACCACAAGCTTAGTCTATGGCATTTCTGGACGTCAGTAATCTCAGTGAATGTTCTTTTCTTCCCTATGCACTTCCTAGGTTTAGCAGGGATGCCACGTCGTATTCCAGACTACGCTATCCAGTTCGCTGACGTTAACCAAGTGGTATCGATAGGGGGCTTTGCCTTTGGTTTGTCTCAATTGATCTTCTTGTGGTTGGTTATTAAGTGTGTAAGAGGTGGTGAGCCAGCATCAAGCAAGCCATGGGAACGTGCTGAAGGGTTAGAATGGACGTTACCAAGCCCTGCACCTCATCATACCTTTACTCATCCACCTAAAATCGATTAGAGGGATGAGTTATGAGTGATAAGCAAAGCGATCTAGATAAAAACCAACCAAAGCGGTCAACCAAGAAGCTGACGGGGTACTTAGTATTGAGTGTTGTGGCGATGTTTGGTTTCGGTTTCGCTTTGGTGCCGCTTTACGATGTGATGTGCGAGGCTTTGGGTATTAATGGCAAAACCAATACGGTGTCAGCGGTTCAGCCTCGTGGGATGCAGCCAGACTATTCTCGTACCGTACGTGTGGAGTTTATGTCGCACATCAAACCTGGTATGCCCTGGCAGTTCGTCCCTGAAGAGCGTGTGTTAGAGGTTCACCCCGGAGAGGTGATCCAAACGAGCTATATAGCCAAAAATTTATCAGGAAACTCTCTAGTAGGACAAGCTGTGCCTTCAGTATCCCCGGGGATGGGGGCGACTTACTTCAATAAGGTGGAATGTTTCTGCTTTAACCAGCAGCCGTTAGAAGGGCACAAAAGCGCTGAAATGGGTTTGATATTTTTTATAGAGCCGGATATTCCAGAATCGATTCATACACTGACGCTCTCTTATACGCTATTTAACATTACGAGTGAGATGGTCAGGGAATCAAGCAGTGCCGAGCCTAATGTAATCGCGAGTAACTAGGAACTAGAATCAACATAAGGAGTTGAGCGATGAGTTCTAAAAAGGAAGTCTATTTCGTTCCACATCAAAGCCATTGGCCATTAGTCGGTGCCGTTGCTCTGTTTCTTGTTGCCGTTGGGGCTGGGTTAACCGTGCAAAACATGGACACTGATGGTGCTGGTGGTGTGTTCGGTAAGGCTGTGCTGTTTGTTGGGTTTGCGGTGTTGCTTTACATGCTGGCGGGTTGGTTTAGCAATGTGATAACGGAATCCTTGAGCGGCCTCTATTCTGAGCAAATATCTCGCTCTTTCAGACAAGGCATGAGTTGGTTCATCTTTTCTGAAATCATGTTCTTTGGTGCTTTTTTTGGCGCACTGTTCTACGCTCGTATGATTTCTGTCCCATGGATTGGCGGGGCGGGCAACAATACAATGACTCACGAAGTGTTATGGCCAATGTTCCAATCAATGTGGCCGCTGACAACGACACCGGATGGCGTAACAACACAAGCTATGCCGTGGCAAGGTATCCCTCTTAAGAACACCATCATCCTATTACTCTCTTCCATCACGCTACATATGGCGCATCTAAGTCTCGAACAAAACAAGCGTATGGCGTTAATCGTTTGGTTAGAGATCACTATCGTTCTGGCCGGGTTCTTCCTATTTTTCCAAGTTGAAGAGTATATCCATGCTTACCAAGATATGGGTCTGACCCTGCAATCGGGAATCTATGGCAACACCTTCTTCTTATTGACGGGTTTCCATGGTTTGCATGTCTGCTTAGGGACGATCTTTTTAATCGTACTATTGGCTAGGGTTGCCAAAGATCATTTTACACCCAAAGACCATTTTGCATTCCAAGCCGGCAGCTGGTATTGGCACTTTGTTGATGTGGTTTGGTTAGGATTATTTGTGTTTGTTTACGTGCTTTAGCTAAGCGATAAGTCTCAAGAACTTAATAAGGACGAGGGTTAGGAGATATTACTCCTGACTCTAAAGCGAGCAATAACAGTAGCACAACAATGGCTGACCACATGACTCGACGCCCCAAAAAGTGACTTAGCTTTTTGCCATTGTGTTTGCTCGAAGCAATTTGGATGAGCCCTTTCATTAAATTGAATGCGATGAAAAACAGCAGTGCAACCAACACAACTTTTAATAACAGGATAAAGGTAGGTGACGCCATAGTGATAACTCCAAACCGTTTGAATCATGATGAGCGAAAGTTCCGCAGTAAAGGTTTTTGGTTTGCGGTTGCTTTAACTTTGGTTTCAGTCGGCATTTTAATCAAGTTGGGTTTATGGCAATTAGACAGAGGTAACGAGAAGCTGCGTTATGAGCAGCAGCTATCGCAGAGAGCAATGCAACCTTCTAAACCACTAGATGCAGTACTCAATGAATGGAGAGAGGCAAGCGTTGGAACTCAGCAGTCGGTGTCTCCTTCGACCTTAAATGGCTTGAAAGCTGACGTTGAGTTAGTGAAATCGAGTGGTTTAATTCTCTTGCTGGACAATCAAATCAATCAAGGAACGGTGGGGTATGTGATTTACATGCTGGGCGAGGTTCAAACTCAAAATGGAAGAAAACAGCTTTTGATCGATCTTGGATTCGTTGCAGCAAGTAGTGACAGAAGAGAGCTACCAGAAATAGGAAAAATAACGCTACCAACCGAG
>MDTG01018923.1_pt1 | contig 12821 bp, 8 predicted proteins | sample 811421 | NCBI WGS metagenome assembly MDTG01 (sample SAMN05326645, study PRJNA326480) | marine metagenome | isolation source: seawater | place: Pacific Ocean: South East | collected 2011 | reverse complement strand
GACCTACTCTTAGGTAAACACCACCATCTGTCATTCTTGGTATAGATGATCCGACAACATTAACCGCACCAAAGGTCAAAGCTCCGTGGTTTTTTGCTTCTTGAACTGCTGCGAGTGTATCTGCTGTCTCTCCTGATTGACTTACAGCTATAACGACTGTTCCTTCTTCAATGATTGGATTTCTATAACGAAATTCACTCGCATACTCTACCTCTGCAGGAATCTTCGCTAAGTCTTCAAATAAATATTCTCCGATCATTGCTGCATGCAAAGCAGTACCTTGGCCTAATAAAATTATCCTTTTCGCCTTTACTAATTCTTGCATGTAATCCGTTAGACCACCCAAGACAATTTGCTTACTATCTAAATCAACACGACCTTGCATTGATCTTTCAAGAACTTGGGGCTGTTCAAATATTTCCTTGAGCATAAAATGATCAAAGCTTCCAAGTTCGATTTGTTCCAAATCAAACTCTAACTCTCTTATCTCTGGATTAAGCTCAATGTTTTGAAGATTAGTGGTTCTGAATCCATCTTTAGTTAATCTAACTACTGTTGAATCTTCCAATTCTACTGCTTTGGTGGTATGTGCCACAATAGCGGATGAATCACTTGCAACTATAAATTCACTATCTCCAACACCAACCAAAAGAGGTGAACCTTTTCGAGCAACTACCAGCACCCCTGGCTCTTCTTCAGAAATTGCAGCTATAGCATACGCACCCTCTACCTTTCCGAGAGCTTTTTGAACCGCAGACTCAAGATCACCATCATAAAATTCTCCTATTAAATGTGCTAGAACCTCAGTATCTGTCTCAGATAAAAATACATGATCTCGTTTTTCAAGCCAAATTTTTAATGAAGAATAATTTTCAATTATTCCATTATGTACTATGGCAATAGGTTTTTGATTACTTTTATTTCCTAAATGCGGATGTGCGTTTCTGTCTGAAGGTGCACCATGGGTTGCCCATCGAGTATGTGCTATTCCAAGATTTGAACAAGAAGGATTTTCATTGTGAAGAAGATCTTCAAGAATGCGGACTCGACCCTTAGATTTAAAAGTTTCAATATTATTATTAAATAAAGCTATACCAGCAGAATCATATCCACGGTATTCAAGCCTCTTTAAACCCTCAATCAAAATTGGTGAAGCAGATTTGGTTCCTATATAAGCAACAATACCACACATACATTAAACTCCTATATAACTAACTCAAATACAATTGTACCAGCAGATTAGCTGAGTCTGCTCAATTACTAAGAATGGACTACGTTTAATGTCTCAAATGCACGATAAATCCAAATATAGAGAAGTTGGTCTTGAATTAAGAAAAAATTTGAATGTACATGAAAGAAAAAAAGCAAACATTTTAATACAAAATAAAATCAAAAAAAAAATAAATCAAGCGAACTTTAATCGAATAATGTTCTATTTAAGTAGTGCTTATGAAGTCAATACAGATGATTTAATAAGGGATCTACTTACAAAAAACTTCAAAATTTATGTTCCAAAAACACTAGATAATAGTTTGATGAATTGCATAGAGATGAAAAGTCTTTCTAGTTTGACATTAAACAAATATAAAATAAGAGAGCCCCTTGAAAATATAAAAGCAGATCCTAATTTAATTGAATGTATTATTGTTCCTATGATTTGCGGAGATATATTGGGCCACAGAATCGGGTATGGAAAAGGATATTATGACAAATTTCTAGCGAACATAAATGCGTTTAAAATAGGAATTGCATATCAATGTCAAATACATAATCAAATACCATTTGAAAATCATGACATAAAAATGGATATGATAATTACCGACAAGTCTACATATTTAATCAATGATTTTACTTGCCTATAACTTCAACCGTACTAGAAGTTCCATAAAGCATATCGAAGACAATAGGAATAATATCTGAATGCAATCTTATACAACCCATCGATGAATCCGTTCCTATTGAGTCTGGTTCTATTGTTCCGTGAATGGCATAATTATCTAAATCCTTGGTCCGCTCTTCTAAACCTTTTAATCCTATGTAATACTCACCAACTGGATTTTTAGGATCACTTGCGGACATGAACTCTCCCGTTCTTGGGTTAGTCCAACTTGGGTCTTTAATTCTCTTATCTCCATCTACTGCAAATAAGCCTATTGGAGTTGAATTATATTCACCAAGGCCTACTGGATAAGACGCTACTAACACTTGGCTGTCTTTATCACCCTGAATAATATCCATTCTATAGTTTTTTTTCTCAATAATTACATGAAATGGGCCCTTTAAAAGCTTTAAGGTTTGGCCGGGAAATATATCTGAATTATTTAAGTTATTAATTCTCCTAATTAATCCGTAAGGAATTTTTAAATTGTTTTGGTTCCTAATTGATGTAAGATTGTCTCCGGTCTTCACTTCATAACGAATAGAAAAAGGATCACTTTCAAGAACAAGTGGGGAAAAAGTCAAGAACTTTCCAACTTCAACTGCTATACCTCGAGCTGCTTTACGTATTGATTCTGGAACTGACTGGTCTAATGCCAAGTTGCTTGCTGTCAAACGAGCCGCAACATATTCTTTTTCTACGAATAATTCTTCTGATTTCTCTAACAATTTTTTGTAAGGAGATGTATCAACTAAAACAGGCTTTATTTCTGTATCCGTTAGATTTATATCACCTTGTTTTTCATCAATGCTCCCATCATACGGATTATGTCCCGCTCCCATAGCCGGTGATTTTGAAGATATAACTTTACTTTCTTCCTCGTTTTTTTCTTCGAATTTTTTATTTACGGATTCATTAATTTCTTTTTGTGGACTTTCTGTATCCTTAGAATTAAAAAACAAAAAGTAAACAACAATGGCAACAGCTACTAAAAAAATTAAAAAAAGAATTCTACGGCGACGAATTTGGCGCTTTCTAGAGGTCCTTCCACCTCCTGTTCTGCTAAACTGGCTTGGCAATGCCATAAAAAACTCCTAGGTTGTTAAAATTACAATTAAAACCTCAACTGGAACTGAGACCTAAATACCATCTGATCTCCATCATCCTTAGTGGATCTCCATCCAAGATGATCGTTCACCCAAAGTGCACTCACTTCATCAATACTCCATCCTACTTCAGCAGATAATTTTAAATCTTGTCCATCTATATAATGATTCCAACCAAGTGTAAACAAGGCCAAGTCAGTTTTTGGATCAGGATCTACAGTATAAGTTGCACTTAATTGATTGTCTGATTGAACATCTGCATATTCTACTCTTGCAAAATATTCATTTTTTGGATCAGAATAAACGGAACCCTGAAGAAGTGCTCCAAACACCTTTTGGTGACCACGAGGGTTACCTCTTGATCCATCATATCCTGTGTAATATGCTGCTCCATAACCTGATAGACCGCCCCACTTGCCCATAACGTCTGCCGTTAAGCCCCACTCTTTAGTTTTAGGATCTCCTGTGGTTGATCCTGATTCTTCTTGCCAACGCAAGTAATAACCACCCATACCCGCCATTAATCCAAACTCTTCGTCAGGCGGAGAAGTAAATTGATTAAATTGAGACCATGTTCCTGCATATTTATAGGAATAACGACCAATCATTGTCCAGTCAGTATTATTTCTATCAAGTGCTCCTATGCCTTGTGAACCTTTATTGTAAAAGTATTCAGCTTGATTTTGAGAAAAGAAACCACCAGGCATTGTTGTTGAAATCATAAATTGAATACGATCATCTTCTCTTTGTCTAATAGCTTGAATACCTGTTGCATCACTCAACCCTAACTTCATAGAAACTAATGACCGATCAACGCCCAAACTAACATCCGGATCAATAAGCCATTCCATTGAATATGGTGATCTCATACGTCCAACTTTTGCAGACCAATCTTCTGTCAAAGCAAGCTCTAGCCAAGATCTACCCATTTCTAATGTTGTTAAGCCAAGTGTGGGTAAAGCACCACCCTGAGCTGATGTACCAGCGGTTTCATAACTATTTTGCCTACCAAACTCAACAAAGTATTTGTTTTTTTTACCGAAAACATGACCACTAAACCTAAGCATTGCACGGGGTATTTCAAAGCCACCCCTATAACGATCATTCCCACTTTGACTATTACCTAAATTTGAATACTGACTTTGTTGTCTTGAAAAATAACTACTCAAATATCTGGCCTGAAATAATCCTCCAACATTTATTTTAAAACGCCCATCTCGGCTAGTAAGGAAAAAACCATTTGACCACCCGGCCATTATTGAATCATTTTCGAAAGAATCTCTAGTGTCCGCATCTTTTAAAACATCTGAAACTAAATTACGCAACTCTAATGCACGTGCTTCATCCATCCAAGTATCTTTTTGTTGACTTTCTTTTAATTCTTCTATTTCACTTCGCATAAGTTCATTTTGTTTTTTTACTTCATTAAGTTCTTTTTGAATTTTCTCTAATGGATTTTCATCTCCTAAAGATGATGCTGATAACAAACAAATAATTGAAAAGTAATATAAAACCTTCATTTCTTTCCTCCATTCCTTGAAAAGATAATTGTAATACAGTATCAACACAAGCTGACTCTTTTAAGGCATTAAAAAAGCATGTTATTTAAAAGCTGACTTTTATTCGCTATGTGCCCAATAAAATGTCGATATTAAAAATGAATTAGAACATATAGGTCCACTGAAGACGTAAAAGAGACTGATCATTTCCGTCTACTGCCTGCTCTCTCCACCCCTGATTTGATGTTGCCCCGTCAAAGAAAGCTATAAATGGCGAAGAAGCCCTGCTGTAATCGAAATGAATTTTAGAACTTTTATCGACTTCCCATGAAACACCTATGGTTGATAAACGCAACAATGGCTGACCAGGAATATCATAATCAAAGATTTGATTTTGTCCGTATAGATTCCAATTTTCAGCTAAAGGATGACTTGCCTGAATTAAAATTCCCCATGGCCTTGATCCGTTGAATCCATTTTTCCTTAATCCTGCCGTTTGCTCCTTTTGATAAAGAATGGAAAATAACGGACCGCTAAAATCTAAGTGGCCTTCTATTGACCAATTAACAAATGAACCTTCACTTTCCGTTTGTAAATCAGCAGATTCATAATGAAGACTACATCCCACATATGCGCCAAAAGGACTTTTGGAATCGCTTAAAAAATCTGCCATGGATTTACGAGTACCAGCTAAAAGAACACCACTTCGCAAAGTAAATGCCTTACTGTTTCCTGAACGATTTGAGTTATTAATCTCATTAGAAATACCACGGGTTAAAGAAAGACCCAATTCAAAATTTCTATCTTTCCAATCAATTCTCACACCGTCTACCGATGGCATCATTGCTGTAATAGGAACATCGGGACCAATTTGCAACTCCGGAGCAGTAAAGGAAAATTTATTATTAGATGACAAAAAACGACCAACGTTGATTTTTGTTTTTCGATTTATATCATAAGAAATATATCCCCACTTTAATTCGGCTCTTTTGTCTTTTTCATTATTTTTAGATATATCTAATCTAGCATCTAAGGATAAAAAATTTTCAAAGTCATCAAATTCAATATCTATTGATGCCATAGAAAATAGCAATTCAGACTTATTTTTTTTTTGATCTAAAGTTTTTGATGCTTTTGATGAATAAGCTCTAGTACTTAAAATACCATCTATACAAAGTCCTAGTGTGCCATCTGACTTTTGAATTCGATAGCCATCTGCATACCCATGTTGCCAAGTATTAGCTTGTTGCAAATTACTATTATTTAAATCGTCATTTGCATATAAAAAAAACTGATTACTATCCCAAAAAAAGTAGGATATTAAAAAAAGTAACGTTAAATTACTTTTATTTTTACTCTTAAAACGAGTCATTCGCCATGACCAAGCACCAAACGCCAGAATAGCATTTAATTTTTTTAAAAAATTAATCTTATTGTGTTTTTTCCCAAATGCCGTTTCTTTTCGCCACGCCCAGTATGGATTATTAATTCGGCCTTTACAAAGTAAAAACAACCTTAATAAACCCAAAAAAGACTGTATCAATTTAACCACCTATTGCGGATCCACAGGACTAAATCTACTTCCTAAAAGTCCCAGTTTTTTATTGGCCGTTGATGCTGGCAACCATGCTCCAACAAACCAAATAATTCCAAAATCTATTATTGATCCTATCCATAGATATTCTAACCAACCCATATATACAAATAAACTTGTCGTAAGTAAAAGCAGGAGTGATATTGGAATCATTCCTTCCCAAGCCAATCTCATAAGTTGATCAAATCTAAATCTTGGCAATGTCCATCTAATAATCATTGTTAAGAAAATTAAAAATGCTATTTTTCCAAATACGATTGTAAACTGAAAGAGAACTGTGAAAATTCCACCACCTTCTGAAAGATCTAGAAAATTCGAAAAAGGATTTATAGACCAGCCGCCTAAAAATAAAACCACAAAGAAGGCACTGCCCGTAAACATATGGACGTATTCACCAAGAAAAAACATTGCCCACTTCATAGACGAATATTCAGTATGCCAACCTCCTACCAATTCTTGCTCAGCCTCTGATAGATCAAACGGTGCGCGATTACCTTCCGCTAACATACATATATAGAAAATTAAGGCACCTAAGGGCTGATGAATGATATTCCAAGACCCCTCTAATTGATTAACAACTATATCAGTTGGCAATAATGTTCCAGAGGCCAAAACTATACACAAAAGTGTTAAACCCATAGGTATTTCGTAAGAAATCATTTGTGCTGCCGCGCGAAGTCCACCTAAAAAGGAAAATTTATTGTTACTTGCCCATCCACCTAGTGCCACTCCATAAACTCCCAGACTTGTAACTGCAACTAGATACAAGATTCCTATCGATATGTCCCCTCCAACAGGTAGTACTCGGTGACCTCCTAAAAAATCTGGCAACTCTAACCATCCTGCCCAGGGTATTACAGCGAAACTAATTAATGCTGGAATTACTGTCAAAATAGGTGCTATGACAAACAAAGCTTTATCTACATTAGCGGGAACAATATCTTCTTTCAGAAATAACTTAAGACCATCTGCTAATGGCTGAAGTAATCCCATTGGTCCCACACGATTGGGTCCTATGCGATCTTGCGTCCAAGCTGCAATTTTACGTTCGAGCAAAATACCATAAGCAGCTACTCCAAGAGACAAATGTAAAATAATCAAAATAACTACCATTGAGGCGATATTTTGCGGAGTAAAAATTATTGATATCCAATCTGACATGAATTTAAATTGTAACCTAGAAAAGAAACTACCTAAAGAGAGGATGCACTAACTTCTTCTTCAACATAGTCTTGAAGTGCTGCAACATGCCATTCTCCTGCTCTTAAAGCCGCTATCGCGTCTACAGCGGCAATTGCACCTGGTATCGTAGTAATCATTGGAATTTCATACCGAACTGCCATAGCCCTAATTCTTCCTTCATCAGTAGAGCCACCCTTTCGTGTTGGTGTATTAATTATTAAATCAATTTCTCCATTAGCTATTCGGTCAATTATATTTGGTCTTGCTCCTTCACTTATTTTTCTAACCATATCGACTGTAATAGAATGTCTTTCTAATAAATCCTTAGTACCAGAAGTTGTAACAACTTTGAAATCCATTGATTTTAATCTTCGAGCAACTTCAATAATATGAGGCTTATCTAAGTCACGAACAGAAATAAATACACGACCGAATTTAGGTAAAAAATTTCCAACTGACATTTTTGCTTTTGCCAAGGCTACCGGTAAAGATCTGTCTGCTCCCATAACTTCACCCGTCGAACGCATTTCTGGACCCAAGACAACATCTGTCCCTGGAAATTTTGAAAATGGAAATGCGGGTTCTTTGACAGCATGATAGCCAGAATCCTTTAATTCTTTTGCTCCCAAAGATTTTAATGATCGCCCCAACATAATTCGAGCAGCTAGTCTTGGCCATGGAACGTTTTTAGACTTCGCTACAAATGGAACTGTTCTAGATGCACGAGGATTAACTTCTAAAATATAGATTTCATCATTTTTAAGTGCCATTTGAACATTCATTAAACCACGAACTTTTAATCGCTTTGCGATTTTTCTTGCTTGAAATTTAACCTGTTCAATTAAATTATTTGATAATGAAAAAGGAGGTATTACACAAGACGAATCACCTGAATGCACTCCAGCTTCTTCAATATGCTCCATTACGCCACAAACAATAGCACTTGACTCGTCTTTTTCAATATCCAAACTTGGATTCGTTCCTGATGCACTTGGAGTGAAATCCGCCATTACATCAATATCTACCTCTGTTGCTTCTGACAAAAAACTATCTACTAAAATGGGAGCATCTACTAAATCACTTGCATCTATAGCTTGTGCCATATATTTTGATAATGATTCTGAATCAAAGCAAATTTCCATCCCACGACCACCCAAAACATAACTTGGCCTAACTAAAACAGGGTAGCCAATGTCGTCGGCAACAGACAGTGCTTCTTCAAGACCTCTGGCTATTCCACTTGCTGGTTGCTTAAAATTAAGCTCTTCTAAAATATCTCTAAACTGATCCCGATCTTCCGCAGAGTCTAATGACTTTAATGATGTTCCTAGAATAGGAACTCCTGCACAATTTAGTCCGTCGGCTAAATTTAAAGGGGTTTGGCCTCCAAATTGAACTATTACCCCAACTACTCCACCACTTCTGTCATCAACTTCAATGCCACCACCATTTAATCTTTCAATAATATTTAAAACATCTTCTAAAGTTAATGGTTCAAAAAAGAGCATATCACTTATGTCATAGTCTGTTGATACTGTTTCGGGATTGGAGTTAATCATTACAGATTCAAAATTTTCATCAGAACATGCAAAGGCCGCCTGAACGCAACAATAATCAAATTCAATACCTTGACCAATTCGATTTGGTCCTCCTCCTAAAATAATTACTTTTGGAGAATCCGTAACTCTTATTTCATCATCAAATATTTCTTTACCTTCAATGCGATATGAATTTTCATAACTTGAATAAAAATAAGGCGTTATTGCTTCAAACTCAGCTGCACAAGTATCAACCAATTTATATACAGGTTCAATACCACATGACTTTCTATATTCTCGTACTTTTAAAATTAAATTGCTTGTTATATCACCAAAGTAATAACTAGCAATTTGTGCGTCTGAAAAACCTAAAACTTTTGCTTCTCTTAAAACATCCTTTGGTAATTCATCTATGTTTTTATAATTATCAAATTCTTTTTCAAAATCTACAATTTCTTTAATTTGATTTAAAAACCACTTATCTATACCCGTAAGTTCATTAATTCTTTCTATAGACCAACCTTGTAAAATGGCATATCTTATGTAATACAAACGTCCCTGGCTTGGCACCGAAAGTTTTCTAATTAATTTATCTTCTTGAAATGGCCAATTATTATCATGCCCCCTTCTTGCTCTAAGCCACGCATCTCTATTATCTAATCCAAGTCCAAAGCGCTTTACTTCCATAGATCTAATTGCTTTTTGAAGACTTTCTTTAAAAGTTCTACCTATAGCCATAGCTTCGCCAACTGACTTCATTTGAGTAGTTAAACGTTGATCTGCTTCTGGAAATTTTTCAAATGTCCATCGTGGCATTTTTGTAACTACATAGTCAATAGAGGGCTCAAAACAAGCAGAAGTTGTTTCTGTTATATCATTACGTAATTCATCTAATGTATATCCAACAGCTAATTTTGCTGCTATTCGTGCAATAGGGAATCCGGTAGCTTTTGATGCTAGAGCAGAGGACCTAGAAACCCTAGGATTCATTTCTATTACAACCATGTCACCATTTTTAGGGTTGACTGCGAATTGAACATTACTTCCACCTGTTTCTACACCAACAGCCCTTATTATTGACAGAGCTGCATCGCGCATCCTTTGATACTGACGATCTGTCAAAGTCATTATTGGAGCAACTGTTATTGAATCTCCCGTATGCACACCCATTGGATCTATGTTTTCAATTCCACATACAATTACACAATTGTCCTTACTGTCTCGAACTACTTCTAATTCAAATTCTTTCCATCCCAACATTGACTCATCGATAAGAACTTGACCGATTCGACTAGCATCTAAACCTCTACGCACAATATCTTCAAACTCTTCCATGTTATAGGCAATACCACCACCACTGCCCCCCAGAGTAAATGCAGGTCTTATTACTGCAGGCAAACCAATTTCTTCAATAAACTTAAATCCTTCTTCTAAGGATTTAATTGTCTTTGCTCTTGCTTGTGACAAACCTATAGACTCAATAATATGTCGAAATTTTTCCCTGTCCTCTGCTCTATTAATTACTTTTCGATCAGCACCTATCATTTCAATACCAAGTTCTTTCAAAATTCCTTCTTCATCTAATGCACAAGCTGTATTTAATGCTGTTTGTCCACCTAGTGTTGGTAAAATTGCATCTATCGGAGTTCCTCGTTTTTGTTCTAGCCTAATTATTCTTTCAACACTCTCCGTTGTGAGTGGTTCAATATATGTACGATTGGAAAATTCTGGATCAGTCATAATTGTTGCGGGGTTGGGATTCACAAGAACAACTTCAATAGATTCTTCTAATAAGGCTCTACAAGCCTGCGTTCCAGAATAATCAAACTCACAGCCCTGTCCTATAACAATAGGACCAGATCCTAAAACCATTATTCTTTTAAGATCTCTTCTTCTTGGCAAAATAAACTCTTTTCTAACAGAACGATAAAACAAGGTTAAATTTGGCCTAAGGTACACTCTTTAGGCTACTGTGTGAACCATACTTTTATAGTAAGAAGAAAATTATCTATCTAGAGATAAAAGAGTATAATTTGATATCAAATAAGGAAATATTGCAAAATGTCATTATTAATAGCTCTTTTGATCATTTTAAGTGCTTTTACTCTGATTTTATTTGAACTTAGGAGTACTCCCGAGAAAGGAAGACCCTTTCTTGGGTTTTTCATCAGACTCATTCATATTCTATGCCTGATAATTCATCGAGCAAAATGGATAGGAACAGAAAATCTTCCTCATAAAATTGGCCCAGAGGGTTTACTCCTAATTTCTAATCACAGTTGTTCTCTAGACCCTGCACTTCTCCAGTGTCCATCAAAAGTCTATTTTAGGTGGCTTATGGCTGATGAAATGTTCTGGAAACCCTTAATGTTCTTTTGGAAATGGGTTGGTGTAATTTCTGTTGACAGGAAAGGTGTCGAAACTAAGGCACTTAGGGAAGCTATTCGCTGGATTCGTCAAGGAAATGCTATTGGAATCTTTCCTGAAGGTGGTATTTATCATGACCCAAAAGGAATTCATCCTTTTAAACCTGGTATTGGTTTAATGATTAAAAAAACAAAAGCTCCGGTTATTATTGCAAATATTCGAGGTACACCAAAAACAAATCAAGTTCTTCAAGGAATTTTTAAGCCTAGTAGAGCAGAAATTAGATATGCGAGATTATGGCATCCAGATAGGAGTCTCAGTGCTCAAGAGCTCACTTTACAAGCTAGAACGAAGATGGCAGAACTCGCGGAATGGCCGTTTGATGACACACTGCAAAAAGATCGATAGAATTAACTTGTGATTGCACAAATATCAGGTGAACTAATTAACGTTGCTGAAGATGGCATACTACTTAAAACAGAATCTATTACATACCATCTTTCTATACCTGCTTGTGATTTTTCTAATGTCGAAAATAAAATTGGAACTCAAATAGAATGCAGCACACTTTACTATCTCGAAGGACAGGGACAAGGATCTAATTACCGACCACGTCTGATAGGATTCCAGTCAAAAAGAGATCTTGATTTTTTTGAATGTTTTACAAAAGTTAAAGGTGTTGGTCCCAAAAAAGCTCTTAAAGCAATGGTGGTTTCTGCATCGAATATTGCAGAAGCAATTTCTTCCGGGGATACCGCTTATTTAATCAATCTACCTGAAATTGGAAAAAGAACCGCTGAGACAATAATTGCAGAATTGAGAGGAAAAGTTGATATGTTCATTGTCCCCGATTCAGCTAATGCACAAGATAATAAATTAAGTCCTTCAAACGATGCGGTATTAATGCTAATACAACTTGGTGAGAGTCCTAAAGAAGCAAAAAAACTTATTGCTATAGCTATGAAAAATAATCAAAATTTAGAATACCCTGAAGATATCGTTAAAGAAGCACTAGCATTAAAATAAAAAAATTCATCTTTTAACATGAAAACGTAAATTGGGATCACAAGACAATCCTTGTATTTTCAGAAGAAAATTATCTATATGTTTATCTTGACAATCGTGTATTTTAATAATTGATATATGTTTTGCGTTAAGTACCAACTTCCAAGATAAAGTGTATAAATTGACACCATTTTTACAACTTAAAAGTGCATTTTTTGCACTATCAATGTTTTCAATATTTAGTGGTCCAACCCAATTATTTTCTATTTCTCCGAGTAAGACATAATCAAAATAAAAACTTTTTTTTGAAGTATCAAAGTGGTGTGTCAGTTTGTTTTCTAAAAACTGTAAAGGATTTAAGATATCAGTATTTATTCTATGAACCTGATCCTTCATTATTCCTGATGGCTTTAAGAGTAAATCATATACCCAAGGCCAAGTTTTAATATCAGAAGAACCTGTTTCTTTTTCATCTAAAATCCACAGTACAACATTAGACCATGGTATTGAACGAAATTCAGGATCCGTCATTAAAACAAAAAAAAGAGATTCTGAAACACCTTCTCTACCCAAGCTTATGTTACAAGTTCCGGCCCTATTCACGGATTCAGTTATGACTTCTTGTATTTCACATGCAAGCCCGTAATACAG
>MDTG01405338.1_pt1 | contig 12822 bp, 12 predicted proteins | sample 811421 | NCBI WGS metagenome assembly MDTG01 (sample SAMN05326645, study PRJNA326480) | marine metagenome | isolation source: seawater | place: Pacific Ocean: South East | collected 2011 | reverse complement strand
TTGCCTTTTCTCGTTAAAGGTAGAAGAAAGAATAATCGCATCATATTTGTTAATTGATTTTATCATTGACTTAATTCCTTTTCTTGATAAATAATCTCCTTAATTGCTAATTTAACAGCTTCTTTTGAGCTTAATATTGGTTTCCATCCTGATTTCTTAGCCTTATTTGTGTTATACCTAAATTTAGGTACATCTCCAATCCAACCTCTATCCTTAGATTCATAAATAATTTCAGCCTTCGGTGAAAAGGCTTCTACAGTTTGTTCAGCTATCCACTTTACAGTGACTGTATCATTATTACCTAAATTAAATATAGGATTTTGACTTTTGTTTAGTTCTACTTTTGATAGATAGAGCATTCCTTTTATTAAATCATTAACATGAAGATAAGACTTTTGCTGCAAACCATTTCCAAGTACATTTAGTTTTTTGGGATTATTCATTAACTTTTTTATGAAATCTAGAATAACTCCATGTGTTGCAGGTGAACCTACAACATTAGGAAATCTGAAAATCCTTAGATGATTAAGATGATTTTCTTTTGCTGAAAAACAAATTCCTTCTGAAGCTAGTTTCATTGCACCATAATTAGAAATAGGCATCATAGGTCCAGTCTCTTCATCTAAAGGTTTTAATTTGTGATCTCCATAAACAGCTGAGCTAGAAGCGAAATAAAATGATTTAATATTTATTTTTTTACATATCTCAATAAGATTATATGTGGTTAAAAAAGTATCTTTAAAATCTACTGAGCTGTCTTTAATGCCAGAAGGGATATCTGAATTTGCAGCAAAATGCCATATTTCAGGCGAAGATAAACAAAAATCTTTTGCTTCCTTTATGGCTTTAATAGCTCCATTCATATTTGATAAATCGCAATCAATTATTTTGATGTTTTTATTATTAATAAAATACTTTAAAGTTTTCAAATTACTATTTGTAAAATTATCTACAATTACAATATTTTGTCTGGTTTTTAATACTTCTTTTATAAAATTTTGACCAATGAATCCTGCACCCCCAGCTATGATTTTCGACATCAAAAATAATAATTATCTTGAGATAATTATCATCTATTAATTTCTAAATAACATTAAATTTGATATATATCTAAATGTTTTAATAGATAGTTTAATTTAGTTATTTAATGATAAAAAAAATAATGAAATTTTTAGAAGATGTTAAGATAAATATATCAATTATAAATTAATTCCTTAATTTAATTTGATCATGATAAATGTTTCAGATTGTCTTATTCAAGAGGCAGGTGCTATCAGGGCAGCTGCAGATAAATTAAATAACGAAGAAATAGATGGGGTATTAAATCTTTTAAATTTTTGTTTTGATAATAAATCTAAATTAGTTGTTACAGGGGTAGGTAAGAGTGGCATTGTTGCTAGGAAAATAGCTGCTACTTTTTCTTCAATTGGGATTATGTCCCTTTATTTAAGTCCATTAGATGCTCTACACGGAGATTTAGGAATAATTGATAAAAATGATATTTGTTTATTACTTTCTTATAGCGGAGAAACAAAAGAAATTTTAGACATTATTCCACATTTAAAGATTAGAGGCACTAAAACTATCGCGCTGGTCGGTAATACAAATTCTAGCTTAGCGAATGAAAGTGATCTTGTCTTAGAAGCTTCTGTGGATAGGGAGGTATGCCCTTTGAATTTAGCTCCTACAGCAAGTACCGCTGTAGCAATGGCAATTGGTGATTCATTAGCTGCTGTCTGGATGTCCAGGAAAGGTATCTCACAAAATGATTTTGCATTTAATCATCCAGGGGGAAGCTTAGGAAAATCTTTAATATTAACTGTATTGGATCTAATGATACCATTATCTGATTTAAAGCCTATATCGATAGATTCGTTATTACCCGAGATTATCTCTTCAATTACAAAAGATTCAATAGGTTGCTGTCTTGTTGAAGATTTAAAGAGCGATAAATTTCTTGGAATAATAACAGATGGCGACTTAAGAAGAGCCCTGGAAGGTACGGCTTCTAGAGATTGGGAGAATTTATCTGCTAAAGATTTAATTACCTCTGATCCTATTACAATTAATTCAAATAAATTAGCAATAGATGCATTAAATCTTATGGAAAATAATAAGAAAAAATCAGTTTCTGTTTTACCGGTTTTAAAAGAGAATGGGGATATTATGGGATTATTAAGATTACATGATTTGGTTAAAGCAGGATTAAATAAATGAATAATTTAGAAAATTTTATATTCAATTCTTTTTTTTTGAGAAAATATTTTTTTAAAAAACTTCTTAAAAAAATCGTTTCAATAAAATTAATAATATTTGATGTAGATGGTGTCTTAACAGATGGAAGTATTCTTATTTCTGAGGATGGAGTAGTATCTAAGAAATTTAATGTGAAAGATGGATTGGGAATAAAGATTCTTCTAAAGGAGGGCTTTAAGGTTGTTTTTATGAGTGGTAGTAATTCTCATTCAATAAAAATCAGAGCTAAGCAGTTAGGTATAACTAAATGTATCATTGATGCAAAAAATAAAGTAATGGAAATTAAAAAATTAAAAATTGAATTTGGACTTCAAGAATATGAAATTGCATATGTAGGAGATGATTTAAATGATTTAAAAGTAAAACAAAATGTCTCTTTATTTATTTCTCCTAAAGATGCGGTTAGTGAAATAAGAAATCAATCTGATATTATTCTTCAATCTAAAGGAGGTTATGGTGTAGCTAGAGAAGTTGTGAAAATTTTGTTGAGTGTAAATCAACGGATTGCTTTTTATAAATCTTTTGGCTGGGTAGATTCAAATGATGCTTAAATTTCTATAGAATAAATACCAATAGCTAAAATATATGAATAATCAATTTACTTTAATAGCTGGGCCTTGTGTGATAGAAAGCAAAGACTTATTATTTGAGGTTGCTGAACAAGTGAAAAATATATCTCAAAGTCTTAATATTAGATATATTTTTAAAGCAAGTTTTGATAAGGCAAATAGAAGTTCATATTCATCTTTTAGAGGATATGGAATAAAAAAAGGATTGCAAATGTTAGAAGAAGTAAAAACTAAATATGACTTAGAAATATTAACTGATGTTCACGAGTCAAACCAAGTTGAGCAAGTTGCTGATTTAGTTGATGTGATACAAATCCCTGCATTTTTATGCAGACAAACTGATCTTATAGTTTCTGCTGTAAAAAGTATAAGTAAAACCGGTAAATGTTTAAATATTAAGAAGGGCCAGTTTCTGGCTCCATGGGATATGGAACAAGTTGTAAGAAAAGTGGAAGATTCTGGTATAAATAAGAACTCAAAAAGATTATGGCTTACAGAAAGAGGAACATGCTTTGGATATAATAATCTAGTGGTAGATTTTAGAGGTTTAGAACAATTGAAAAGCTTAGGATGTCCTGTAATATTTGATGCAACCCATTCAGTTCAGCATCCAGGAGGGAGAGGAAGTTCAAGTGGAGGGCAAAGAGAATTTGTTGCCCCCTTATCGCGCGCAGCTGTAGCTTTAGGTATAAATGGTATTTTTATTGAGACTCATCCAGATCCTAATAATGCATTAAGTGATGGTCCTAATATGATTCCCTTATCTAGTCTTAAAAATTTATTGGAAGATCTAATCCAGATTAGAAACGTTGTACCACAAGAACCTGCTAAAAGTACGTAAGTAATTATGCAAAGAACAGCTAATATTTTTATTGGGTTTGATTATAGAGAGAGAGCTGCTACAAATGTTCTCATTGACTCTCTTTATAATAATAGCTCAATTCCCATATCTGTAACACCATTGATTACTAATCAACTTCATAATCAAGGCATTTACTATAGGAAAAGAGATCCTAAACAATCTACTGATTTTTCATTTACTAGATTTCTCGTACCTTATTTAATGAATTATAAAGATTGGGCTCTTTTTATAGACTGCGATATGTTGGCCTATGGAGATATTAGTGAATTATGGGAACAAAAAGATGATAAATATTCAATTTTGTGCGCGAAACACATTCATATTCCAAATGAAAAAACAAAATTTCTTGGAGAAATACAAAGTAGCTATCCAAGAAAAAATTGGAGTTCAATGATTCTATTTAACTGCAAGAAATGCGAAAAACTATCAGTAAAATACGTTAATCAAGCCTCTGGATTGGATTTGCATCGATTCAATTGGCTTGATAATGATAGTGAAATAGGCGAAATTAATCGTGAAAAATGGAACTATCTTATAGGAATTGATAAAAATAAGGATGAAATAAATTATTTAAATAAACCAAACTTAGTGCACTGGACACTTGGAGGACCTTGGTTTAATGAACAAAGAAATAATGAATGTTCTTTCTCAAAAGATTGGTTTAAAAGAAGGGATGAGGCAATGCAACTCTGGGATTAGATGGTTAAGTTATGAAAAAAATCTTGATAGCAATTCCTGCTAGATTAGAATCAAAAAGATTACCTAGAAAATTACTTGCAAATATAAATAACAAAACATTAATTCAAAGAGCCTATGAGAGTTGTAAAAAAGCATCTTTAGATTCCGAAATTGTTATTTGTACAGATAGTGAAGAAATAGCAAGTTATGCAGATAAATGGGGGGCAAAATTTATTATTACTTCTAAAGAATGTAGTACAGGTACTGATCGTATATCAAGTGTTCTAGATCAACTATTAATGTGTGCTTGGGATTATGATGAAAAAAAAGTAGAAGATCAGAAAGTATATTTGCTCTCTCAGACTGGAATTATAAATGTTCAAGGTGATCAGCCTTTTTTAGATCCATTTGTTTTAAAGAGTATGTATGAAGAACTAAAAACAATTGATCCTGGTTTATCTGTTATCACTCCAATTTATAAATTAAAGAAAGAGGATATACACAATCCTGCAGTTGTAAAAACCCTTGTTTCAAGAAATAATGAAGCAATATATTTCTCTAGAAGCGCAATTCCTTTTGTAAGAGATATAGATAAATCTAAGTGGCATGAATACTATTCATACTGGGGACATGTTGGTATTTATGGATTTAAAGCTGAAGTTCTAGATAAATGGAAAAATTTACCTTTTTCAGATCTTGAAAAAGTTGAAAAATTAGAACAATTAAGAGTTATTGATGCAGGTTTTAGAATTGGAACTTATAAAGTTAAAAGTTTTGCATTTTCAGTTGATACTGAAGAACAATTAAAGTATGCAGTAAATCTAGCTAAAAAAATTGAAGGATAACAATGTATTTTAAAAATAATGATTTTAATATAATTATATGGATAGATTCATCTAAAAATATTTTAGATAAACTAGATCTTTTAAATCAATATCTGAAGAAAAACGAACTTAATCCAATATTTATATCTAGGAGTAATAATATATCAAATTTACTAAGACTAAGAAATCTCAAAGCTTTATCGATTTTACAAATTTCAGGTTTGATATTAAGAGAAATTAATTTAAAAGATATTTTAAATTTAACTAAAGTGAGAAATAAGAATTTTGAAAATGAGATGTATTGGGATAATATTCAAAAAAAACTTTTAAATAAAAGACTAAAATTTTCTTTTAGACATTTTTACAATTATTTTATTGATTTAATACTAAAAAAGATATTTTCTATTTCAATAAATTTTTTGATTAATAAAGGAAATTTAAAAAAAATAATAATATTAAATGGGCTTAATAGTTTTGGCTATATATTAACAAAAATTTGTCACAAAAATAATATACCATTTATGTTTTGGGAAAATGGATTATATAGCAATACATTATTTATAAATCCATTTGGGGTAAATGCTTATGGAAGGAAATGTCTGACATTATTAAATTCAAAGCCTTATAGAATTATAAATATAAATCAATTTGCCAATGAATTTATTAAAACTCAAGCTAAAAATATTTTATGCCCATTACAATTTGATATTGATACTAATATAGTATGTTCATCACAGTTTAAAAACTGTAATCAATTCCTAAATAATATAATTTTTCCTTTAAGTCAGATTTTAAGAAATCATAATTTCGTAATAAGACCTCACCCAAAGCAGAAAAAAATTAAAAATAGAATTAAAAATTTTATAAAAAATAGTAAAAACTTAAAAGTCGATAATATTCAAGATATTGACAATTCATTAGAAAATATTGATCTAGTGATTTGTATTAATTCGACCGTTGGTTTCACTGCATTTACAAAAGGATTGCCTGTTATATCTTTTGGGAGATCATTTTGGAATGATATATATTCTGGTAATATTTTAAATATAAATAAGAATAATTTTGAATTTTTTTATAATAATCATAAATCAATTTATAGCAAAGATATTATTTCTGAAATAGAGAAATGTTCATTAGGTTATAATAGTTTTGATTCTAATATCATAGATTGTAATCATGAATCTTTTATTCAATATAAACCATCTATCTTTTTTCCAAAAAAGATAATTTAATTATGAACGATATTTTTTTTAAAGACTCAAAGTTAAATATTAAATCAATTAAATCTAAACTCGATAATCTTAAATTGAATGATAATGAAAAAGATTTTATTCTTTTAGTTGCAACTCATGATTACCTAAAATATATTTATAATTTCCTTGATTCTTTTTATAAAACTAATATATCTTCTCAAAGTATTTTTATTTTTACCATACAAAAAAAGAAAGGTCTTAATAAAAATATTTTGGATTTAAAATCTAAATTTGATTTTTATCACTTTGAAATAATACTTAATGATAGGGGTGCAAAATATATTAAAGAAATATCGGCAAATCTAAGATTATTTTTAATTAATTTATTAATTCCTTATTCAAAAAGTGTTCTCTATTTAGATTCTGACTCTATTATCCTAAAAGATTTGAAAAAAATGTATAATTCCTTTTCAAATTATTCAGTAGCTTTAAAAAAACATCCTGAACATCGTAACGGTAAATTAAATCATTATTATCCAATTAAGTCAGGTCTAATATATGTTAAAAATAATAGATTTGGTAGAAATTTTGTAAAATATGCTTTAAGTGACATTAAAAAAAATTTAAATATATGGTATGCAGATCAAAAGGCTATTTCTTATGCATATTTCAAGGTAGATTTTAGTCAAATATCAAAAGTGTTACTTTTCAAATCTGAGTTCTTTGACTGGAATTTTTATCCTGAACCATATATCTTTTCAGCGAAGGGTATTAGAAAAAATACGTTCTTTTTTATTTATTTTTCTCAAATTAATAAATATACTAATATAAATTTGGTTAAACAAGTTTGTTTTATTTTAATAGTATTTGAAAATTTAATGAGGAATTTATTTAAAAATTTTCATAAATTATTGAGAAAGATTTTAATAGCAAAATGAAAATAAATGTTTTCATTTATTCAAATATTCATTTGATTATTGCTTGTGCATTGATCAATGATCAAGTTAAAAATTCTAGCGAAACTTTAAATATAAATCTTCATATTTCAAATTTAATCTTTGAAAATATTAGCTTTATCATAAATTCTGGCTTCTATGATTTTTTACTGAAAAGAAAAAATATTAATGTTAATTTGACAGCTTTTAGTACACCATTCCCAGAATCTAATATTTTTGAAAAAATTTGTGGTCTGATATTTAATTTCTTTTCTTTTAAGAATTATAAATCTGATATTGTTATGATTCCTAATTTTTCTAATTTATATGTTCTTTTATGTTTATTTAGAATTAGGTTTAAAAGACTTATTTATATTGATGAAGGGATGTCTTATATTTCATTCAATAGAATTCTAAAACATAATCAAAAATCCAGAAGTTATTTTTTGACTTCTTTATTTTCTAAATATGCATCTCCATATACACTCCCTGTTAATAAAAGCATAAAAGCTTATGTATTTAATAAGGAAAAATTTTATCAAATAAAAGATTTTTCTAAATTTAATTTAAATTTATTGGAACTAAAAAATATATTTTCTAATTTTGTTGAAGATTTAAATAATAATAATAAATATAAAAATGAAAATTATACATTTGTAGTTACCTCTCCATTATCTGATAGAAAATATACCTCATATTCAAATGAGGAGTTTGATATTTTATATAAATTTTTAAAAAGTTATATAATTTCAAACCCTTCAAGAAAAATTATTATCAAAATTCATTATAAAGAAAATTTATCTAAATATAATGACCTTTTAAAGTTATCAAAATTAGTCTCAATTTATGAAGGATATTTATCTTTCCAAGAGCTTTTAATATCATATCCAAAGTCAGACATTATTTGCTTTCATTCAAGTGCTGTATTTTCAATGCAAAACTTAAATTTAATAAAAAATATTTATTGTTTATGTGATTTAATCAAAACACCTTCAATGAAAACAATCAGCAATGCAATTAAAGAAATAAGTTCAGATTATGTTATTTTTGTGAAATAGTTTTATTTCTTTGGCTTATATCCTCTGCCATTGAAAACAATTCTTAGAGTTTTAAAAAGTATAATTACATCAAGAAAAACAGAGAAGTTTTTTATGTAATATAAATCATAACTTAACTTGTTTTTTGAGTCTATTAGACTTGCACCATATGGATAATTTACTTGTGCCCACCCGCTTATGCCAGGTTTTATAAAATTTCTTAATTCATAATTAATTATACTATTTTTTAATTTATTATCTATCTGAGGTCTTTCAGGTCTGGGACCTATTAAACTCATATCACCTTTTATAACAGAAATAAGTTGCGGAAGTTCATCAAATCTATATTTTCTTAGTATTTTGCCTAATTTGGTTACTCTTGGATCATTAATCTTTGACCACTGTGGACCATTCTTTTCTGCTTCTTTGATCATGGATCTAAACTTGTATATTTTAATATATTTTGGTTTAAGGCCATTCCTAACTTGAGAATAAAGTATTGGATTACCATCGATGATGTAAATAATAATGCTGATTATCAGCATAAGTGGGCTCAAAATAATAATTAGAATAAAACTTATAAATATATCTCCTAATCGTTTTATCCTAAATTGAATAGAATTTTCTATGTTTAAATTATTAAAATAAAGAATATCCTCATCAAGAAGAAATTCAGAAGGACACATTTGTAAATATTCGATTGTCCAATTTAAGATAGTTTTCAAATTTATATTTTTGTCATTTTCAAAAGTGATTCTATTAATTTCATCCTTTTTTAAGAGATTATTTCCTATAATAATCCCTTCATAATTATTCAAATCATAAGCTTCTAGATTTTTTTTTAAATGTGTTAGAGAAATATTTTCTATATTAGATTGCTCTAAAGATTTTTTTAGAGTAATGAAATTTTTTTTATTTGTTACTACTAACCAAGATTCATATTTATTTTTTGTATTTGAATAAATATATCCTCTTAAACTTTCTGTAATTAAAATAAAAAAAGATATTTGTAAAGTTGATATAATAAAAAAAATAAGAGATTTTGAATCTATTTCATAACCCTCTGTAATTAGATTAATTGCTAAATAAATTAAATTCGAATAACTAGTTACTATTAATAATCCAATAATCTTTGAAGCTAAATTTAAGGTTTTTTGATTATTGCTATAATATCCAAATATATAATTGCTGAGTAGCCAAAAACTTACTAAGCAAAATACTATAGATTGATTAGGATTATTATTGAAAAGACTACGAAAGTTGAAATTATAAACCAAGTAAATAATTAGAAAATCTTTAATTAGGGAAATTAAAGTTATGTATCTTTTTTTTAAGTATTGCATATCAATTAAAGACTTATTTTAAAAAAAGATAAGAGTAATATCTTTTTTTATTATAAATAAAATAATCCTATAGTAATTATAATTTTTTATTCTTTATTTCATTTAATGATAAGAAACCTAATAGATACCAAAAAGGAATGAAAGTTAGAAATTTAGATAAACCTCCTATTACGATTACATTTAAAAATAAAATTAAAGATGTTTTTGTTTTGATATCTTTATAAAATTTAATTTTATTTTTTATAATATTGTAAATTAATAGTATAAATAAAATAAATCCTACAACACCAGTGTGACTCAAAAAGGACAAAGGAATACTATGTGGATAATTACCTAAGCCTGCTCCTGATATAATTTCTGCATTCCAATTGCCAAATATTGGAGCAACTTTAAATTGGGTTGGAAATGATTTTAATATTTCTAATCTTGATAGAACTGGTGAAAGATAATCGGTGATATCTTCGTAATAACCTGGACTTAGTCCTAATGATAATAAATTATCAAAAAGATTTTTATTTGATAATATAAATAGAAGAAATATAGAAGATGATATAAAAATTGAAATTATAAGTAAAGCATTTTTAGATCTATTGATATACATATCTGAAATTAAATTTGCAGCTAAAAATACTAAAGTTGCACTTGATCCAACTATAAAAGTTATTAAAGATAGGGTAATTATTGGAAAATATAAATTTTTCATTTTTTTCTCTAAGGAAATATTAGTTATAATGATATAAAAAATTGAAATAATGAGAATTACATCACTAAGAGATTGATAATTACCAATATTAATATCGAAATTTAATTCACTTTTTATAAATGATATAGTAATTATAAAAGTGTAAATCGCTAATACTTTTAATAATAAATTTATTAATCTCCTAAACTCTAATTTGGATAATTTATTTTTTAAAGTTTCAATTGCAACATAAGTTTCTAAGCCAAAAAAGTAAAAGCTTAAAAAACCAAATTTATAAAAAGTAACTTTATATACATCTAATAAATTCGAAGCTTCATAAATTCTAAATACAATTAATAAAGTTAAAAATAAAAAATAAAAATTAAATAATCTATCATATCTAAACCTTTTAATATTTTTAATAAAGAGTAAAATTCCAATTGAATGCGTAAAAATAGACATAAAAACAATAACTGTCTTTAATTCTATTTTTAGTAAATCTACAAAATATATAAAAAATAAATTTAGTAAAAATGTAGAAATAAATAAATATGATAATTTTTCTTCTTTAAATTTAGTAACTATCATTATCTATTAAAATAAATAACTTTTTATTATTAGCTAGTATTAGTTTAATTTTAGATCAATGATATATTTAATTTTGAAATAATTATCTAGAAAATTATATTTTGTTAATTATTTGAAAGAATTATCTTTAGTCTTTGATTTATTATTTTATCTATAACCATGTTCATTTTGTACTATCCATCTAAGACCATCTCTGCACATGTCTTCAATAGATCTCTTTGGTGCCCAATCTAATAAATCTATAGCTTTTTTATTATTAGCAACAACTCTTGGAAAATCACCTATTCTTTTCTTATCATTCGTAGTTTTTATTTTGCATTTATTTACTTTTTCAAAAATTTTTATAAGCTCAATCACACTAGTCCCATTACCCGTTCCAATATTCAAACTAATGAATTTTTTTTGAAAATTACTTAAATAGTTAACAGCTGCTATGTGAGCTTCAGCTAGATCTGTAACATGTATATAATCTCTTATTCCTGTACCATCTTGGGTTTCAAAATTTGTTCCAAAAATCTTTAAATCGGATTTATAACCTTTTGCTACTTTTAAAATAGCCGGGAAAATATTTGATGAGCTGTGATTTAAATCTTCCCCTATAATCCCATCCGGATTTGCACCAATGGGATTGAAATATCTTAAGTTAGCTATACGCCATTTTTCCTTTGAATTTTCAAATATATTTTGTAATAGCTCTTCAATTACAAGTTTAGTTTGCCCATATGGAGTCTTTGGATTTTTAATTGAATCTTCTGAAATGAAATCATTAATTTGTGAGGCATCATATATAGCCGCGCTGCTACTAAAAACTATTGTTTTACATTCAAAAGATCTCATCGTTTTAAGTAGGCATATGGCCCCATTTACATTGTTATCCCAATACTCTAGTGGCTTACTTATTGATACATTTGAATCTTTTAAACCTGCAAAATGAATTACAGCATCTATTATTAAATGATCATTTACTATCGATTTAAAAGTATTTATAAGTTTTTCTTCATTCTTAATATCACATTCATAAACTCTTAATCTTTCATCAACATTTTTATCTACTAATTTTAAAAATGAAATAATATTTCTAAGACTTTTCTTTGAACTATTTATAAATGAGTCAATTACAAAAACTTTATGGCCATTTTGGAGAAGAGAAAAACATGTATGACTCCCTATAAAGCCAGCACCTCCAGTTACTATGAAATTAGCCATATTTCTATTAATTAATTTGCAATTTTAAAAATGACCTTATTGCATATTACATCTTTAACTAGCTAAATTAAATGTATTCAGACTTAAAAATTAATCATTTTAAAGGCTATTCAAAAATTAAAGAAAAAACTTTAATCTATATTATTCTAAATAGAATATACATATGAATAAAAACTTATCATTAAAAAGAATTTCTAATAAAAATTTATTATTGCAAAATAGTAGTTGTGATTTGTTGGTTTCTACTGTTTTTATTGTTTTATTAACCTGTCAGCAACTTATTCAATTTATATATGATAGTAAGAATATTAATATGCCTATATCTGCATTATTTGGATATTTAGCGTGTCAAATTATAACTTTTTATTTTATATTTAAATACTCATCTAATCTCCTTCTCAATTTATTAAAAAATATTCCACTTGTTTGCTTTATCTCCTATGTTTCTTTTTTAATCTTTTCAACTGGTGATATTAAGGAATTTATTGGTTTTTTTATTTATAAAGATGGAATTTTAAATTGGTTATGTTTAGGAATTGGATTATTTTATGTTTTATCTATATTAGAAAAATTAATTAATCTAAAAATTTATTTTAAATTTAAAAATTTTTTAAAATATTACTTCTTAAGCCTATTTGTTACCTATTTG
>MDTG01250931.1_pt1 | contig 12822 bp, 11 predicted proteins | sample 811421 | NCBI WGS metagenome assembly MDTG01 (sample SAMN05326645, study PRJNA326480) | marine metagenome | isolation source: seawater | place: Pacific Ocean: South East | collected 2011 | reverse complement strand
TTCCTTGTCTGCAATGAGCAAAGTATGGGCCTGGGCTCATTGACCGCGCATATATTTTGCCCTGCTCAGGGAATTGATTCTCATGATGGGATTGATTGCGGCCCTGGGCCACCAGCACAGGCTTTTCTGCGCAGGTAGTCGATAGCGAGCACAGAAGCATTTCCATTGCTGATGTTTTGCCTGCCAGCGCCGAAGGGCAAGGCCTGCATTGCCTCTCCAATGTGGGTGTTTGCCGCTGCTGTTGTGGCGATGGCGCCGATGCGCCAACAAAGGCCGAGAGCAGCTGAGGATCTTCCCTTTGTGCCTGGCGACCAGCGCAAGCCAATGGTCATGGAACACTGCATCACCTGTTATCGGCAGAGCCTGTTGCAGCAAAGCTCGATTCAGGATGATCGTGCAGCCGGTGACCGAGTTGTGTTGAGCAAGCTCAATCAACCCTGGTAGTTCGCCACCGTAGTGATGCCATTGCCACAGCGTGCGATTGAGTGGCCTGCCCTCGGAGTTGATCAGTTCAGCATCGGAATGGAGCAGCAAGGGTTGCTGTGATCCAAAGGGATGGCTTGCCTCCACCTGCTTGAGAATGTTCAGGCCCGTGGCCAGCCGTTCCGGGTGCCAGACATCATCCTGATCACAAAGGGCGATGTATGGGGCAGAGCTCTGCAGCAGCAGCCTGTTGAATGCTGCGGTGGGTCCAAGTCGTTCACTGGCAGGCGGCAAGCGCTTGATCCAGGCGGGGTGACGCTGCTGCCACTGCTCAAGAATGTTGCTGGTGGAGTCTGTGGAGCCGTCATCAAAAACGATGAGCTGATCTGGGCGAAGATCCTGTCGCCACAAGCTTTGCAGCTGCTGTTCCAGGAAAAGCTCTCCGTTGAAGGTTGCGAGAACCACCTCCAGATTCACCACCATCGCAGTCCCCACTTGCGGAAATACAGTCAGGCGCTGTGGAGGTTCACCAGGGTGAGCCAGATGTTGCGGTAGCTCCCGCGCCCCCAGTGATGGGTCACTGTGCAGATCGGCAGATTCACTGTTGGACCATGTGCGGCCAGTCGGCGAGTGATGTCGGCGTCTTCGAAGTAGAGAAAAAAGCGTGGATCAAAACCTCCGACGGCTTGCACGGCCCAACCGCGCATCCACAGGCAACAACCGCTCAGATAGCTCGAGGCGAACACCTGGGAGTAAGGCTTGTCGCGCATCGTGTACCAGTTGTCGTAACGGCGCAGACGTCTGGGCTTGAGCCGGCGGGGGATGCAGCGACGGCTGACGAGGGCCAACAGGGTGGGATTGCGTTTGCAGAGAAACTGACGCTGACCATTGGGGAAACGCAGCTCTGGTGTGGCTGCTGTGATGTCATGATGCTCTTCCAGCCAAGTGGCGAACCTCTCAAAGCTTTCGGGATCCCAGGACAGGTCGGTGTTGAGCACCGCAACCAGAGGAGGCTCATTGCGTTGATCACACCATTGCTGCCAGAGCTGATTGAAGCTGCGCCCGTACCCAGGATTGGATCGCTGCATGATGCTCATGGCTGCTGCGGGCAGCAGATCTTCAGCGGCCTCGCCAGGGCAATGGTTGTTAATCACAACCGCGTAGGCAAAATCGCCGGGCAGTTGGTCAAGGCACGTCTTCAGCCGCTCGACATGTTGTTTTGGCGGGTGGTGGGCAATCACCACCAGTAGCGCCCGCAGATTGTTCAAGCCCCAGGACACGTCAGCGCATGCTGCGGACTGCATCGGTTGTTCTTGAAAGGCGACTGAAAAACAGTTGCAGAGGCGTCAGTTTTTGCAGTTTGATCTGAGCGTCCAAGGCCATGCCTGGCTGCAATTCGAAACTTTGGCCGTTTTTCTTCAATGACTGTCCGCTGAGGTCCAAATTGACTTGAAAGTGCGGATAGTCGTAGGGAGGCTCAGGAGGCAGTGAGTCCTGACTCACAAGGCTGACCTTGGCCGGCATGGTGCCGTAAACGCTTTTGTCGTAGCTGGTGAAAGCAATTTCAGCGGTTTGTCCCGATCGGATGAAGCCGATGTCTGAATCTCTGGCGAAGGTCTGAGCCTGCAGTTCATCATTGGGCACCAGCTTGAGCAGAGGTTCGTTGCCGTTGGCTACCTGGCCTGTCTGGGCCTTCAGGTCGATCACGGTGCCGGATACCGGTGCTCGCAGGGTGACCAAGTCAAGCTTGGAGCGGGCATCTACCAGATCGGCTCGCAGTTGCGACTGGGTTCGCTGCGATTCGAAATTGAGAACCTGTTCTTCTTCTCTGGCAACCGCCAGCTCGCGACGGGTTGCCTCCAGCTGGCGCTCTTTCCCGATCACCTGGAGCTGGGAGCTGCCTCCTTCTGCCGCCAAGCGCCGCAGTGGAGCCAACAACTGTTCGTCAAGATCGAGTTGGCGCTCCAGCCCGCGGATGCGTTCGCGTATCCGGGCCATCGCTGATCGCTGGCGGCTGACCTCCGCCTCCAGTTGTCTCTGCAGTTCCGCCACTTCACTGCGTTGCACGCGCGGGTCAAGCACCACCAGGGCCTGGCCTGCCTCCACCCGCTGGCCGCTTTGAACGAGCACCTCGCGCACGACCCCCCGCTCTGGGGTGGTGAGATCCTGTGTGCTTCTGAGCGTGACCAACCTCCCAGGCACGGTGACCACCTGGTCGACCTTCACCAATGCCGCAAAACTGATCAGGCCAAGCACCAGCACCGACAGGCTGCCAGCCAACACCGCAGGAAGCACTGGTGATGGGCGTGTTTCCAGACGCAAGGCTTCGCGTGCTTCCGCATCAGGCCTTGTCTGCTGGCGACGGGCCAGGGCAGAGCTGGTGTTGGACTTTGAGCGAGCCATGGGTGCAGGGTTGAGGCGGAAAGATCGGAGAGGATCAGGCGGCGTGAGCCTGCTGTTGGTTGGCCAGGCTGGCAAAGGAGCCTTGCATCGCCATCAACTCGCCCCAGGAGCCATCCTCCAGCAGAACACCGCTGTCGAGCATCAAAATGCGATCTGCGTTGCGCAGACAGGCCAGCCTGTGGGTCACGATGACCATGGTGAGATTGGCAAAGCGTTGTTGCAGCCGTTCGATCACCAGGCTTTCAGTTGTTGGATCCAGAGCCGAGGTCGCCTCATCAAGGATCACCAGCCGAGGGTTCTGCAACACCATGCGTGCGATGGCGATGCGTTGTTTCTGGCCTCCGGAGAGTCCGCCGCCTCGTTCACCAACCCGGGTGTTGTAGCCGTCTGGCAGTTTCATGATGAAGTCATGGGCGCAAGCCACCCGGGCTGCATCAATCACTGCTTCATAGGGAGCATCCGACATGTTCAGGCGCAGGTTTTCGAGGACCGTGCCGTCGAAGAGGATGGATTCCTGCGGCACGAAACCCACCTGCCGGCGCAGGCTGCCGATCTGCACCTTGCTGATGTCGGTTCCGTCGATGTAAATCCTGCCTTCTTCCACCTGGTACAGACCATCAAGCAGCTGGACGAGAGTGCTTTTGCCACTGCCACTCGTACCCACCAGTCCAATCACCTGGCCTGGATCGAGTGACACGGAGAACTGGTCGAGCTGGCGTTTGCTGGTGAGTCCATAGGAAAAGGAGACATTTTCCAGATCAATGCGACCGGCGATTGCAGGCAGTGGAAGCATGTAGCTGGAAGCCAGCGAATCCTCCGGCTTCTGACCCAGTACGTCGGCCAGAGAATCCATGGAGGCACGGGCATCCTGGTATTGGTCCGAGACAGCTCCAACCTGAATCATCGAGTTGGCCAGCTGGCCTCCAAGGATCATGAAGACGAAGATCGAGCCCACAGTGGTTTCACCTTGAATGGCCAGCACAGCGCCGGTCATCATCAGCGCCAGGCGGATGAGCTGAGGAATGGCGCTGCGGAATTCCCGCGCCAGCACCTGCAATCGCTCAAGCTGAAAATCCTCGCTGGAGAAGCGGCGATAGCGCTGAAGCCATTGCCAGCGAGCCTGGGTCGCGAAGTTCTGAGTTTTCACAGTGCGGATGGCGCTGAGGCACTCCACAAGGAACCCCTGCGCCAACGACCAGGCTTTGTTCCTGCGTGTGATGCCTCGCTTGATCGGTTTGCGGCTGATCCAGGTGGACAGGGCCATCAGCGGGACCTGCGCCAGCACCACCAGAGCCAGGAGTGGCTGGATCGCCAACATCACCAGCCCGATAAGAGGGATGAACACCAGGTCGAGGGCGGTGTTGATCACAGTGCCCGTAAGGAAGCTGCGCACCCGACGCAGATCATTGAAGCGGCTGGACAGATCGCCGACGGTGCGGCGATCGAAAAATTTCATCGGCAGACGGAAGAGGTGTCCCACCACCTGGCTGCCAAGGCTGGTGTCGATGCGATCGGAGAGATCCACGATCAGGTTGTTCTGCAGCAGCGCCAGCACTGCCTTCACGACAACGATCAGGCCCATCACAAGGCCAATGGGCCAGAGCAGGCCAAGGTCGCGGGTGGTAATCACCACATCCACAATCTGAAGGATCGCCAACACAAACCCGATCTCCAGCAGTTTGTTGGTGAATCCAGCCAGAAACACCAGACCCATCTGGGAGCGGTAGGGGTGGATCATGCTCCAGAACCAGGAGAGGTCGAAACGGCTTGCCTGGGCGTCTGTCTCAGCAGATTCCGCCGGCCTGACCAGCATCAGCTGGAAACCATCAGGGCCGAGCTCCTGAAGTTCTGCAGTGCTCAGTGGAACCAGTCCGCGGCCTGGGTCAGCCACCACCAAACCGCGAGGACCGGCTTCTTCAATCATCAGGAAACGATCCTGTAGCTTGACCAGCGCAGGGGGCTGCAGCCTATGCAGTTGTTTGGCAGGAGCGTTGAGCGGTCGCACTTCCAGGCCGAGGCTTTCCAGGATCTGACCCAGATGCAGCAGGGTGATGCCTCCCAGTCGCTGCTCGCAGTCGATCAACACCTGTTCCACCGTGTCCCGGGGAAAGGGAAAGCGATAGCGATTCGCCAGCCTTTGCAGACAGATGATTGCGGTGCCCTGAGGCCCCTCGCCGCGCTCTCGCATCGGGGCTAATCGCCTTCTCCCGCTGCTGAGTCCCAGCTCCTCAGGCTCGATGGGGTCCGGCAGATCGTCGGCGTCGCTGGCCTGACGCCAGAGATCTTCGGAAGCACGCCCAGAGACTTCACCTCTGGATTGCGGACGAGTACGGCGAGCAGAAAGCGCTTCCTCAAGGGCGGAGCGCTGGATGCCGAGCAGACGCCCACCAAGGGGCAATGCGCTGCTGGCCGAATCTGATCTCCAGTGTTGGATCTCGCTACCGATGGGCGCATCACTGGGAAGCGGTGCGCTCGGCAGCCACAGATATTCAGGGTCGAGATCAGCTGTGTCGCCAAGCTGCTCGCCTGTTAACAGTTGGAGGGCGCCCGGGCGCCAGAGTTCTGCTAGCAGGCCCGGTAAATCCTCGTGGCGCTGGGGCTGGCGGGCAAGCCATGCCAGCAGCAGTTCGGCGAGTTCGCTGCGGTTGGGTTCAAGACAGCCCTGTTGAAGCGATGTTTCCTGGCGGAGCAGCTCCAAAAATGGCTTGGCGGGCAGCGCTGCCACCAGGGTGGGCTCCATGGCGATTGCCGCTTCACAGGGGCGGTTGCGCACCAACCCACACCAGCCCACCGCATCACCGCTGCCAAGCCGGGCCAGGGTGAAAGGCCCAGTGGCGTGATCATCAGCAATCAGACGTACGGCTCCTTCGGCAATGAACATCACCTGATGGGGCAGCCGATCGGCTTGCAACAGCGGCTGACCGGTTCGATAGCGCAGCCACTGCAACTTGGATCGCTGAGAGGCAAGAATTCCTTGAAGGGGGACGGGCAGCGTCGAAGCGTCTTGACTCATGGAAGGGTGAGGGTGCAGACCGATTCGGGCAGGGGATCGGATGCAAGCAGGGTGTTGATCGTGTTGGCCAGCCAGTCGCGATGCAGGCGCAGGGTCAGCTCGCGGCGGGTCGGGTCATCCCATCTGGCCGGCAGGCGGCTGTCCAGTCGCAGCACAATGCTGCGTCCGTTGGGAATGCGCAAGGGGGGTTGGATCACTCCCGGCTGGGCGCGAAGCACCATGCGATCCAGAGGTGCTTGCAGGTCTTCGAGGCAAAGGGGCCCGAGATGCCCGCCGCTGTCGCGGCTGTTGCCCAGCGACTGAGGTGCCAACTCCCCAAAGCTGGCGTCGCCATCCTGAAGCTTGAAATACCATTCCTGGGCCAGATGGGTGTCATCGCTCTGAAGCACGGACAGGCAAACGCGATCGAGGGCCGACCCCAGCTCCAGGAAGCGTTGCCGCGCCGCAACCTCAAATGTTGTTGCTTGCCATTGCTCGAGGCTTTGATCACCACTGACACAGGCTTCGATGCTGCGTCCGAGCCAGACGGTGAACAGATTCACCCGCTCGAGTGCTTCGCGCAGCTCGGCATTGGGCCAGATCAGGTCACACTGGCGAGATGGATCGTTGGAAGGGGTGAGGGTCATGCCAGAGCGCCCGACTGTGCAGCATCGGCTCAATGCCCTGTGGGCATCGCTCCAACAATCTGTTGATGATTGTGCATGGGAACAGGCCGAGGGTCTACTGCGACGCTTTCTTCAGCTCGCCCCTGCTTCACCCCTCGAGGTTTGGGACACCCTTGGCTATGTGCTGTTGATGCAGGGCGACTATCGAGGTTGCCAGTTGGTGTTGGAGCCGCGGCGATTTGATCCCACCAGGAGTTTCTGGCTCGAGCACAAGCTCGGTGATGCCCATCGTGGGCTCAATCAGCTGCAGGCTGCTGTCGAGTGCTATCGGCGCAGCCTCCGAGATGGTTCTGACAGCCCGATCACTTGCCGCAACTTGTTGCAGGCCTTGGATGCTCAGGCGCCGGGATCGGCGATCCAGGAGTTGAAGCGTTGGCAACAGAAAGGTGCTCCGTCCTCAGCTGCCTGGGATGGGGCACGGCAGGCGGCTGTGCTTGTGCCCGGCCTGACTTTTGCTCAGCAGCTTTTTGACGTGGGTGAAGCGGATGCTGTTTGCCGTCAGCGACTGTTGGAGGACGCTTGCTACGCCTTTGACCAGTCCCGCGTTCAGTCTCTGCTGGCCGCGGCACAACTCAGTCCTGAAGGTTTCAGTGCTTGGGAGCGTGCGTTGCAGCAGCGCCTAGAGACGCTGGGTCTGGCGGCAGCCACCAGCGACCCAGCCTTTGACGCACCACAGCGCTGAGGCGTTCGCTGCTGAGTCGTTCCTGAGCGATGGCCTGACCGCGCAAGCCCAGTTGTGAGGCGTAGTGCGGATTCAGGGCGAGCTGGCGCATGGCTTTCGCCGCACTGTTGATGTCGGGTTCAGCCCAGGTCGCGCCTGCCATGTAGTCGCCGCGGCTGCGCTCAATCGTCTTCGGAGACCAGGGAATCAGTTCAGCGCTGCCGGGGGGCATGAAGTCGAGATTGCCGGAATAGCCGGTGGCGATCACGGGGATCCCCATGCCCATGGCATCCGCGAGGGTGAGCCCGAAGCCTTCAGAGCGGTGCAGGCTCACAAGTGCATCCGCCTGGTCGTAGAGGGCATCGAGCTTTGCTTGCGGGAGTAAAGCTTCGATCCAGCGGATGCGTTGGTCACCGTTGGCGAGGTTTTTCAGGGTACTGGCCTGTTCGGGGAACTGCTCGGCGCTGCTGGCTTTGACCAACAGTTGCACTGCCGGAGCTGAGTTGTCGTGGCGAGGGAATGCGCGTTGAAAGGCACGCACCACGGCTGCAGGATTTTTGCGTTCGGGAGTGCTCCAGAAATCGAAAAGGGTGAGAAAAGTGAAGGGACGTGCCTCGCTGGCCTGGCGAACAGCTCGCCTTTTTCGGTTGCGTGCCTGCAGATGCTTCCAGTCGGGGAGGTGGGGCAAGCTGATCACAGGCACTGGGCTGCGCTGGGCCAGAGCCTGGGCGGTGAAGCTGCTGGGGCACCAGATCTCGTGATATCCATTGAAAAAGCGCTCCCAGCCGGTAGGAAATTGCTCCAGTTCCCAGGCCCAGTAGCCGATACGCAGTGGAGCGGTGAGCGGGTGACGCTCCAGCAAGTCCGGATTGCTGGAGAGAATGTTGGGATTGGTGTGGATCAAGTCCACCTGAGGGCGAAAACTGTCGTTCCCCGATGGATCACCAGACAGTTCCTGCACAGCAGCATGGCTGGCCAGGGCCAGGTCCACATAGCTCAGCTGACAGCCCGCTGCCTCTAGGCAGCGCGCCGTGGCCCGGGCACCGCCAGCAAGACCGAAGCCTGCGCGTAGATGGCCGTAAAAGCGGATATGCATACAGGATCCGCACAATTTGCAGGTGATAATGGATGAGTGAAGCCGATCGCTGTTTGGTCAGGTAAGAGTTCTGTGACTGGTTTCGCCGCCCCTTCCCTTCTTCTGGCAGAAGAAACGCGTCAAAAACTGCATCTGAAGCGAATCACAAATAGTACCGAAGGTCATGTTTTTGCCTCCGCCGTTGCTGAATCGATTGGCCTGCCGCTTCAAGCTCTTCATCAGCACGTGGGGCCCTACCCCATGTTTCGGCCAGGACACGACAACAGCACTGACACCCACCAGCGCTTTTATGGCCAACATGAGCAGCAGAAAAATCATTATCGGGATCTTTGCCGCCGAGTGATCCGCTGCATCGGCGAGCCTTGCTATGTGCAGCAGATTCCCACTTATCGCTTTGGGTTACCTAACAATCGCTGGGTCGGCAATTTTCATCGAGACTCAGATTTCGGGCACAGTCGCTACGAGCTCAATGCAATCTGCGCTTTAACACCGATGCTCGGCAGCGCCGCCCTGCATATTGAGACAACGGATGGCTCTCATGATTTTGAGCCAATGGAGCTGAAGCTGGGTGAACTGATTCTTTTTGACCACATTGATCGTTTGCATGGCTGCCCGATTAATCGCGAGGGAGTATCGGTGGCAAGTGTTGATTTTCGTTTTGTGCCGGCTCGGTTTGTTCAGGATGCGTTTTGTTCGCAAGCCACCAGCATTAACACTGGTATTGCTTTTCTTCCCGGCCATTATTTCAGTGATGAGCCGCTGGCTGATGAGCCGCTCTGATGGGAATTCAGCTTCGCTTGAAACAAGAACTGCGCCGTGGCGCGCAGCAATGTCATGCCTCTTGGCAACGTTGTCTTGCCCCTTTTCGTGTGCCCCGAGAGCGCGAAAAGCTGGCCGCAATTCATGCTCTGGCGCGAGTGCAGGAATCACTGTTGCCGGCAGGTTTTCAGCAAGCAGCTGAGAAACTTGTGCTGTTTTCTCATTACCACCCTCGAGGATGGCTGCAGCGCTGTATCCGCCGAGAGTTGGCCGATTTGCGCGCACGTGGCTGGCCAGTGCTTGTGCTGTCTGGAGATCTTGACCCAGGCGCTTTGGCCTGGTGTGACCGGAATGGAGTGGGTTGGTTGCGACGCCGTAATGAGGGGCGAGATTTCGGCGCATTTCAGGATGGATGGCTCTGGCTGCAACATCAGCACTATGGATCTGCTCTTGAGAGGCTGATTCTTCTCAATGACAGTGTCTATCCCGTGGTGGATTTAGAGGCCACGAGTTGGCCAAGTTTTGTGGATTATCAAGGCGATGAAGTGTTGGGTTTCAGTGATTGTTATCAGAATGGTTATCATCTGCAGAGTTATGGTTTGCATCTACCCAAGGTTGTGATTCGGCAACCTTGGTGGGATTCTTTCTGGCGATATTACCGAGGCTGGGGTGGCATGTCTGTGGCCATTCGCGAGGGAGAAATCGGCTTGTCCCAGCTGCTCCTGCATCAAGGTGTTGCTCTGCGCGCACTGCATCCTGCCAGTCGCCTCAGGGGGCAGATTGCAAGTCAGGAATTGTGTGAACAGTTGCAGCACTATTGCTCAGATGCTGCAGTGGTATGGATCCAACAACAGTTATTAAGCACTGGTTTGAGTTCCTTTAATTATCACTCAACCGCGCATTACTGGGCGATTCCTTTGTTGATGGATGGCTGTCCATTCATCAAACGATGGCTGCTGGAAAGCAACGAAAAGCAGATGCTCGATCCCCTTTTGGTGGCGGGTGGCAAGTCTGGACTGGTTGATCCTCAGGAGTTGCCGGATTATCTGCGACCGCCTGTCATAGGTTTCGCCAGCTGAGTACATGTTTAGCTCGTTCAGCTGCCAATGCTTCAGCAAGATGTGCACGCCGCCTTGCCTCCAGAGCCAGCAGTTCATGACTGAGTTCGGGGGTTGTTTCAAGCCACTGTTCAACAGCTTGAATCACAGATTTCGGCACATCATTAAGAGTTTGGCTTTCTCGGAGGCACGAGTGAAATTTTTGGCCTAATTCCAGCCAGTGTTTGGGTAAGCCCGACAAGCGATCGGGTACAGATTTCGCTGTCTTGCTAATTAATTCCTGTTCTGGCTGATGTTCAACGAATAAGCCTTTGTTGTCCCATTGTTTCAGGATCGGCTGCAATGTGCCTGGGGCATCTTTCAGCAGTGTTTCAAACGAGATGATGGGCCAATCACTGATTTGAGGGTTAATACTGCGGCATTTCACCATGTCGAGGTTGTAGCGCATCCAAAGTGCGAATCCTTTCAGAGGCGACATGTCGTCGCCGTTGCGCTCCAGCAAGGAAGCCACCACCGCATTCGGTTCGCGGATGATCGCGATGCCCCATTTGCAGTGACCAGGTTCGAGACAGGGGTAGAGCAGAGGCAGCGTTCGGCAAAGCCGAGGATCTTTCAGGGCCAGCAACTGTTTTGAACTTGTCTTCCGAATATCGCTTTCACTCTTTAAGCACCATTGATTCAACAGGCTTTGCAGTTCGCAGCCGATTCGTTTGATCAGTTCCGGAGACTTGGTGGATTGCAAGGGCCAACTGGCATCCCATAACCCATCTGCGTAGCTGAGTAGACGTTCATTCAGGGCCACCAGTTCAGCTGGTTCCTGAAATCCATCGGGATTGTCGTTTGCTGCGGGCAACAAGTTGCCAGGGAGATTTATCCCTCGAATCTGTAAGGATCGAACACAAAAAGAAGTTCCGCTGCGGTGCATACCGAGCACCCACAGCGGAACAAACGTTGAACCTGATGAATCAGTGAAAGAGATCAGACGAATTCCACGTCATCTTCGTCAATAGTCCCACCTAGGGAACGGAACTCAGTGGTTCCCGACTGGTCACCCGAAAGTGTGATGATGATCGTATCAGTGCCAAAACCATCGATGTCAATCAGACCTTCCAGATCAGCATCAATCTGGATCTTGTCGTCTCCATTGACATCGAAGTCAGTCACAGTTTTGACTTGATCACCTTGCAGCTGGTCAACGGTGAGGTAAACAATATCATCACCTTGACCTAATGTTCCAAAGTCGTCACCGGAGCCCATGCGGACGATGTCATTGCCATCTCCGGCATTGAACTCGTCATCACCAGCGCCTAGGCGAATGAAGTCATTGCCCTGGCTGCCGCCAACTTGATCATCACCTGCACCTGTGCTGATATAGAAGTCATACTCATTGCTTGCATTGCTAGGAGCTGCTTCTGCGATCGTGTTGCCAGAGAAGGTTTCTGTGCTGGTATCGACCTGGGATCCGTCAGTAATTGCTCCGTCGAGGTTGGCAATTACAGAACCTTGATAATCCTCTTCAATCTGGAATGTGGAACCCGATCCAGCGAGAGGATTACCATTTGAATCTTCCGCGTTACCAATTTCAATTGTCGCGTCACCATCTCCCTCGATAATGATGTCAGCACCTTCGGTACCGGCAGAAATATTGATAACTCCTGAATCAGGAGCAACAACTACGACGGGATCGTTGAGGTTGGCACTGGGGTCAGTAACAACGATCACTTCACCGCTGCTTGCCTCGGTGGTCGATCCGGCTTCAGGTTCAATCGCAGTGTCTGCGGAAATAGGCGGGATGGGAGGAATGAATGCAGACACTTGCTCAAAAATATTTGTATTGAGAGATTAAAGTCATCAAATCAGCTTTGTCACTCGTCCGGTTGTTCTGCTGGCACGCAGGCGGTGCTGAAACCGCATCATTCACGAGTGTTTTGGCCCCAAAAGTTCACTGCAGCGGCTATTAGGCTTGGTTGGTCAGAGCCAGGGTTTGCTGACATTGAGCCTGCAGGAATCGTTCGAGGCGCTGATGCAGATCTGTTGGCAGCGTTTCTGAAGCCTGCGGATTCACGTTCAATGGCCTCCAGTGTCGAAGCCAGGGGCGAGCATCCCCCTTCTTGCCAAGACATTTGAGCAGTGCAGACAGCTCAACCTCAGGATGGGCGAACAGACGGTCGCTGGAGAGCAGCAGTGGTGGATTGTCAGGCAGGGCCTGCCTCCAGCGTTTCCAGTGCATGTCGTAGCAGCTGTCCTGAAGTGCCCCAGTGCCAATGCGTGGGTGAGCAGTCAGCTGATCTGCATTGAGTGGCTCGAGCTGACCAAGCTCACGCTCCAGCCAGTGGGCGACGCTGCCATCAAGACCTTCCAGGCGTTGCAGGTGTTGCACCCAGCTCACAGCCCGGGATAAGGGGTCTCTCAGCAGTACCACCAGCCTGGCGCGAGGCATCAGCTCTGCAACACGCGCGGGGGTCTGCGGGTCACTGAAATAGTTGGGTGTGGCTTCGCCGCGCAGGATGTTCGCATCGTCTTGAAACCGAGGGAACTGGGCGCAGTACCACTCCCTGCCGAAGGCAAAACGCCCATCAAAGAAATGCAGTTCCTTGCGTGGGTGGCACCAAATGCCTGGAACGTGATCCAGCCAGCGAAGCACTGCGGTTGTGCCTCCCTTGGGCATACCCAGAATCAAAAAATCAGGTGGTGTGGGTGGAGCCTCTGGAGCTGCCAGCTTGTCCTGAAAGGTGTCAAGTTCC
>MDTG01171478.1_pt1 | contig 12822 bp, 11 predicted proteins | sample 811421 | NCBI WGS metagenome assembly MDTG01 (sample SAMN05326645, study PRJNA326480) | marine metagenome | isolation source: seawater | place: Pacific Ocean: South East | collected 2011 | reverse complement strand
TTCGTATTTATGAAAAAATGCAGAGGGAAGAATGTACGTCAACAAAATAGAGCTAAATCCAGCTATAGTATTTGAAGATAATTTTACTATTTCTGATAACGAAATGAAAAAGATGAAAGAGAGATCTCATAAGTATTGTTTTATTGCTAACTCATTATCAAAAGATGTTGAAGTTCAAATCAATTAAATGACTTTTAATCTAATATTGACTGAAAATAATAATAATATTTTTAATATTATTATGAATGATCAAAAAAACCAAAACACTTTAAGTGAAAATATGATTAATGAACTTACATCAGCGCTAGATATTGCTGATGATGATCAAAATGTAAAAGTAATAATTTTATCATCAAATAGTAATATTTTTTGTGCAGGGCATAATTTAAAAGATTTAAATTCACAAAGATTACAAAATGACAAAGGCGAAAGTTATTACAAGAAAATATTTCAAATGTGTTCTCGTCTTATGCTGAAAATTAATAAAAATAATAAACCTGTAATAGCTATGGTTGATGGTATAGCTACAGCAGCAGGCTGTCAGTTAATTTCTAGTTGTGATTTAGCATATTCGAGTGAAAAATCACAATATGCAACGCCTGGTGTTAATATTGGACTTTTTTGTTCTACACCCATGGTTCCATTATCAAGAACAATAGGAAAAAAACAAGCTATGGAAATGCTTCTTACAGGAGATCTAATAGATGCAAATAAAGCTTTAAGAATAGGACTTATAAATGATGTATTTGAATCTAATAATTTAAAAGAAAATGTTTTTAGAATAGCAAAAAAAATATCGTCCAAATCTTCGAATACAATTAAAATTGGTAAACAAGCTTTTTATAAGCAAAAGGATATGAGTCTTGAAGATGCTTATAATTTTACATCAAAAATAATGACGGAGAATATGTTACATAAAGACTCAGAAGAAGGTATTAATGCTTTTTTGGAAAAAAGATCACCAAATTGGAAAGAGTGATATTTTATTTTAATTAATTATTTTTTCTTTCTCTATAAGCTATAAAAATTCCAGTACTAATAATTATTAAACCTCCTAAATAAATACTAAATGTGGGCACTTCAGAAAAGATTAAAAATCCCATTGAGCCGACAAAAATAAAAGATGAATATTCAAAAGGAGAAGTTATCGCTACATCAGCATTCTTAGCAGCTTGAGACATAAAGAAATGCCCAATAGATCCCATTACTCCTAAACTCATTGCAAAAAAAAGTTGATAAATATTTGGTAATATAAAATTACTAGGAAAAAATATTAATGATGTAATTAAAAGAGCAAATGAATAATAAAATATAATTGCAACACTTGAGTCAGTACTCATAACCGATCTAGTTGACAAATATACTGATGCCATAAAACACGCAGAAATTAATGGATATAATGATTCTAATTTAAAAAGATCAGTACCTGGTTTAACTATTATTAGTACTCCAATAAAACCTATTAATATTGCAGATGTTCTAAGAATGCCAATTTTTTCTCCAAGAATTGGAACTGCGAGAAATGCTGCAATTATAGGCGCTGAGTGAGCAATAGCAATATTTTCAGATAACATTAGATTATTTATTCCATAAATATAAAAAACAACACAACCAGAAGCTGAAAAAGCTCTTATTGCATGTCCTAATGGTTTTTTTGTTTTTAGTTTGTCAAAACCAAAATATATTGCGAGAAATATCGCAATGATACTTCCGCTTAAAGCCCTAAAAAATATAGACTCCCATACAGGAAAATGAAAACTTAAATACTTATATGTCATGTCATTTACACTTAAACAAAACATTGAAATTATCATGAAAGAAATACCCAGCAGGTTATTATTTTTAGGTTTCATTTTGTTATTCAATATACTATGTTAATTTATTGGGATATAAATATTTTATTATGGAGACAAAATACGCTGTAAAAAATATAGAGAGAAAAAAAGATTATTTAGGTATAATATGGGGTGATAACTTTAAAAGCAAGTTTCATTTTTTGTGGTTAAGAGATAATTGCCCGTCTGCAATACACCCTATTGCTAATATGAGAATTTTTAACATTCTTACAGTAAGTAACAAAATATATCCTAAAGAATTTAAAATTTATAATCATAAACTTAATATTAATTGGAGTGAAAATAACCATAATAGCCAATTTGAATTAAAATGGCTTAGGGATCACTGCTATACTGAAATAAACAACAAAAAATATATTACTCCATACAAATTTTGGGATGGGAGCCTTAAAAAAAAATTCAATAAAATAAAATTAAATTATGATAAAATTATAAAAAATGATAAATATCTAATAGAATGGCTTAGACTTTTACATACATATGGATTTGCTATTGTTAAAAATTCTCCGACAAGAAAAAAATCTGGTTTTAAAATATTAAATAGAATTAGTCATCATAGAGAAACTTTTTTTGGAACACCATTTGAAGTAATAAATATACCTAAACCAAATAATACTGCTTATACAGCACAAGCTCTTCGAAATCATACAGATTTGCCATATTTTGAATATGCTCCAGGATATCAGTTTTTACATTGTTTAATCAATGATGCAAAAGGTGGAAAATCATCAGTTGTAGACGGTTTTGCTGTTGCAAATTTTTTAAGAAAAAAAGAAAAGGAAGTTTTTAAAATATTAACTAATACATATGTTAAATTTAAAGATACTGATTATACCCAAAAAGCAGTAAGAATTCTTCATTCGCCGATTATTACTCTTACAAAAGATAAGGACTTTAACGATATTAGATTTAGTATGGCTGCTATGGGTGCTATTGATATTAATCCAAGTAAAATGAAAAAATTTTATGACGCATATCAGCGCTTTGCTTCATTACTTCAAGATAATAAATTTAAAATAAATTTTAGATTAGAAGCTGGAGATATATTTTGTTTTAATAATAGAAGAGTTTTACATGGCAGAACTGAATTTGACCCAAATTCAGGTAATAGACACCTTCAAGGATACTACATTGAAAGAGACGAAATAGTTGCCCGACTTAATTACTTTAATAATATTAAAGTTTAAATTACTTCCATCCACAAATTGTTTTAATTTCTAAATATTCTTCTAATCCCCAATTTCCACCCTCTCTTCCATTGCCTGATTGCCTGTAACCTCCAAATGGTGTCCCAGGATCAGCAGTACTTCCATTAATATACACTCCGCCAGATCTAAATTTTTTTGCTACTCTTTTTGCTCGTTCTTTATCTTGAGTTTGAACATAATTACCTAGACCATAAGATGTTTGATTTACTATTGATACTGCCTCTTCTTCAGTATCAAAAGGAATAATTGACAATACAGGTCCAAATATTTCTTCTTTTGCTATTCTCATTTCATTAGATACATCTGTAAAAATAGTAGGTTTTATAAAATATCCTTTTTCTAATCCGACTGGACGATCAGGTCCGCCAGCAACAAGTGTAGCGCCCTCTTCTATTCCACTTTGAATAAGATCAATAATTTTATCATATTGTTTTTTAGAAATTACAGGTCCTATATGATCGCCTTTCTTTGAAGCCATATCAACTTTTATATTATTTGCTTCGTCAGCTGCCTCTTTTACTGCTCTTTTATATATCGATTTTTCTACAAGCATTCTAGTGGGTGCATCACATGACTGTCCTGAGTTACTCATTATGTTTCTTACACCTTCTTTTACGGCTTCAGGATGAGAGTCACTAAATACAATATTTCCTCCCTTCCCGCCTAATTCAAGACAAACTCTTTTGATTGTATCTGCTGCATTTTTTGAAATTAATCGTCCAGCTCTAGTAGATCCTGTGAAAGAAATCATATCAATATCAGGATGTGAAGATAGATCTGAACCTACACCCTCACCATCTCCATTTATTAAATTGAAAACACCTGGTGGAAATCCTGCCTCATCTATAATTTCTGCAAATAACATTCCAGATAAAGGAGCTATTTCAGATGGCTTGAGTATCATTGTACATCCAGTTGCAAGAGCTGGAACTACCTTTAAAACAATTTGATTAAGTGGCCAATTCCATGGAGTAATTAATCCACAAACGCCAATAGGCTCATATGATATGTAATTATCTGAATTATTTTCAAATTTTTTTTCGAAATTAAAATTTTTTAGTCTTTTTATGAAATCTTTAATATGATCATACCCTGAAGAAGTTTGAGCTGATGAGGACCAATCTAATGGTGCGCCCATTTCGAGAGTCATCACGTTAGTTATTTCATCCCATCTTGAGTGATATATTTTTAATAATTCCTCTAATAAATCAATTCGATCTTTTTTTTTACTAACGCTCCATCTATCAAAAGCTTTTTTTGCAGATAGAACAGCTCTATCAACATCTTTAATACTTCCTAATGATATAAGAGCAAAGCTTTCTTCATTTGATGGATTAATTACATCAAAGTCGTTTGCTTCATATGGGTTTATCCATTCTCCATCTATATAAAATTTTCTTTTGTCTAGCATTAATATTAGAGTTATTTTATAATATTAACAATATAAACTATTTTTTAAATAGTAATAATTATTAAATAAGAGGAAAAATTGAATTTAGAAAACATTCAGCTTGACTTAGATTTTGTTAGATCACAATTTCCAGCATTTGATGATCCTTTGGCAAAAAATTGGTCTTTTTTTGAAAATGCAGGGGGAAGTTATGTTCCGATAAATGTAATCCAAAAATTATCTCAATTTATGACTTCAACTAAAGTTCAACCCTATGCAGATTATGAAATGTCAAAAATTGCAGGTAAAGAAATGGATGAGTCTACAAAAATTTTTTCACAAATGATTAATGCTAAAAATAATGAAATTTTAATTGGGGGTTCGACTTCTATTAATTTGTATGTACTGTCTAATGCTCTTAAAAGTTTTATAAAACCAGGAGATGAAATAATTGTAACAAATCAAGACCATGAAGCAAATATTAGCCCTTGGAGAAGATTATCTGAACATGGTGCAATTATTAAGGAATGGCAATTTAACAAACAAACTCATGAATTAGAAATAGAAGATCTTAAAAAACTACTTAGTAATAAAACAAAAATTTTAGCTGTTACTCATTGCTCTAATATTATTGGTTCTGTAAATAACCTAAGAGAAATATCAGATTTAGCTCATAATTATGATGCATATGTTATAGGGGATGGAGTTTCTTATGCGCCTCATGGTTTACCTGATGTTAAGGAATTGGATGTAGATTTTTATTCATTTAGTTTATATAAAACTTATGGGCCACATTTAGCTCTACTTTATGGAAAAGAAGAAATTTTAAGAAAATTACCTAATCAAAATCATGAATTTTTAAAAGGAATGTATCCTTATACAATTAATCCAGGTGGACCAAATCATGAGGAGTTAGTCTCATTAATTGGCATATATGATTATTTTAATAATTTATACTTGCATCATTTTGGAGAAACTAAAATTAGTACAAGAGAAAAAATTAAAAAAATAAATTCACTAATTTCAAAACATGAAGAAAATATTGCGAACCCTCTGTTAGATTATTTATCAAAAAGAAATGATTTAAAATTATTTGGAAAATCAAGAATAAAAAATAAAAATAGAGCACCAACAATTTCCATTATTTCAAAAAATAAATCTTCAAAGTATTTTTCAAATTTTTTAGTTCAAAATAAAATCGCAACTAGAAATGATAATTTCTATGCTTGGAGATGTCTTAAAAGCTTAGGAGTAGATGTTGAAGATGGTGTTGTGAGATTAAGCATGGTTCATTACAACACCGAAAAAGAAGTCACAGAAATTATAAATATTATTGATCGTTTTTCTTAAAACTTTGATCGATAAGATTTGCAGAAAAAAAGAAAATTGCAAAAAAACAAATATAAAAAATAATTGATAGTATTGAGTCAATTTTTGATATGAAATATCCAAAAATAATAAATATTATAGTTATAATGTTGATAAAAATCAAAGCTATTTTAGAACTACTAAAATATCTTGTTAAAATATGATGTATATGAATCCTATCTGGATATGTTGGATTTATATTATTTATAAGTCTAAACAATACTACTCTTATTAAGTCAAAAATTGGTATAATTATTAACCAAGGTACAAAAAAAGTTTCAATAATATTTAAATTTGAAATATAAATTAAAATACATCCTAGAATAAAGCCTAAAAATGTACTACCGCTATCTCCTAAGAATATTTTTCCTAAACCAAAAAAACCAAAATTTAATATAAAAAAGATAAAAACAACTAAATAAAGTAATAATAATAATTCAAATTCCATTAAGTATTGATTTGTAAATAATATAAATAAAATCACTGATAGCGGAACTAAAAAAAGACTAGAGCACAATCCATCAATGCCATCTATAAAATTAAAAGCATTTGTAATCGCGACCAAACTTACAATTGTAAAAAAAAATCCAAAAATACCTAGAGATAAATTTAAACCATTAAATTTAAAGCTTGTAATACTTAGACCTGAGTTAATAATTATTGAAATAGAAATAATTTGAAAAAAAAGCCTTATGTAAGGAGGAATATTATAAATATCATCAAAAACACCTAATAATAATATCAGTAAAATCGAAACAAAAATCACAAGGAAATTATAATTTATATCAATATTAAAATTGATCACGTTTATTACAAAACAAAAATATATTAATAAACCTCCTATTAGGGGGATTCTGCCTTGATGTATTTTTCGAAAATCATTTTTATCAACTAAATTATACCTCTCAGCTAGTTTAGAAAGAATAAAAAATAATGTAGAGAAAGACAAAATAAATAGTAATATATTTACAAAGCTTAATTTAAAAATAGTAAAATCCATATTTATATATTTTTTATTTTAAATATTTAGTTTTAAATATATAGTCTACTAAATAATAATATTATCAAGATTTTTTTAGAGGTTACTTGAGTATAACAAATATAATTAGAGAAAATGGATATTACAGTTCCAATAATATTATTTCTGATGAAGATTTGTCTCAACTCAGAAATTTTATTGATTTAAAATTAAAAGAATTTCCTAATAAAAATTTTAGATTATATGAAGATAGCTTTAAAAACACAGTTATTGATGATAAAAAATTTGAAGATAAGATTAATAAAATTATCTCAGAAGTTCTTAGAGATAATAATATAAATGATTATAAAAAACCTAATTACAAAGTTTTAAGAGTGGTTTCTGGTGTTCAGCAAAAAAAACAGGCTTATTTATACCATTTTGATGCTCATTTGATTACAATATTAATTCCCATAATAATACCTAATAACAAAAGTGGAAAGAATGGTGATCTTGTAATATTTCCAAATTTAAGAAAAGTTCATAAAAACTTGATATTAAATATAATTCAAAAAATTTTTTTTCAAAATTTTATTTCAAGAACACTTTTGAATACCAAATTATTAAGAAAAATTTTTAACTATAAACTTTTAAAAATAAAACCTGGAAATGTATATATGTTTTTTGGTTTTAGATCTTTACATGCAAATTTAGAAATAGAAACTTTTTCTACAAGAGCAACATTACTTATACATTGCTATGATGTTTTTGAAAATTCATCTATAGTTAAGATGAATCGAAAACAAAGTATAAATAAAGAAATAAAAAATATTAAAGTTTAAAAAAACTATATTTATTCGGAAAAGCTCCCTTTACATCAATAATCATTCTACTAGATCGAACATTTAAAAGACTTGATATTTTTTTTATACCAATTTTTTTAAAATGATCATGAGAAACAGCTATTATTATTAAATTATAATATTTTTTTCTTAATATATTAATTTTATTAGTTCTATATTTTTTCTTTACTTCACTGTTAGGTACAAGAGGATCATATAAATCAATTTTATTTTTTTTTCTTAGAATTTCAAATATATTATAAACCTGAGAATTTCTTAAATCAGAGCAGTTTTCCTTGAAAGAAAGACCCATAATTAAAATTTTATTTTTTTTATTTTTATTTAATTTAGATTTTGCAATATTTGCAATATATTTACCCATGTCATCATTAATTGATCTTCCTGCAAGAATTAGTTTAGGATTATAACCTAATTTTTGTGACTGATATGTCAGATAATAAGGATCTACACTTATACAATGCCCACCTACTAAACCTGGCTTAAAGTTTAAAAAATTCCATTTCGTTGATGCTGCCTTAAGAATTGAGTTTGTGTCAATTTTCATTTTATTAAAAATTAATGAAAATTCATTAATTAATGCAATATTTAAGTCTCTTTGAGTATTTTCAATAATTTTAGCAGCTTCTGCAATTTTAATTGAATCTGTTTTATAAACTTTTGCTTTTATTACACTTGAATATAATTTCTTTAAAAAGCTTGCAGTCGATTTTGTTGAACCAGAAACAATTTTAGGGATATTTTCGAAAGTGTGTTTTTTATCCCCAGGATTTATTCTTTCAGGAGAATAACCGCAATAAAAATAATTATTATTTTTTTTTTGCAAGTTATTATTAATTTTACATTTTAATTTTGAATATTTTTCTAGATATGGTATGCAAAATTCTTCTGTTAGGCCAGGGTATACAGTAGACTCATAAACAACAATATCATTTTTATTTAAAAACTTACCAACAATATTATTTGCTATTTTTAAAAATTTTAAATCTGGTTTTTTATTTCTATTAATTGGGGTAGGAACAGTAATTATATAAATATTACAATTTTTTAAATCATTTTTTTTATTGGTGAAGACTATATTTTTTTTAATCTTAATAAATTTTTTTTTTGAGAATTCTAAATTGCTATCAATATTTTTTTTTAATTCTTCTATACGGGTTTGGTTAGAGTCATAAGCTACTAATTCATATTTTTTAGCAAAAGATAATGACAAGGGTAAACCAACATACCCAATTCCCAAAACACCAATTTTAATGCTATTTATGTTCATCTAATTTTTTTATTATATCACAATAATTATTAATAACTAAGTTTTCATCAAAGTTTGACTCTACAAATTTTCTACAATTAGTTGACATCTTTTGCCTACTATCTGAATTCAAGGACTTAAATTTTAAAATAGCATTTTTTAAAGAAGATAGATCATTTATATCACATAAAAAACCATTAAGATTATTATTAACTAAGTGATCACAACCAGGGACATTAGATGTTATAATTGGTCTGCCACACGACATGGACTCCAATAAAACTTTTGAAGTTCCCTCCCTGTATGATGGCAAAACTACACAATCAGATTTATAAATTACTTTACGAATATCATCATGGTGATTATAGTGTATTATCCTTTTGCTATTTTTTAACTCTTTAAATAAATTATAATCAAAATCATTAATGTTCTCAAATTCACCTAAAATACAAAATTCAATATTATATGTATTATTAAAATATAATTTTATTGTTTTTAAAAAGTGATTAATTCCCTTAGATTTTAGAAGTCTACCAATATAAGTAAATGTGCATTTTTTATTATTTTTTAATTTTTTATATCCAAAATATTCTAAATTTACACCAGAACCTGGAAAAATATAACAATTGTTTTTATCAGAAATAATTTTATTTTTTTTGAAATAATCTAGGTCATATTTATTTTGAAAAATTATATGATCTTTTTGATTTATAGAAATTGAATATAAAAATATTGCTATTTTTGTAATAAATTTATTTGTATTAGTTTCAAAAGCTGTACCCAAACCAGTAATAGTTATGATATTTTTAGTTTTAAAGAAAAAAGATATTATGCCAGATAAAATTATTGGCTTTATATTAAATGATAAAAAATATTTTGGTTTTTTAACATAACAATAATAAGATATTTTAATTAAATTAAAAAGGTCGTTAAAAATTGCAATATTTCTATTTTTAAAAGAAATATTTATAGATGCAGTAACTAATTTTTTTAATTCGGCTTTATAATTATCTTCTTCTGAGAAAGTGTATATTTCATAATTTTTTTTTTTAAGTGATTGAATTAAGTTTGTTCTAAAATTTAAAATATTCCAGTTTGATTTTGAAAAAATAAATAAAAACATATTAAAAGTTAGAAAATAATATATTTTTGTATGGTATCCATGCGAATCTTGTATCAGCTAGAGTTAACCATAGTAATAATAGGATTGAGTATTTAATATAAATAAACAATGAAATTTCTAAAATAAATTTTTTATGAATCTGAAATATTAAAGAATAAACTATTATTTGAGAAAAACTTAAAATAATATTAAACCTATCTAGTAAGCCTGATAAATTTGTTAAATAAGCCAAAATAAATATCAAGAATTGAATTGAGAGTATAATATCTAAAAAAGAATAATTTTTATTAATCTTTAAAATATTAGATCTATTTAAGACGTAAATTAAAATAACTGGTAAATTAATTAGAACCCTTAATATTGTACCGCCAGATTTCGGTCTAGCATCCTCAATTATCCAATTAAGTATATACTCATGAATTACTTCAAAATAAAAATATAATAGAGCTAAAATAAATAGTAAAAAAAAGTAAGTATATATTTTTTTAATAAAATATTTAATTTTATAGAGAAAAATAGCAAATATAATTATTGAAGAAATATGAAATAAAATTGAAACACAAAACAAAAATACTGCAATTAAATATTTTTCTCTAACAAAATTTAATATTCCTAATATTATAAAGCTAAAAGCAATAGATTGTTTTGTAAATCCCATAGCAAGTATTAAAATTATGATGGGAAAAGAAATTAGAAGTATTAATGATCTATTATTAAATTCTTTAATAAATACATAAAAAATAGAGCAAAAGATAAAAGATGCAACAGAGTTATAAAAAAAAACATCTAGGCTACTTAACTTAGCAATGTATAATAATATTGAGTTTAGTATAGTGATTGTAGAAAAAGTCTCATAAAAGGATGTCAAAGGCAGCATACTTAATGAAGTAGAATAAAAATCTCCACCAACTTCATAACGTAAGCTGATAAAGAAAAATAAAAATAAAAAATAAAATTTTAATAAATCATCAAAAATTATTTTTTTCTTCAGTTCAAAATAATATAGAATCAATGGGAAATTGAATAATAAAATATATGTAATCATTTATATTCTATCCATTTTTTAAACATTAATATTGACCATAATAAAGTACTGTTATCATTATATTTGTTATTATGTGAGTTTAGCAAATTTAATATTTCTTTTTTATCAAAAAAATCACTTAATGAATTGCTATTTAAATTATCGTAAAAATATTCTTTTAAAGTAGTATTAATAAGGATATTTAAAGGAAAAGTAAATCCATGTTTAGGAAAGTTGATTAAATGTTCAGGTAGATATTTTTTTATAATATCTTTCAATATTATTTTTGTGTTATTCTTATTTATTTTATATTCATGAGGTAATGAAGTTGCAAATTTAGCAATTTCATGATTTAGAAAAGGAGTTCGCACCTCTAAGCTACTTGCCATTGATGATCTGTCCACTTTGCAAAGTATATCATCTGGTAAATAAGTTAAAATATCTCCATTAGTGAGTTTTTCATACAAATTTTCATCAAAATTTAAAGTATCTAGTGCCGGATTGTGATTAAAAATATGTTTAAACTTAAGTAGATTTTTGTTTATGTTATTAGTTGTTAAAATATTATAATAATCAAAATTATTTTTAAAATTTAGTACTTTAATTGTTTTTTCAATTTTATTATTAAAATATGCATACTTATTTCTAGTATTAGACAAATTTAAAATAAATTTTAATACATAGAACTTATTTAAATAATATAAGGAATTTGAAGTTGCGCTTCTTAATAAATAGGGTATTTTTTTAATTTTATTAAGATAGGATATTGCAAATAGATATCTATTATATCCTCCAAATAGTTCATCTCCACCATCACCCGATAGGGCTACTTTTACTTTTTTTCTTGTTATTTCAGATAAAAACAATGTTGGTATTTGACTGCTATCAGCAAAAGGTTCAGAAAAATAATGGGGTATTTTATCAATTGTATCTATAATATTTTTATTATTTAAATATTCTACATGATGATTAACTCCAAGATAATCTGCAATTTTTTTTGCTTTTAGAGTTTCATCAAAGTCATTATTATCAAAACCTATAGTAAATGTATCAATTTTTTTAATAAACTTTTTTGAAATAATTGTAGTTATCAAGGTAGAGTCGATACCTCCAGATAAGAAAGTCCCAATAGGAACATCAGAAGTTAATTGGTCATTAATTTTATTTGATAGTAAATTATCAAGTTTAGACGAACTTTCATCAAAATTCAAATTTGTTTTATTTTTATTGAATAAAGTTTTAGAGTCAAAGTAGATATTTTTTTTAATTTTATAATTTAATATATTGTACTCAATAATTTCACCTGGTTTTACCTTATATATATTTTGATATATTGAATATGGAGAAGGAATATAATTATATTGAAAATATAAACCTAATGCATTTAAATTAATCTTATTATTAAATAAATTAGACTTTTTAAGAAATAATAAATCTGACGTAAAAAATAATTTGTTAGAATTATCACTATTGTAATAATATAAAGGCTTTTCACCAAATCTATCTCTGGTAAGAAAAAACTTATTTTCTTTGATATCGAATAAAGCAATAGCGAACATGCCTTCTAATTTTTCGATTGTCTTATTAAATCCAAATAGCTCAACTAAACCTAATATTACTTCAGTATCGGATGAACTTTGAAATTTATAATTAGACAAATATTTATTTTTTAAATATTTAAAATTATAAATTTCTCCATTAAACATAATTATAAATCTTTTTGACTGACTAAACATTGGTTGAGATGCATTGGAAGAAACATCTATTATTGATAATCTTTTATGAC
>MDTG01135083.1_pt1 | contig 12822 bp, 17 predicted proteins | sample 811421 | NCBI WGS metagenome assembly MDTG01 (sample SAMN05326645, study PRJNA326480) | marine metagenome | isolation source: seawater | place: Pacific Ocean: South East | collected 2011 | reverse complement strand
TCAGGAAGATTGCTTAAACTTATTCTTTTATCTGACAACAAAGTGGCAGCTAATATAGGTAATGAAGCATTCTTAGAGCCTGATATTTCAACTTTTCCTTTGAGCTTTTTTGCTCCAAAGACTTGTAATTTTTCCATTTGTTAAACTTTTGGTAATGTAGCTTCTGGTCCTTGATTCATATATTTACCTTTTCTCTCTGAATAAGATACCTCGGGTTTTTCGTTACCTTTGAGAAAAATAAATTGAGCTACACCTTCATTGGCATAAATTTTAGCAGGTAGAGGGGTTGTATTTGAAAATTCTAAAGTTACATGACCTTCCCATCCAGGCTCAAGAGGTGTTACATTAACAATGATACCACATCGTGCATACGTTGATTTACCTAAGCAAATAACCAAAACATCTTCAGGTATCTTAAAATTTTCTATTGTGCTTGCTAGTGCAAAAGAGTTGGGCGGGATTATACACTCAGAGCCTTTTTTTGTAACAAAATTACTTGGTTTAAAATTTTTAGGGTCAACAATTTCTGAATTTACATTTGTAAATATTTTAAATTCATTTGAAACTCTGGCATCATAACCAAAAGAAGATAAGCCATATGAAATTTTTCCTTCTCTAATTTGTTTTTCTTCAAATGGTGAGATCATTCCATTTATTGCCATTTTTTTTATCCACTTATCAGAAAGTACTGGCATTTACTTTTTTTTTTTAATTTTTTTTTGAAATAATTTTCTTTTTTTTAAATTTTTTCTTAAAGCTATTTCAAGTTTAATGTTTTTTTCTTTTTTATTCATTTTTTGTTTGGATTAGTTAAAAAATCCAAAGTGATTGGCTTTGAAGCATCTATAGGATTTTCAGTTTGCTTCTTTTCGCCAAGCTTAGCTTCGCGCTTAGCCTTTTTTTCTGCAAGCTTTTTTTCCCTTTTGGCTTGTTTTTCCATTGCCTTCATGCCTCTTGTAGATTTATAATCGTAATGAATTCCCATAACTGTATTCCTGAAATTAGATATAAATCATTATGATTAAAAAATTAAGGCAATAATTTGAATAATTTGCTTTAATACATAAGTTTTTATAAGATTACGTTTTTGCCCCTATAGTTAAATGGTATAACACGTCCATGGTAAGGATGAGATTCAAGTTCAATTCTTGATGGGGGCATCAAATATAATTTAATATTGTGTACTTTGTTAATTTGCTTTAATACATTAGTTTTTCTAAAAAAATACAAATATTGATTAACTATTATGAAAAGAACTTGGCAACCAAAAAAGGTAAAGCGTAGAAAAAAATTAGGGTTCAGAAAAAAAATGTCAACTTTAAAAGGTCGTAAGACTCTAGCAAGAAGAAGAAGAAAAGGCCGTAGAAATCTCGTTACCTAATAAAGCTAATGAAAAGAAAAATAGTGAGTCTTTCAAAAAATGAAGATTTTAAAAATCTTCTTAAAGGTAAAAAAATCTCTAACAAATATTTCACAATTTTTTTTAATAAATTATTAAATAAAAGTAGTAGTAATTTAAATGTTAGTTTTGTAACAAAAAAAAAGATAGGTAATGCAGTAAAAAGAAATAAAATTAAAAGAAGACTTAAAAATATGACTACTGATGCAATAAAAAATATTTCTCTTAATTTAAATTATTCCTATCTGATTGTTGCTAAAAATACTGTATTAAATGATAAATATTCAATTATAAAAGATAGATTGTTTGAAGACTTTGAAAGGGTAAAATAATGAAAATAATTTCATTTACAATAATTAATATTATTAAATTATATAAGTTGTTTGTTTCGCCCTACCTGGGAAATAATTGTCGATATCTTCCTACTTGCTCAGATTATTTCATTGATTGTTTAAAAACTTATGGATTAAAAAAAGGTTTTGTAAAAGGATTTAAAAGAATTCTATCATGTCATCCACTTGGTGGTGAAGGTTTTGATCCAGTTAAAAAAATAAATGTTAAAAAGTAAATATGGACACTAAAAACGTTATTGCAGCAATATCTTTATCTGCAGCAGTTATAATATTATATTCACTATTTTTTCAACCTGATCCTCAAACAACTCAAAAAATAATAAATGAAAAAAAATTAACAGAAAAAACTTCGGATGCACCGTCTATAGAACAAACTGAAAAAGTTGTAAAGATATCAAGAACAGAGTCGATTGCTAATAGTGAAAGAGTAGAATTTGAAAACGATAATATTAAAGGAACTATTTCTCTTACTGGTGGGTCTATTGATGATCTTACATTTAAAAAATATACCGAAACACTAAATGGTTCAGATAATGTAACTTTATTGAATCCAAGTAATATTGAAAATGGATATTTTGTTGAAACAGGATGGGTAACTAATAATAAAAATATTAATGTTCCAAATTCAAAAACATCTTGGATTATAGAAGGTAATAATAAAAAACTTACACAAAAAAATCCTATCAAATTAGTATGGGCTAATGACCAGGGTATAAAATTTGAAAAAAAAATAAGTATTGATAACAAATTTTTATTTACTATTGAACAAAGTATCACAAATAATACAAATAAAATTTATAATTTTTATCCTTATGGACAAATAATTAGGAATATAGCTCCTGAGGTTACTAACTTTTATATTCTTCATGAAGGACTAATTGGAGTTTTTGATGATCAATTGGTTGAGAAAGACTACGATGATATAGAAGAAAAAAAATATTCAGTAAATGCTCAAAGTGGTTGGGCAGGTATAACTGATAAGTTCTGGATTGTTACAATGATACCAGAAAAAAATAAAGAATTCAGGAGTGATTTTGATTATAAAAATAAATTTAAAGCAAATTTTATTGAAACAAAATCAATGGAAATTGGTGCAAATGAAACTAAGTCTAGTCAAATAAAAGTTATAGTAGCAGCGAAAGAGGTTGATGTAATAGATGATTATTCAGAAAGTGAAGGCATTAAGAAATTTGATCTAGTAATTGATTGGGGCTGGTTCTATTGGCTTACAAAACCATTTTTCTTTGTAATTCATTACTTCTTTGAATTAACCGGAAATTATGGAATAGCGATTATATTAATAACTATTTGTCTAAGAGTCATGTTCTTTCCTTTAAATAATTATTCTTTTCGTTCAATGGCAAAAATGAAAGTTTTACAACCAGAAATGACTAGGCTGAAAGAGTTACATAAAGATGACAAAATGAAATTACAACAAGAGATGATGGCACTATATAAAAAAGAAAAGGTAAATCCAGTATCAGGATGTCTTCCAATTCTTATAATGATACCTTTTTTCTTCGCAATTTATAAAGTTCTTTTCGTAACAATAGAATCGAGGCATCAACCTTTTTTTGGATGGATAAAGGATTTAAGTGAAAGAGATCCTACATCTATATTTAATTTATTTGGATTAATACCTTGGGACCCACCTTCATTCTTAATAATAGGTGTATGGCCATGCTTAATGGGAGTATCAATGTTTCTGCAACAAAAATTAAATCCAACACCACCAGATCCTGTTCAGGCCAAAATATTTATGTTCTTTCCAATATTTTTAACAGTTATATTGGCACCTTTCCCTTCTGGTCTTGTGATTTACTGGACATTCAATAATATTTTAACAATGCTTCAGCAAATTATTATAATGAAAAGAACAACTGTAAAAACAGTCTAGCTATAATTAAATGGAAATAGAGAGTATATTACCAAAAGATGGTCCGGCAATTGAAGAAGTTAAAAAATATTTAAAAAAATATAATAAAGAAACTATAATAATTAAATGTGGAGGAAGTGTTCTTAGTAATCCAAAATTATTTGAAATTTTTATTCAAGATATATCTATTCTAAAAAAACTAAATTTTAAACCTTATCTAATTCATGGAGGTGGCTCTAGAATTACAGATAGACTAAAAGAACTAAATATTCATAGTGAGTTTATTAAAGGATTAAGAGTAACTGATAACAAAGTCATAAATATAGTTGAAGATGTGTTGGTTGAATTTAACAAAGAAATTGTAAATGCATTTAAGAAATATTCTTGTGAAGCTAGAAGTGTAACAAGTAAAGAAAATAATGCAATTATTGTAGAGGCTAAAAACAAAGAATTAGGCTTTGTTGGTACACCAACTAAAATTGAAACTAATATTTTTGAAAGTATTAATAACTCTAACGAAATACCTGTGATAGCTCCATTGGGTTTAAATGAAGATAATCAAGTTTTTAATATTAACGCTGATACGGTAGCAGGAGCCATTGCAAAAGAATTAAGGGCGAGAAGATTGTTAATAATTAGTGATGTAAAGGGAGTATTAGATAAAAATAATAATCTAATTTCTGAAATAAACTCGTCAAAAGCAAATGATATGATAAGCAAAAATATCATTTCAGGGGGAATGATACCAAAAATTAACAATTGTATAGATGTTGCAAATAATGGCGTTAAGGGTGTAGTAATAATTGATGGTAGAAGATTGCATTCTATTTTGTTTGAACTTCTATCTGACAAAGGAGCTGGTACTTTAATAAGAAAATGAAAGAATTTACAAAGATTAAAAATTTTATATTTGATTGCGATGGAGTTTTATATAGAGATTTAGAGGCTGTGTTTGGTCAAGTTAGCAAAAAGATGACTGAATACATTGCAAAAAAATTAAATTTAGATTTAAAAAAAGCTAAGGAACTACAGGTTAATTATTTTCACAAATATAATACAAGTTTGAATGGTTTGATGATTCACCATGATATAAACCCTTCAGAATTTCTTAAATATGTACATGAAATAAATCTAGATTTTATGGAAAAAGATTTAATTTTAAGAAAAGAACTTATAAAACTAGAAGCTAAAAAATTTGTTTTTACTAACGGTTCACATGAACATATTGCAAATATTACTAAACATTTGGGTATTAATGATCTTTTTGATGGTGCTTTTGATATAACTGACTGCAATTATATACCTAAACCATCTATAGAACCTTATGAAAGATTAATTGAAAAATTTAAAATCAATCCAGAGGAAAGTGTTTTTATCGAAGATATTGCAAAAAATTTAGAACCTGCAAAAAAAGTTGGCATGAAAACAGTATGGTTAATCAATGATGAATACTGGGGCAAAAAAGATTCTGATAAAGATTTTATTGATCTAAAAATTAATAATCTCTCTGGTTTTTTAAAAGAAATTAATATATTAAAAGCAGCATAATTTATATGAGTAATTTTGAAAAAATTATAAATGAAGCTTGGGAAAATCGAGACAAAATAAACCCAAATTCAGATAAAGATTTAAAAGATGTAATCAATCAGATTATTGATGATTTAGATATTGGAAAAGTAAGAGTTGCTGAAAAAATAAAAGGTAAATGGGAAACTCATCAATATATTAAAAAGGCAATAATGCTGAGTTTTAGAATTTATCCTATGGAAAATTTGAACGGACCCTACAGTAGCTGGTATGACAAAGCACATTTGTTAAAAGGTAAAACGGCAGGTTGGAGCAAAGAAGATCATGAAAAAGCTGGATTTAGAATGGTGCCAAATTCTCCAGTTAGAAAAGGTTCTTTTGTTGGAAAGAATGCTGTTCTGATGCCATGTTATGTCAATATCGGTGCTTATATAGACGAAGGTACAATGATAGATACTTTTGCTAGGGCTGGGAGTTGTTGTCAAATAGGAAAAAATTGTCATATCTCAGCAGGATCTGGTATTGGTGGAGTTTTAGAACCAGCGCAAGCGTTACCAACAATTATAGAAGATAATGTTTTTTTAGGAGCTATGTCTGAAGTTGTGGAAGGGGTCATTGTTGGAGAAGGTTCAGTTTTAAGTATGGGGATGTATATTGGACAATCTACAAAAATTGTTAATAGAAAAACTGGAGAAATAATTTATGGAAAGATACCCCCATATTCTGTTGTAGTTCCGGGATCTCTTCCAGATAAAAATAATCCATCTGCACCATCACTATCTTGTGCAGTAATTATTAAACAAGTAGATGAAAAAACTAGATCAAAAACATCTATTAATGATTTGCTGAGAGAGTAGATTAATGAAAAAATTTGATGAATTATCATTAGCCAAAGAGCTGATACGATTTCCTACAGTTACACCTATAGATGCCGGTATAATGAAATATTTAGAAAAAAAACTTAAATCACTAGGGTTCAAAACTAAAATTCTTGAATTTAAAGATAAAAACAGCAAACCTGTAAAAAATCTCTATGCAAGACTTGGTAAAAAAAGTCCTAACTTTTGTTATGCTGGACACTTAGATGTTGTGCCACCAGGTAATTTGAAAGATTGGACTACAAATCCGTTTAAACCTTCAATTAAAAAAGGTCATCTGATTGGTAGAGGGGCAAATGATATGAAAAGTTCAATTGCTTCATTTGTCTCAGCTGTAAGTAGATATATAATTAAAAAAAAAAAAATTGAGGGTTCAATTAGCCTTTTAATAACTGGAGATGAAGAAGGAGTTGCAATTAATGGTACCAGAAAAGTTGTAGAATATTTAAAAAAAAGGAAGGAAAAAATTAATTTTTGCTTAGTTGGGGAGCCAACTAATCCTAATAAATTAGGTGAAATGATCAAAATTGGCAGGAGGGGCTCAATTACAAGCCATCTTGAAATCTTTGGCACTCAAGGGCATGTTGCTTATCCACATAAAGCAAACAACCCATCGAATTGTATAATTAAAATTTTAAATAAACTTAAACAAATAAAGTTTGATAAAGGAACAAGAAATTTTCAACCAACAAACTTGGAAGTTACAAAAATCAATATTGAAAATAATGCTGATAATGTTATTCCTGGATCAGCACAAGCAAGTTTCAACATTAGATTTAATGATAAACATTCATCTTATACCCTTAAAAAAAAGCTAAACTCGATAATTAAAAAACAAGCTAAGAAAGATAATTGTAGATTTTCAATTGACTATATCGTGTCAGGTGAAGCATTTTTGACGAAACCAAACAAATATACTTTTATGATTAGAAATATTATTTCTAATATTACAAAAGTAAAAACTATATTTTCTACTACTGGAGGAACCTCTGATGCTAGATTTATAAAACAAATTTCTCCCTGTCTTGAATTTGGCTTAGTTGGAAAAACTATGCATAAAGTCGATGAAGCAGTTTCTATATCAGACTTGAAAAAACTAACTAAAATATATTTAAAAATACTAGAAAATTTTTTTAAGTGAAAACTGGCCTAATAACATCTGATACTTATCAAAATCATATCACAGGTGAAGGTCATCCTGAAAAGATTGATAGAGTATCTGTAATTATTGAAAATTTTAAAAAAATAAATAACCAAAATATTATTTGGAAAAAACCATCACAAGTTAAAAAAAAAATATTAGAAATTACTCATAGTTCCGATTATATAAAATTTGTTGAAAATTCATTTCCCAAAAAAGGATTGTCTTTTTTAGATGGTGATACAATAATTTCTCCTGGAAGCAAAGATGCTACAATAGATGCGGTTGGCTCAATTATTGCAGCAATAGATGGAGTTCAGAATAATGAATTCAAAAATGCATTTTGTGCAGTTAGACCACCGGGACACCACGCTGAAAAAAACAAAGCTATGGGGTTTTGCATATACAATAATGTAGGTGTGGGTGCACATTATTTATTAAATAATTATAAATTTAATAAAGTAGCTATTATTGATTTCGATGTTCATCATGGAAATGGGACGCAAGATATATTTTATGATAATGAAAAAGTTCTATACATTTCAACTCATCAATACCCATATTATCCTGGATCAGGTTCTGAAAAAGAAAAAGGTAAATATAACAATATTTTTAATATTCCTCTACCCGCAGGCACTAATTCTTACGAATACCTTAATGCATACGATTTTGTGCTAAAAAAACTGAAAGAATTTAAACCAGAATTTATATTATTTTCTGCTGGATTTGATGCTCATAAAGATGATCCATTGGCTCAACTTCAACTTACATCAAAAGACTTCTACGAATTAACTAAAAGAACACTAAAATTATCTAAAACTTTTTGTAATGGAAAAGTGGTATCTATTTTAGAGGGTGGCTATGATCTAAGGGCTATCAAAGAAAGTAGTGAGATGCATGTTAACGCACTTCTTGAATTTGATTGATAATATCTAAATAAATATTTAAGAAAGATCTATGAAACTTTATCGTATAAAAAAATCCAATATTGATAAAAATGGGAAAGGCTTATACGCAACAAAGGATATTAAAAAAGGAACGAGAATCATAGATTATGTAGGAAATATAATTACTAGAAAGCAAAGTGATGAAAATCCTAAATTTGACAATAAAAAACCAATCTATCTTTTTAATTTAAATAAAAAATATGATTTAGATGGTGATGTTTCTTGGAATATAGCTCGTTTAATTAATCACTCTTGTTCAAATAACTGCGATTATGAAGGCAAAGGATTGGCGGTATGGATAACAGCTACAAAAAATATCAAAAAGGGAGAAGAATTAACTTGTGACTATGGTTTTGGCTATGATTCTGATTACAAACAATTTCCATGCAAATGTAATTCAATTAATTGTGTAGGATATATTGTAAGAGAAGGATCTAGATGGAGAATAAACAAAAAATTTAAAAAAAATAATAGAGTTAATAGATAATTTTTTCTAAAAATAATCCATGAGAAGGTGCTGGCGGAGCACATAAATTTCTTTGTTTTAAAGCAAGTGCTCTTTTAAATCTTTTTAAATCCCATTTTTTAATCGATAAATGTAATAAACAACCAACCATAGATCTTACTTGCTGTTGGAGAAAAGATTGAGATTTAAAGTTAATTTCAATTTTATTATTTCTTTTTTTAATTTTCACAAAATCAATTGTTCGTACTGGGCTTTTAGCTGAGCAACTGGAAGATCTATATGTAGAAAAATCATGAGTACCTTGCAGAAGCTTGGCTCCTTTTTTCATTAATTTTAAATCTAATTTTTTTTTTATATGCCACCCTCTATTTTTTTCTAGAGAGGGTTTGCTAGACCTATTTAAAATAATATATTTATAAATTCTTTTTTTTGCAGAAAATCTAGAATGAAAATTTAAGCTTCTTTTTTTAATATTTAATATTGAAATTAAATTTGAATTTAAAAAATGATTTAATGATTTTATAAATTTATCCAAATTTTCAATTTTTTTCTTACAATTAAAATGTGCTGATTGTTCAATGGCGTGTACCCCTGCATCAGTTCGACCAGAGCCAATTAAAGTTATTTTTTCATTAATAAGTCTTGAAATTTTAATTTGAATTATTTTTTGAACTGATTTCCCTTTTTTTTGTGTTTGCCATCCAATGAAGTTAGTTCCGTCATACTCAATTAAAACTTGATATCTATACATTATTTAGAACTGAACCTTTTTTAATTTGAGAGCCAAGCATGAATTCATTAACTTTTTGGGGTTTTTTACCTTGTCTTTGAATCTCTAAGATCTTAATTGATTTGTCCTTGCATCCTACTTCTAAGCTTTCATCTAAAACTATTCCTGGTTTTGACTCCCCATAACTTACTTCAGCTTTCAATACTTTATACCTTTCACCATTATATAAAAACCATGCACCTGGATTTGGATACAAACCATTAATTTTTCCAATAATATTTTCTGCTTCGTCTGACCAGTTTATTCGTCCTTCTGATTTTTCAATTTTATTTGCATATGTAGCCTCATCATGATTTTGCTCTTCAAAAAATACTTTTTCTTCAAATATCGAGTCAATAATATCTAAAATTTTTTCTGCTGCTAATAGTGATAATTTATTTGAAATTATTTCAGAATTATCATTTTGCATAATATCTATTTTATATGAACTACATATAGGTCCACTATCAAGCTTTTCATTTATTTTCATAAAACTTATGCCCGTTTGCTTATCTAAATTCATTATTGATCTTTGAATTGGTGCTGCTCCTCTCCATTTGGGTAATAAAGAGGCATGAATATTTATAAAACCTTTTTTTGTTAAACTAAGTATTTCCTTTGGAATTATTTGACCATATGCAACTACTATGGCTAGATCCGCATTTAATTTTTTTAAATATTCATATTCATCTGTATTATTTTTTAAAAATGCTGGCGTTCTTATTTCAAAGTTTAGCAGTTCGGACATTCCTTGAATTGGTGATTTATTGATCTTTTGACCTCTTTGAGATTTTTGTGGGGGCTGAGTGTAAACTACCGATATTGGATATCCGTTTTGATATAATGATTTTAAAATTGGCACAGCAAAAAAAGGTGTGCCCATAAAGACAATTTTTTTTGACATTAATTAAACAACAATTCTATCAGGCTTATTCTTAGAAAGTTTCTTAATTATCATAGATTTTTTTAATTTTGATAAGTAATCTATAAATAAAATTCCTTCTAAATGATCCATCTCGTGCTGAATGCAAGTCGCTAATAGTCCTTCAGCTTTTAATATTTTTTTATGGCCATTATAATCTAGATATTCTACTTCACATTTACTCGGTCTGTCTATTTCAGCAAATTGGTTTGGAACCGATAAACATCCTTCTTCATAAGTTGATTTTTCGATATTTTTATTTTTAATTACTGGGTTAACAAAATACATTGGATTTTTTAAATCTTCTTTCTTACTTATATCCATGACTATAATCCTTTTTGGAACGCCTATTTGTATTGCTGCTAAACCAATTCCATTAGCAAAATACATTGTCTCCAACATGTCATCCATTAATTTTCGCTCATCTTTTCCAACTTTTTCCACTGGTTTAGATATTTCTCTTAATGATTTATTTGGTTCTGTTAAAATATTTCTAACTGTCATATCTGAAGTTTATTTTATTATAATTTTTAAACTTTTAAAGGAAGAACTTTTAATAAAATTTTATTTCTTAAAGGGTCCATATTAAGCTGATTTAAGGCACTTATAATAAAATACAATGTTTCTGTACCAATATCTTCTAAATTATCTTGTCCAATAATTTCAACAAGCCTTAATAAAACCATACCCGTGTCCGAATTATTTATCAAAACCTGTATATCTGTAGGCATATTATATTCATCGATTTCATATAAATCTTTATATTTTTTCATTAATTCAATTCCATCTGATTTTAAACTTTCAACTAAAATAATATCTTTTGTAGTTATAAAATAATCCTTATTTTTTTTAATTTTTTTAAATAAATCATTTAAATCCTTTTCAGTATTTTTCTTGGAGCTATCACCTCTTATGTAATTAATTAATTTTGATTGATGTATAATTTTATTATTAATTTTAATTTTTGTTTGATTTCCATCTTCATCATTGACATATTTTTCATAAAAACTTGTATAGTTTGAAGGAACATCTAATATATCTATATCTTTTAGTATATTGCTCAACTCATCTTGAAACGCATTTCCAATTTCTTCATCTATAAATGATTGTTTTAACAATTTTGCTAATTCAATTTTAGCCTCAGCCTCATTTGAAATTAATATACCTTGATATAAAAGGGCTCTTGCTTCAACGTTTGATAAAAGTTTATATGATTGTTTTACACTTAATAACTGATTAATATTAAATAAAAACCTTTTATAAAGATTATATAGTTCGTTTTCAGTATAATTTCTTTCGTGCGTAGCTTTTTCAATGATTTGAATTTTGTTCTGATCTTCTAAATCAATCTCATCTATACTATCTAACAAGTTAGAAGCCGAGAGATATCTCCAAATACTTTTTGAAGTATTTGCATCTGGTTCAAATTTAAAATTTTGTAAAGTTCTATGTGAAAGATGAAAATCCAGTATTGATTTTTCAGATACTTCATCGTTAGAATCTGTATAACCCATTAAAAAATTAAATTTTTTTTCAAAAAAAATATCTTCGAGTCCTAGCTCTTTTTTTAAATCAAATAATAATTGAGCTTCTTCTTTTTTTTCAGCATTTATTAAACAATAAATATTAAATTTTGATAAATAATCATCATTAATAATCTGATTTATTTTTAAAAATAGATTGCATGATTTTTCAAGTTCTGACATTGATAAATATTCGTCTACAATGAATTTTATCAATATTTCCTGTTGAATTAAATTTTCGTTTTTAATTATATAGTCTTCAATTAATTTTAAATTTGCATTTTTAATTAACCAATCAGATTTTATTTTTAAAAATTCTTCGTATGAAATATCATTTTTTGGAAAATAAGAGTTTGTTAAAAGAGCAATATTCAAAATTTCTTCAGCATCTTTAGATAATTTAATTTTATTAATATTTTTAAAAATATTAAGAATTAGGTCGCCATCTGAGTAAGACCACATATCAATATTTAATCCATTTTCTTCAGGGTCGTATAGTCCAGTTACTTCAATTTTTTTTGACAATAATTTTTCTTCTTCTTGAATTTCTAAATTGTTTTCTTTTTCAGAATTCATCTTATAAATTGAATTTTCTATAGGAACTTCCTCATCATCAATACTTTCATTTGAATTTAGGTCTTCATTTTCTTTAATATTTGTATTTGAATTCAAATTCCAGATATCTACCGCTTCTTCTTCTGAATAACTTATTGAAGAAAAAAAAAGAAAAAAAACCAAAAAAATTGAAAATATTTTTTTATTTAATAATTTTAAGATCCTCATTGGGTATTAATTTTTCAAGATTTTTATTAGGATAGGGAAAATCTATTTTGTTTATAAATATTGTTGCTGCAAAAAGTAAAACAAAAATCAAAGACACCTTAACTATTATTTTTATAAGCTTCTGAGATTTTCCAATACTTGTTTTTCTTTGAAATTGCATATATCGTTTATTAATTTCAAATTAAGACAAATTTGTGTTTTTTCAATAATAATACTTATGAAATTAAATAAAAACCTA
>MDTG01394214.1_pt1 | contig 12823 bp, 5 predicted proteins | sample 811421 | NCBI WGS metagenome assembly MDTG01 (sample SAMN05326645, study PRJNA326480) | marine metagenome | isolation source: seawater | place: Pacific Ocean: South East | collected 2011 | reverse complement strand
TCCTTTCATTTCGTGTTCACAAATCGAGACGCATCAAAGAGCGGGAACGACGAAGAAGAAGACCACAGCGCCGGGAAGAAGAAGAAGAAGAAGAAGAAGAAAGAACACGAAAGGATGAACGTGCACGCGCCGGCGTTCGTTCCCAGAAAGCGACGAGGACAAGAAGAGGAGCCGAGACGGACGGATGCGAATGATGCGGATGATGCGGAAGGCAAAGACGCGAGAACCCTCGGGAAAAACCACTTTGATGAAGCGTCGACGCCGCCGCTCCCGCCTTCTCCACCACCGCCAAAGCGGTCTCCTCCTCATCCGCCGTCGAACGCGAATGCTCGAGCATCGAGCCCAACGAATTTTGGGAACAGCACGTCCGTGGTCGCCCCGTCGTCGCCGAGGACGTTGAGTCAAGACGTCTCGACGTCTGATGATGGGTTTCATCATCACGTCGCTCAAGTTGACGAGAGCGCGGACGCGATGATGCGAAACGTGGGGAGTTCAGAGGAAGTCTTCGAAAGCGGGACCGCGGCTCCACGTGTGATGAAGAAGAAAGATTCGAGCGCGATACCAAAATACGATTTAGAGAAACATTACCGCACTGTATTACCGTTAGGTCTGCCATTGAAAAGAGAAGACGAGAACGACGCGGGAACTGGTACCGTTCTCGACAAACTCGGCGTCGAGGAAGGTCAATTGCCGAACGGTTTGAGGTACTTCATCGGGCAGTGTAGGAAACCAGAAAATCGAGCGGCGCTAGCTTTAGCAGTTGATGTTGGATCAGTGTTTGAGAACGAGGAAGAACGAGGAGTAGCGCACATCGTCGAGCACCTCGCGTTTCGGGCGACGACGTCGTACGAAACTTTTCAGATTGTGAATTTCTTGGAATCAGTCGGCGCCGCGTTTGGAGCATGTCAAAACGCGTACACGAGTGCGGACGAGACCGTGTTTGAGTTGACCGTGCCTATCGACGATATGAATGTCTTGGAGGAATCGTTGAAAATTTTTAGCGAATTTGCCAGAGGAGTGAGAATTTCCGACCAAGACGTCGATAACGAACGAGGCGCGGTGTTGGAAGAATGGAGATCAGGGAGAGATGCGAGAGGGAGAGCGGCGCAAGCGTATTGGGAAGCGTTGTTTGAGGGAAGTTTATATGCCGATCGCTCACCGATTGGAACGGAAGATGTTATTCGAAACGCCCCAGGGGGCATTTTTCGTAACTTTTACCACAAGTGGTACAGACCGGAGAACATGGCGGTTATCGTCACTGGAGATTTTGATGACGTCGGCGCGGTAAAGGAAAAAATTATCAGATTGTTTTCCCCGTTGACTGCGGCTGCGCATGTTCAAGCTCCACCGAAATTTATTCGACCGACATTCTCAGGACACGAGAACCCACGCATATGCTGTCACGTAGATCACGAATTATCGAATACGGTCGTCAACGCAACCTTTCACCTCGAACAAAGATCAATCGCTACTCCAGAAGATTACTTTAAACAAACCATACAGGAGTGTTACAAAATGTGTTTGGACAATCGATTGTATAAACTCATGCGGCGACCAAAACCGATTTTTTTTAGCGCTGGCATCGGTTCGGAAGATTTATCACGAACGAGCGCCTTGTTATCCATACAAATGACGTGTGAATCGAGCAAAGCGAAAGATGCGCTCGAGAGCGTCTTGACCGAAGTTTCGAGAGCGCGTTTGTTTGGATTCAGCGCGCAGGAATTGCGTATCGCCAAGTTGAACCAAATAGCGGATATGGAACAACTGTATGTGGAAAGAGATCAAACGTATTGCACGGATGCTCGAGATGAGTTGGTGCAGCACTTTTTACGCGGCGACATGGTTATTGGTGCCGGATTGGAGGCGTCGCTAGCCACCGCATGCATAGAAAAAGTCACCTTGGAGGATGTGTTTCAATACGCGCAAAACGTGAGCGTATCAAAAAGCTGCATGATTCGGTTACAAGAGGGACGGAAGAAAACTAAAGAGGACGATTTACGCGAAGCGGTGAATAGGGTTGCGGAAAAGGAACGAAACGGAGAAATAGAAGAAAATTTGGAAACATTCTTCGTTCCGGAACGTTTGATGGCGGACCCGCAGCCGTTGAAAGAAGGCGAGACGGCGATTAAATCCACGCGGACGCATCCAATTTCAGACGTGACTGAAGTTGTTTTGAAGAATGGTATAAAAATAGCGTTGAAAAGTACAAACTTTTTGGACGACCAAGTGTTGATGCGCGTTGCCGCTAGAGGTGGATTATCGGAAATATCGAAGGAGGAATACAAAGACGCGCTCTTTGCTGGTACAGTCTCTCGCGAATTGGGTGTGTTTGGATATAGACCGGAAGTTTTCTCCGACGCCATGGCGGGGAAAAGAGTCGACGTGGTTCCAAACATTGGCACGTATAAACGATCCATCGTTGGGGAAACGTCTCCGGATCACATAGACGTACTTTTGCAATGCACGCATCTCATCTTTTCCAACAACGTGGAAAATCAGTGCAACGAGCAAGATTTGGAAGTTTTGCGCGAAATGCAACGAGAGGCGGTGAAGAATGCAAAAAGAGATCCGATGAAAGTTTTCGCGGAAATCCAACGCGCTTTGACCTACGGTAACTCATACCTCTCCAAACCCATAACTCTCAAAACGCTTGCAAAAATGGATGCGGAGAAAGCGTGTCGCTACTTTAACGAGTGTTTCGTCGACCCTTCGCATTTTACGATGGTTCTCGTCGGTGCGTTTGATATTGGAACGATTCTGCCATTATTAGAAAAGTATGTAGGTTCCATCCCACGCCCGCTAGATTCGAAAGAGAAACTCTCGCGCGTCAAACCGGCGCCGTTTGACTTCCCAAAGAAAGTAGTCAGTAAACATGTGCGATTGAAAATGATTGAAAACCAAGGCGTAGCGAGTTTGACGTTTCCGGTGATGATTGAAAATCCTGACGCGATTTTAAAGCAAGAAGCGTTAGCAAAAGGTGAGGAATTCAACGGTCCAACTTTAAACGGATCTCAAGTAATCGTCCGAAACAAGTTTCTCACGATGATTTCTGCTGCCATTATCGAGCGCCGGTTGCTCGCGCGCTTAAGATTCGAGCGAGGCGAAATATACAGTTGTGCCGCCAGCACGTCATTCGCGTATCAAGACCCGAACGCGGCAAACGGTGAATCTTATCGAGGAGATATAATGGTTGTTTTCGCATGTGACCCGAAAAGCGGCGAAAAACTTTCCAAAGTAGCCCTCGAAGAGATTGAACAGTTAATCAACGACGGGCCGACCGAGGAAGACTGCCAAACCGCGAAAGAAGTCGAACTAAGGTCCATCCAAGAACACAAAGAAGAAAACTCGTTCTGGGTCAGCTACATTGACGCCATGTACGCGTCTCAACTTTTACCAGTCTTGAACGGCGACATCGACAAAATGTACGAAAACACAGAACAAATTCGCGCGGACGTTTTAGAAACGCTCTCGCCGGACGTCATTCGCAAACATCTGGCGAAAACTCTTGCAGTCAAGCGCAGAGTCAACGTCGTTTTGATTCCTCAAAGACCTTTGTTCTTACGATTAATTGCTCCAAATATGGACGATATTAAAGGTTTCTTTGAATGGCCGGAGACTTTTGGCGAAGCCTGCGGTAAACTTGCCTTGTTAGGATGCGTCGCGGGCGCGTATTGTGCCCTCACGAAAGGAGAGAAAGACAAAAAGTGAAAAAAAAAAGTAGGCGAAATTGTGCAATCAAGAATCGTCATAATAGAAAGAGCAGTAATGTCCTCGTCAATCCCGTCATTCTCTTCGTTGGCCGTGGCCGTCCGTAACTGCGATGCATGTTCATCTTCCTCCCCGGAGAAGTTTCAAGAGTTTCTCGACTATCTCGTGAACGCGTATCATCGACATTTTTTATTTTCAACTGCAACGGAATGGAAAACTCGAAAATTGATGCGTCGTTTGCACGAGAAACTGTTCAGTGATGGTTCAGAGAAAGGAAAGAGCACGAAGAGTAACGACGACGATAGGAAAGAAGATGATAAAGAAAAAAGGAAAGATGAACGAATGATCGAGCGACTGGCGAACGATTCAATCATGATTTTGAAAAAAGCAGTTGGCAAAGATTGGACGGCAGATTCTTTGGCAGAAAAGCTCTTAACTGAATACAAGTGCGGCGCTGAGTTGGCGAGTTCCATGAACGAGATTTTCTCGAAACATAAAGAAAAGTTGGAAAGAAGTTTCGCGAGAGGGACGTTTGGGATAGTGAAAAGGTTAGAGTCCGTGTGTTGGAGGACGCAGGTGGAATTGTATGATAGTAATAGTAACGATACGACGAGTAAAGAAACAAGAGACGAAGTGACCGCAGTGTTGGAACTGCGTTTGGAAAAGAATGAGACGACGTCCATAGAGTTTAAGAAAGAGGAATTGCTTACGTTTTTCAAGGAGTTGGAAACGATTCAGATGAAAATAGATGACCTTAATTAGTTTTTAAAAATAGAGTACTAGGTAGGTACTGTACAACAACGTTTTCCTAATAGTCCATGACGGGTGATTTTAAACCCGCGCCATTATCCTCATCTCCTTTAGTTGAATTGTCGAGATTTTGGTCGTACCCAGGACCTTCATCCATGGTATCGCCATCTTCTTCTTCGTTCTTTCCTTCCTCATCCTCTTCTTCGTCCTCGGAGTCCGGATTGTCGTTCTTCTTATCGCCGTCGTCTCCCATTTTCGTCATACCTAAACCGCTTCGACTCCGCTTCATCTTTTCTTTTTTGGACAAATAGGCAAACAAAGCCGGTGCATCTTTTTCGGTGATGCCAAAATTTGTGGAGAATTCGGAATATTTTATTCGAAGATCGTCCATGGTGAACGGCGATTGAGAGCCGGCGTCAGTATTACGAAGCGCCGATGCGATGGTTTCTTTGCTCTCTGGCTTCTCTTCCGCCACTCCCAGTGTTAACGGCTCGCATTCCCACGTGTAATTTTCGCTCGCTTCTTTCTTTTTCCGCTGCATCCTGCGCGTTTTCTTCGTAGCGATGAGTACCTTGTCTACAGCTTTCCCCAATTCTACTGCTGACATTTTATTTCGTCTCGATTTTTTCGACGCTTCCGCTAAAATATCCAATATTTTTTCGTGGATATCGTACGAACCGATGGAAGCTTTCGTCAAAGCTGTGCCGACGCACGCTTGCCAAACCTGGTTTGAAGAACTAAAAGGTATCATGGGATTCTTTTGTGTGTTGTTCTTTTTCTTCTTCTTGCCTTTCGTTTTATATTGAGGAAGGTTCGTTCCGCACATAGCGTGCACTCGCGTCGCGAGCATGAGATAGGTATCTTTGTCATCAACCACATCAACATCTTTGGATGCTTTTGCCACGGATTCAAATATTAACTTCGCAGCTTTGCAGGAAATTTTATCCGATGATTTTAAACATATCATCCCGTACATGAGCGCAAACTTTCGGATCGCGGGTGACTCTATAATCATCTCTGAGAGTTTTTCAATCTTTTCTTCCAAATCACCGTCATCGTCGTCGGAATCGGAATCATCGTCGGAACTCGCATCAGAACCTTTGTCGTCTGCATCCTTGTCATCGTCTGATTCGTCGTCGGAATTTTCATCGTCTGATTCATCTTCATCATCGGAATCTTCCGAGAGCATTTTTTCAATCATCAAATCGGCGACCATTGGGAAAAACGTTCCTAAAATCTCAGGAGGTACTGCAGATACTACCGCCATATCACCTTTTTGCAACAATTCTCTTGCATTAAGCGCCAAACAGACAAATTTTGCTAACTTTTTCAGCCTTGCATCCGTTTTCGGTTGTCGCTCGTCTTTCACGACGAATTGTAACGTTCGCATGGTCTCGTGCAAAAGCAAATGAAACACGGGAGGATCTCGCAAAATCATTCCCATGTCCCCTAAAATTGTTTCCGCTGGTTCAACAACCTCCTCGATCTTTTGAACGCGAGAAACCGCCGATGCACCACCATCTGATTCCGAAATGGTCGGTTTTGCCGCAGCACCAAACGTGAATTTAACTTTTAACTTCTTCTTTGGCGGTTGCGCCTTGCCTTTTTTCTTCACGTCAGTCCTCGAGGCCAACTCCGCAGAATCCAGGATGTTCCCCATTTCAGCTAATCTTCTATTATCTAAGTATCTATCGCGAATGCATGCGTCCATGAGCCACGCGAGCCTGTGAGAGGGATCAATTTCACACAACTCTTGCACCTCGTGGTCGTGAAACGCCATGAGAAACTGCGAACGCAACGCACACGTGGAAGGATCCCCAGTATTGGCATACCTCGTGCGTATCTCTCGAACGACGGCGTTATACAGCGTGATGTTATCGCCGACAACTTTGCGCAAACGGTGGATTGCTGGAGATTTTCCTCGCAGTATTCGCCTTGGTTGCACGTCTTTGTTATCGACCACGTCCACGACAGCCGCTACGGCAGCACTTGTCATCATCGTTGTCATCGCTTTCTTACTCGCCTTTTTCCTCGCTTGAATTGCATTTGCTTTACTATTCTTCTTACTATTCACTATCTTCTTCGTTGCTGTCGCTTGGTTACTACGGGATGATTGCCCTGCAGCACCCAAATCCTCCTCGGACTCTTTTCTCGGCGCGCTCCAATCCTCCTCCGCCACCAACGGTGCCAACTGCACATCCTCAATGGATGAGTGTCTCCTCACAACACACTTCTCCTGCCCGTACGAATCCAAGACGCTCGATAAGTGTTTTCTCAGCGTGCCTTTGTCCATAACCCATACTTGCCTTTGCACTTTCAGCGAACACTGCCTAAAAATGCTCAAATCCCTCGATATTAGCTTCAAATAATTCGCGGGCACTGGACTCAACCTTTCGAGAATAGTCAACGGAATCCGTTTCAACTCCTCGATTCCTATAAAAGGGAACGACGCTTGCAATAAACTCAACAAATTTCCTTGCGGTGCAATTTTAATCCGCGAGAGTAACTCTTCCGACGCATCGTCTAGAATGTTTTTATACACCCGCGGTCGCGAAATCTCCAACTGATCCAACAAACCGAGGTATTGTTCGCATCCGGATGCGTTCTTTAACGCGCACGAGGATTGCACTTTTTGCACGGCCGCTTCGACCTGTTCGCGTCCAGACAGACCGAGAGCGAGAAACAAAAAAAACGAGGTCAGCGGGTCACCCGAGAGAGAAGAAAGAAGAGACGCGCGCGGGGAGAGCACGAAGAGCACTCTTCCAAAAGACGAGGCGCCGAATGATGATGATGATGATGGATGACATCCCCAATCGTTGTTCCATTACCTGCGCGGCGGTGCTCAGCGTCGTCGCGACAAAGTCTTGCCCTTCCCCCCCGACGATCGTCGCGTACGGACGAGGCGTATCCCTCCCGGTCTCTTCTTTGGAGTCGTCTTTTTGTTGGTGTCCCTCCCCCCGTCGCGGGGGCCTTTTGTCTTCCGCCTCGTCGGCCACGTCGTCGTCCCCGGTGATGATGTTGGTGTTCGACATTCTTTATTCCATTACTTTTGTCTCTCTCTGATGAGAGAGCGAGAGAGAGAGAGAGAGAAAAGTGACGACTGAAGAAAACTGAACGCAAAAAAGAGGGAAAAAATTTAAAAAAATTTAAAAAAAAAAAAAAGAGACCACCAAAATAATAATCGGATTCTTTTTGTCAAATTCTCTCTCTCTTTTCTCTCTCTCTCTCTTGTGTTCGTGGCGCCCCTCCGCGCATCGGGAGCAGGACGACGCGGGAAAGAAGAACGCTTTGCGAGAGGAGCGCGATGACGCGTTGTGTAATTATCGCGTAGCTTTTCGGGATTTGAAACGAGATAAAATGAGCGCCAAAGCGGCGGGGCGGGCCAAGGTACGCCGGGTTCAAATTCTCTTTTTCCAATGTAGGAGTGTCTCTCTCTTTCTCTCTCGGACGGGGCGATTTGCGCGACGCCAAAAGCGCGCACGTTGACCACAACCCATCTCTCTCGCGCGCGCGCGGATTCATCCGGCATCGCAGCTGGACGCGTACAGGAAAAAGAAAGCGGCGAAGAAGAGCGCGCAGTCTACCAGTGGGAACGACGCCAAGGACGCAAAATTGCAAGCGACGAAACCACCAATCGGAGGAGAAGAAGGAGAAGAAAAAGAAGGTGATTTGAGCGCGCCTTCGACGACGACGGAAGGGGAAGAAAATGGGACCACGTTTGCATTTACGATGGCACCAGATGCGGTTCGATATAACGGAAAAGAAGGAGGAGAAGATATTGCACACGCAACACCGATAAAACCTGCTGATCTAGAGCAAGAACATCGCATAGAAGAAGAAGGTGTTGCGGCGTTCACGTCTCCACCTCCACCTCAATTTTCTTTCGACGATGGCTACAATGTGCGTAGGAGCACGGAAGAAGAATCGACGCCGCCCGTGAAGATCAATTTGCAGAGTTTTGAAGAAAAGGAGGAAAAGGAGGATGGAGATATTAATAGAAAGAAGAAGGTTTCATCGTTAGATGAAAGTTTCGATCCGGAAGAGTACATAACTCAATTTGTGACGCCGGAGAAGAAAACGGCTCCCCTAGCGAAGCAGAAAAAAGCAACGATTGATGTGCCGATGGATGAGTTGGAAGCTATTTTCCGACCGACGAAGAACAAAGGTGATTACGACGACGATTATGTACCGCACTCGTTTTCTAGGTTTTTGGAGAAGGAGAAGAATAAAACCGACGAAGGAGCGAATCTTCACGCACACGAAAAACAAAGGCTTTCGAGTTTCGAGAGGGAAATTTTAGAATCCAAGCGGAGGAAGGAACAAATGGGAGGAGAGTCTTCGATTTCGGATACGGTCAACAGAAGTGCAACGTTGCCAATATTTGGTGGTAGTAATGCTGCTAGAATATCCAGGCTCGAGCAAGACGAAATCATGTCGTTACAAAACATGATTGACGATTTGACGACTGAAAAATTAAGTCTCAAGCGCGGGATGGACAAAAACCAGAAGATCATCGAAAGCTTGATGGAAGAAAATGAATCGTTGACGAACGCGTTTAACGAGGCGAAGAATTCAAATGCGGTGTTGGAAAATCAGTTAAAAAAGCTTTCGAGCGAGATGATGTTACACTCGAGCGTTCAACAGAGCATCTCAAACGATAGAGATGCATCTAGGCGAGGGTACATTGAAACTCGAGAACGCGCGAATGAGTTAGCGAGAGAAGTTATTGAGTTGGAGGAAGTTGTTTTAGAATACAAATCGAAATTGTTTTTATACGAAAACACGCAAACGGATGCGTTGGAACGATCGAAAGAGTTAGAGCGAGCCTTAAGAGTAGCGAATGAGGATCGGGAGTACTATCAAAATTTCGCGGAGGCTATGAACGAAGAGAGAAGGGAAATGCAAAGACGCGTGGGACAATCGAATGCGATGCAAGCGTTGATTGCAAGTGGAGATGTTCCCATCGTTGAAATGTTACAGAATTGGTTGAAGCAGGTGAAAGCGAAACCCTTGTGTCTAGAGCAAAACGTACCATCGTCATCGCCTTCGCGTTCGGCAGCACCAGAACAACACGAGTCGCTCGAGACGTCCACGTCGGAAGCAGATTTTGTGAGGGAGACGAGAACGAGCGAAGCAGTCGCGACGACAAAAGAACTCATAGAAGCATTAACGAGATTAGCAAGCACTGGTGCGAGTGGAAGTAATAGTAATAACGGTTCGGACGAGCGCGTACCTTCTTCTGACGCAGACGATGACAACGAAGAGGAGAATGGAGAGGAGGACGGAGTTGTAGTAGACGAGGCTCAAATTCAGCTCATCACCTCAATACACGAGTTATTGATCGAGATAGAGAATGAAACTGCAACCTTTCGAGTGAAATTGAGAGATGCCGAGCGACGAGAGATGGGTTTGCGAGCAGCTAATGCTGCGCTAGAATCTCGCCTCGCGAGGTTTGCGAATGCGTCACAAGTGTCACCGTCGACGAACATGGATACGGAGGAATCTGAAGGGAGAGATGACGTCATAGACGCGATGCGAAGGATAAACGCAGGGTCCGTAGAACCTACTTCTAGACCGCGAGAGAGTGGTGGTGGGTTTAGATTCAGAACAGGGTTGGTACCGGACGACGATTAGACATTATTCAGTAGTTTTATTAAGAATTATAGCGCATGGTTCATTATTTCAAAAGTTCACTCTTTATTACTAGGCAAACCAACTACTACTTTCCAAGCTGAGACGACAGCTGCTCAGGTCCAGCTTCATTTTCAAATATCCTAATTTCACCACTGTAACCAGCGGTAACTATAATTTGTCCGAGACCAGCGGCTTTGCGAAAGCTCGCTTCGCACGCTCTTCTCGCCTCGGCAATTTCTAAGGTCCATTTCGACGCTTGAGTCTTTAAGTTATTTGACGCGGGAATATTTTTTTTGACGCCCAAAGAATCGTTGTTTTCCTCATTCTCATCGGAATTCATTCGCAACTTTTTGACTTGCTCGCTCAATTCTTTCGCCGCTAATATTCGTAAGTTCTCGATCTCCTCGTGATCGGACTTCCTTCTCGATACATACGCGCTCTTCTCATCTTCTGGCATTCGCGCCATGATGACTTCTTCCGGGGCAAATACAGCCGTCGTGACGACATCAGTTTGCGCAGCAAAAGTTTCGTACGTCGCGTGTTTGTCTTTCTGGTATCCACCATGAAACGCACTCGGGATAAAAGTATTCACAGTAGGCCAAATAAAAAGGTACTCAGTTTCAGAACCGCATATTATAAAATCGCCGCGTTCGCTGAATGACGATTTGATTTGCGAATTCTTATTCTTATGCCCTTTATATTTTGTTTTCAATTGGTAACCGTCATATATCCTTAAACGCGAGTCGTTTGATGCGACGAGTAACTTACGATCGTCGCCGGGATAAAATTGTAAACCGGTCACTTTTTTGCCCATTGGATTTCTTTGCCGACGATTTTGAATGTCGAGCAAAGTGAGATACTCAAACTTGAAGCCGACGGTTTGGTAAAAATGACATTTCCCCCGATACGAACCGGCGACCACACACTTGCCATCGCTTTGAAAACACGCCGCCGTAACCATTTCTCCAATATCCACCCAATCAACGACTTTGTGATCCGGAATGTTCCATAATCTCATCTTCCCATCTAAACTGCCAGAGACAAAGTATTTATCATTCACCGGGTTGAAATCAATCGCAGTCACGAAATCTTGATGCGCAAAGATTCTCAAGCATTCGTTCATGGTCGTGTACCACAATCGAACCGTTTTGTCCATGCTCGAAGAAAGTAACCAATCCGTGTGTGACCAGCATAAATCTAACACGTCCCCTTTGTGACCGACGTACGCGCGCAATGGAACGTCTTTGAACATCAATTCTCCACGCTTTTTGAACGAGCACGTTTTGATTTCGCCGTTTTCGTGATAGTTTTCTGACGTATTCGCATTTTCGGGCGCCTCCGATTTCATGCATTGAATGGCCCACACGCGAACAATTCTGTCTTGACCCGCCGTGGCTAAAAACTTACCAGTTCGCGAAAACTTCATGCACCAGACGGCGCCTTCGTGGCCTTTGACGCTTTGAATAACTTTGACTTTAGAGAAATCTTTGAACCCTTTTCTATTCACGTGCACTTTGAGGTACTGACCAACTTCTTCGGATCCAGGCCTGATTGCACTTTGACCGTTGTATGAGCTATTCTCTTCCTCTAGCGCTTTTCTCTCTTGTTTACGTTCCTCGAGCGAGTGTTGCAAATGCGACTTGGTCTCTACGATTTTCTCCGCCGCAATTTTGCTCACCTCCTTCGTTTTATTCCACGCCTCAGTCGAGCGTTTCTTCAACCACCGCCCAGGATTTCTAGGTTTCGTCGTTGTTGTTTTTTTACTAGTACCAATGTCCGTCGCACTGCTCGTTCCTTTCTTCTTCGAACTCCTATTGTCTCCCCTTTTATCGTCTTCGTCGCCTTGCTCCCCTTCTTCTTTCATCGACATTCGTTCTCTCCTCTCGACTTCGTTCAAAATCGGCGACACCGCTTCGATAGCAACGTTTCTCTCCATCTCCACCACAGACATGACCGTCCCGGTCGTTAAATCTGTCACTGTCGGTGCATTTTCCCTTTCCTCGCTCCTCCCGTCGTTTTTTTCCTTGTGCAACAAAGCGTTCGCGGCTTCCTCACCAACTAAATACTCCGCCCCCGTGTCTAAATTCTTCAACGTAAACTTTGTGGGATCTTTCAATTCCGCCTCTATCCCTCTCGGCGTCCCACCTCCATTCGAGCCCTCTTCCACGTCCGAGTTCAAGGTGTCGTTGTTCGGATTCGTCGGGTCGGTTTGCACGCTCGGCGCTTTCAAGTCTTCCGGATCTAACGAGTTCTCGTCTGCGCACGATTGGCCCAGTGCGCTTAACTGTCGATCTAAAACTTCCGCCAAGTGTCTCTCCGACCCGGAGAGTTGCGACACGGAATCTCTCGGTTCGTAATACTCGCTCTCTTCGCCGTCTCCTCTCTCGTTGTCGTCGTTGTTATTGTTATTATTCTTATTATTTCCCGCCCGCTGTTTATGTTTTCGCTGCTCTCCGTCGAAATCGTCGTCGTCGTTTTCCTCGTCCGAACTCGAGTGGTCCGAATACGTGTGATTGGACCCGGTGAAAATCGACCGCGTTTCCATCCACGCCGTGGCCTTCTCCCCGACGTCCTCCTCCTCTTCCTCCGCTCGACCGTCCATCGTCGGTCCTCCGGGAGAGGCGCGAACGAAGAAGGCTTTCGTCGTCGTCGTCGGTTGAAGACGACGGACGACGATTTGAATAAAAACTAGAGCGTTGTTTTTGTGTGGCCTTTTGTTGGTGTTGGTGTT
>MDTG01263642.1_pt1 | contig 12823 bp, 11 predicted proteins | sample 811421 | NCBI WGS metagenome assembly MDTG01 (sample SAMN05326645, study PRJNA326480) | marine metagenome | isolation source: seawater | place: Pacific Ocean: South East | collected 2011 | reverse complement strand
ATAAGCGCATCAAAAAACTGATCCCGCACATCATCTAACTGGCGGTAAAACCGGCGCAAATAAGCTGGCTCTGTATTGCGCGGCGTATAGCTGGCCGTCGTCATTAGCATCATATCAACCTGCAAAGGGCTGTTGCCAAACAAACGGGCAAACTGGATCTCGGTATCCTTTTTTTTGGGCATCAGATTCAACAGCAAAAGCCTTAAAGGACGGATATCCTGACGGGCAGCAGTCTGTTCTGTGATCAGATCCACCCCTTCAAAAGACAGCGTTTCCAACGCTGGCAGATTATCAGGCACTTTTATAGGCATGAGTTCACTCAATCAGCACTGTATGGGCCTCAACAACTAGGCATCTGTTCATCTATAAACCTGAACAGGAAACAGAAATCAAGGGTGATGGGCTTAGCGAAGACAGCGTTTAAGTTTAACGTGCACGGCGGCCGCGCATATTTGGGGCAGCAAAACGCCCTACAAAACGCATAGCTATATCCGCCATGTCTTTGGCAGGCCGTGCCATCTTTGGCAGCCTCGCCACCTCCGCAAGCCGCCTGTCCAGAAAGGCTTCTGTCTTTGCCAAATTAGCGGAGTTATCGGACAAAAAGGCCAGCAACGTAGCACTGTAAACAGCCGATAAGGTCGCCCGTTTGGTGTAGAAATTATAATTCGTTGATGTATCCCCTGCCGCACGCCACATCTCATCAATCGTGTTGTATAAAAGCTGAGCGGCCAGCTTTGCATGCTGCGGCCGAGCAAGCACAGCCAATGTCCGGCGCACAACCTCTTTATACGGAGCAGCTTGTCCAAGCCTGATAAGGATAAGGGAGCGGATTTTCATATGAACAGGCATGTCAGCAATATCTTCCGCACTCTGCCCGTGAAAGGCCGTCGTCATATTCTTGTCAGCATAAGCCCCGTAGACCGCTATTGCATCAGCAATACCTGCTGGAAAAAAGCTGTGCATTTCGGTTTCGGTTAACCCACAATCAGCGGCTGCCATGTCAAGGCTAGCTTTGCTCCAGCCATCAAAAGGGATATGGTTTAAAATCGCTTCAATTACATTATCTGGTATATAATCAGGTGTTCTCTGTTCCGCGTCCATTCTTGCATTCCTACAGTAAAAGGAAACATTACCTCTAATTAACATATAGGTTCTGGAAGCGAAATGGCAAAGAAGAAAACAACGCTTTACTTTTTTGCAAGAGTCATGTTAAGTTCTGCGCCTCATAAGATATCTTATTATAAAAAGTAATCGGTTTGGCAACGAAACAGGAAAGAGATAGATATTGTTTGTAGCTGTTCGTGATAATAATGTTGACCAAGCCCTGCGCGTGCTAAAAAAGAAAATGCAGCGCGAAGGCTTATTCCGGGAAATGAAAAACCGCCGTGCGTTCGAAAAACCATCTGAGCGTCGGGCCCGTGAAACTGCTGAATCGACTCGCCGTGTCCGTAAGCTAATGCGCAAGCGCATGGAGCGTGAAGGTTATTAGCCAAATAACAACATTCAAGCGTTCTAAACCCACATTCACTTGATAATGTGGGTTTTTTATTACAGTTTCTTACTTCAAGTAAAAAACTGGATATTAAATTGTATTTGTGGTTGGGGTGACAAAATCCACATCTCGACTATGTCCGACTTACTAAATTTTCCAACTCTTAATCGTTACTTGCTTGTGGTTTATTTAGGAACCCGCCCATCAAAAACCCTAACAGCAGCCATAAAGGTCTCTGATATAGGATGTCGTTTGCTTGCGAATAAACCAAAGCAAAAATTAAAATTGATAAACCTGCGATACATTGGGGCGAATTAATTTTAGTAAAACCTGAAAATAAAAAAACTGAAAAGAAATATGCATATATGCAACCAATCAGCAATAACCCTATTATACCAAGTTCAGTTAATGACCAGATTATTGTGTTATGGAGGGTATGTAAATTACCAAGCTGTGATTCCAAAATTAGCCATGAACCTAAGCCTATCCCAAATAATTTATTTTCCTGCCATAATGAGATTGCTCGCAAAAACATTTGGTATCTATGTGTCAGAGGGTCCTGAGCGGACTGAAAACCAACAAAGTCATTTGGTTGAATAAGCATTATTTGAGCAGAAGCAGAATTAGTAATCACGTCAGGAAAATATATTTTTAAAATATCAGGCATGTTCAATATAAGAAGACTTATAATTAAAGCTGAACAAAACTGGGCGGCCAGTCTTAAAAAGATCGGTCTGTGGAGAAACAGAAGCGCAGCCATCATAATTATGAAAGACACAAATGCGGCTCTTGAGCTCGCAAAGATCAAAGTCGAAAATAAAAAAACAAAGCAAACATCAAATTTAATTTGCCGAGTATAGTTTGTTAAACCGTATGGAACATATAATTTAATGGACATATACACTAATAAAATCAGCAATGAAAAACTTAAAGAATTTGGATTTTGCCCAAAATTACTTAACCTATGGTTTGCATTTCCACCAAATAAAAACTCAATATAATTGATAAACCCAGGCACAACCATCAAACATGTCATAACTAACAACACTTTGCACAACCTAATTTCACTTTCTACAGATACTTTTTGAGATAAAAATACCCCCACCCAAAAATAAGCTACAACAACCAGCCAGCCGATTAACCGGTTAAAAAACCCCCACGATGAGAAGCTGCCCATATGTTCAAAACTGCGGAAAAGCGAAAAGGATAGCCAAAGGAAAACTAAACCAAAAGCCAGATGTATATATTTTTTAGTTATTATCCAACGAAAATCACGTTGCCTCAGGCTGACAAAAAAACAATAAGTACAGACAACTGGCAAGATTAAATCACTGAGTGAAGCACTCAAGTAATTTGAGGCCACATTTAATTTTAGTGTGGCCTGCACACCAACGAACATAATAATGAAAATAGCAAATGGAATGAATTTCTCAGAGCTTAGTCTCATGCCAACAAATTTTCTAACTTTTCTGCCAATCGAGTGTATTGATGGTTAGCAGTATACTTCTCTAATTTTTCTTTATGAGTATCAGTCTGAAGGGAGCCACTTTTAATTATATTGCAACAATTTCGTATCGCATTCTGAATTTGATTCGAATTTACACCACAAGAGCCAACACCAAGTTCAGAAATTAGTTTTGGTAACTCACCACTGATTAAACCGGTAACAAGTATCGGTTTGCAACAGGATAAATATTCAAAAAACTTTCCGGTAAAAATTTCCCCTTCATTTTTACTACCCCACATTGCCAATAAAAGTATATCCGCTTTTGATTGTTCATTTCTAGAAACAGAATAAGTTACTTTACCCTCAGCACTAACAAAATCAGCAGTTTGCGTTTCAATTGCTAGCCTTTCCAAAACTTGATTGTCTGGCCCAAAATATTTAAATCTAATTTTTCGGTCATTATTTGCTGCATTTGCTTCTTTAATTGCAAAGAGAAACGGGCGCAAGTCTCTAAGCCCAGAATAAAGTGACCCAGTATAAACTATATTCAACTCAGCCCCGATTGCTTTTCCCCTAGACTGAGTTCTAAATTCGCGGAAGCCGTTTAAGATTACAGATGGCTGTTGATTAGTTCTTTTAAAAAGTTCCTTGCTCATATCCTCGGATACTGTAGTTATTAGGGATACGTCGCCAAGAACCCGTCTTTCCCAAGCTTTATCAAGCAACTTTCGAACAAAAAAAACATTATTGAACTCATTGCCAGCCCATAGGTCTCTAAAATCAGCCGCCCAAGGAATATCATATTTAGAGGATAATTGCTTAGCAAGTATCACACCACTGAATGGAGGCGCAGATGAAATTATGATATCAGGCCTCCAACTCTCAATAATTTTCCCTGATACTTTGCCTGCTGGTTTTATCCAGTATTGATATCGGTCAGGCCAATAAAAGAAACTCCTTACAAGTTTCTGAAGAAACCTGAAATAGGAAAGCCAGTTTAAAAAACTTTTGATAGACTCATATCTTGTGATTCCTGAACTATACTTCGGATTTGAGTCAAACCACCTCACATATTCAACATATTTTCGATTGATAGGAACTGATTGCGAGTCTTCCAACTCTCTATGCTCTGCTGACACAACTCTCACTTCGTGACCGAGACTTAGAAGAACCTCGCAAAAATTAGAAGCTCTAACTGCACCAATCGCGTTGGCAGGCGGAAAGTAGGGAGCTATAAATAAAGCCTTCATGCAAAACGTCTCGCTAAGTGATTATTAAATTCGAAGAATGAGATAGGTAGCGAGCGGAGCTGCAGAAGAAAGCGCCATTATTCTAAGGTTAATAAAAAATACTTCTCGATAAGTTGACCCGCATAAACGTAGTGTGAAAATTAAAAAGACACAATAAGATAAAAAGGTTCCTAAAAAGAAAAAGTATAAGCCAAAAAGGTCTTTACTTCCAATGAAGATAATTAGAGGGGAGACTCTCAATATTAAAGACAAAATTGATAAAAGTAGAAACTTTTTATTCTCACCTGACGCATAAAAAATATGAGAGATTGGTGAAAATATTGTCTGGTATACTATCCCAGGAAATAGAAGACAAAGATAGAACCCTGCATCAGACCAATTATTACCAAGAATGAATGCAAATAATCCTTCAGCAAAATACAATGAGAACGATAAAGGCAGCAAACCAAAAAAAAGCAAAGAATTTATAATCTCTGAAACCTTTGTTTTAGCCTCGCCATTTCTAATAAATTCAGCGCAACGCGATGTAAAAACAGAGCCAGCAGAATTTCCAATAGTGTTCAGCGGAAAAGATGCTACTTTTAAGGCCAAAAATATGAGACCAGCTAATGTCGGCTCATAGAAAACGGCTATGATGATTAACGGCAGATTCAAGGATAAGTCTGATATCAATTTTTCAGGCGCGGAATAAAGAGGAAATGACTTATAATTATTGATAATTTTTAATGCATTTAAATTGAGGGTTGGCTGCCAAACCTCAAAATCTTTTAGAACGCGACAATAAAGAAAATATATCGAAGGAACAATAAACGAAACAATTACTCCTGCGGTTAATCCCAATACACCAAAAGACAGAATACCTAGACCTAATTGCACTACTATACAAAATAGAACTTGGAAACTTTTCAACTTTGCAATTGTTGTATATCGCCTCTCACGTATTAGGAAAAAAAGAATAGATGAACTAAAACCGCTTAACAGAAGGCCAAATGGCAATAAAGCTGATATGGTTCCAATGTTTGCAGATAACACTTGACCATTTTCGAGAAAACTTGCACTTATCCAACGAATTAAAAGGATTATTATTGAAACAACTGACGTAAGTATAAAAGCTGAAATTAATAAGCGCCTCGCGTCAAATACCTTTTCTGCTAGAGGGATTGCAGCCTCAATTCTCAAAGTCAATAATGCAGTCATAACTGCAACAGAGGAGGTAAAAAAAGCTAATAGGGAAAATTCTTCTACTGTGTAGAGACGACTCAAAACAGGTATTGAAATCACACCTACGAATTGGACGAAAACGTTACTTGCGGTAATATTAGTTGACTGGAATTTGAGCAGATGTCTTAACATTTGCAATCATTTTTCCAACAAAGAAGTAAATAGTGTCACCGGGTGATAGGCTTTTCTAAAAAAGTCAGCATAGGATATGTGAAATGATTTTGATAATAGATAGTTGTGGTTATCATACATTACTCCATTTTGCATCATATTCTATAAATTGAAATGTACTTATCATCAAATTACCTCGAATAATTTCATAATTGAAATTACATCTTCAAAAGAACACACTTATGAAATACTATCACCATATCTTTAAGTGAATTTAGAACAATACATGAGCTATTTTTTTCGACTAGAGAACTCAAAAAATACATCTTCTCTTCAGATACCCCTTTTTACAAATCGTGGCAAAATTCTGAAAAATTTGGCCCTTATTTGCGCTTGGCCACATCGAAACCTCTGGCATTATTCGATAATTGAAAAACAAGATGATGAGCTATTTTTTGTTGTGGATAAGCCAGTTCATTCTAATGATGAAATTTATTTTTTCTTTGATAAAAACAAACTACCTTCAAAGAGATTTTCATTAGATATTTTACTTCAACCTGACAAACTAACAAAAACGAGTCCCGAGTTTAGAGCAAATTTATCAATTAAAGATTCTTTAAAAAATAAAAGTTCTTATCAGTCTGAATATCCATATGGGATGACACAGAGAAGAGGAAGAATTCACTCACCGATTGACATGCTTTCTGCAGTTGACTCTGACTCGTCAATTTTTTTCCGAAATATCTATCATGAACCTAACCAATCCAAGGTAAAGGCTGGACTCATCAAGCTAAAGGATTTTTCACTCATAAGACAATTCACAGTTAAATCAAATTGCACAAATGTGATTGAGCTTAACTCTGAGGAAATATCTAAAGGATATTATTTTGCAGTAGATGGATTGTTAGGAATTCCAATCTACTGCAATAGAAGTCCATCAGGCATCAGCTTAGAGCATACGCATCCACCACATTCAACTTTGGTTGGTCCGAATGCTCACAAAAAACTGGGTGAGTTCAGAAATGAGTTATTTAATGTCTTTGTTTGAAATAATTAAATCAAGTTCTTTCATAAACAGAGTTAGGAACCAACTCAATATCCGACCAAACTACGCAAGCATGGCAAATGCTGAACATTTTAATTTTTATTCTGATCTTTTCCCTTGGAGGCAGGATAAAGGGTTAACTACGAGCTTGAGGTTGAGCAACCCCTTTGCCCTCTATGAAAAAACCAAGCCTGTTAAAATAGCCTTAAATATTTTCAATCGAAATGGTGCATTAATAGACAAACAGGTTTTTGAGACAAGAGATAAAAGTATCACTTTAAATCTCCAAGAATTTCTAAAGAGCAAATATGGAGATTACGGCACTTTTGAAGTTTTTCTTCAACCCGCAAACGGCATGGATCAGTCAGGAACTAATTTTGTAAACAGATGCTATGTTGGATTTAGGCACCAGCACACAAATACTGAAAGCTATTGTCATGGCAACTTCATCTCAAAACGTCTACACCAAGATTCCTCAGGGGAGTGGGTTGTCCACAGTGATGTATTGACGAAAACATTATTTGAAAGCAGTTATTGGATTCAAAAACAGTTTGACCTGTCCATAAAGAACGAACTGTTCTTTGCCAATGGATCAAATCAGACATCATGGATATCGCTTAACTCAGGAAAAAAACATTATTTACCTTCAAATGCATCTATAATTTTGGAGGCGAAAGAGAAGCTGGTGGTTGTAAAAAGTGATTTAGCCCTACCGCGACCAATCATATTCTCATATACAGATGAATGGCTGGACTGTCATCACGCATAAGGAATTGAAGTGAGAGTATTTGGATTAATTCCAGCGAGACTGGAAAGTAGCAGACTACCAGAAAAAGCTCTATTAGATTTCTGGGGCCACCCCATGATTTATCATGTGGCAAAAAGAGCAGAACTTTGCAATCAGTTAGACAAAGTGATTGTTTGCACGGACAGTTCTAAAATCGCTGAGATTTGCCTTTCTAGCGGAATTAATGTTTGCCTTACGAAAGACTCTCACTCCAATGGAACAGAGCGAATTGCTGAAGCCGCACAAATTATTGGTGCTGAAAACAATGATATTATCATCGATATACAAGGTGACGAACCTCTCGTGAACCCCGACACAATCACCAATGTTGTGAACTTTTCCAAAGAAATGTCCCATGATTTGGTTGTGCCCTATTTAGAAATCAGTGACGGGGATGATCCAAATCGAGTTAAACTCGTCACAAGCGGAGAGAATGTCATCTATATGAGTCGCCAAAATGTTCCTTACCAGTTTATTAACGAAACAAAGATTAAAAAACATCTGAGTATTATTGGCTTTAAATTTTCAGCACTTCAAGAATTTAGCAGAAGAAAGCGAACAGAACTGGAGTCAATTGAAGGTGTTGAACTGCTGCGCGCCATAGAGATAGGTTTGCGTGTCGGCACCTTTAAGGAAAACATTGAATCGCTATCAGTTGATACATCTGAAGATTACGAGAGAGCAGTGCGAATGATGAAACATGACTTGGTTTATCTGGAGTACTTTCATGGATAAAAATTTCCATTACTGCTTTGATTTAGACGGGACCTTAATTGACAGCATTCCCTTAATGAGACGAAGTTGGGACAATGTGTGCGAAGTCTTTGGATTAGACATCCCATGGACAAGATATCAAGAAAATGTGGGTCTCCAATTCAGAACCATTTGCAACAATTTAAATATCGGGTTGCTTAGCGACGAAATAGCTGAAGTTTATTTTTCATTCAATAAAAAAAATTATCAGACTATTTCTCCAATGCCCCAATTAAACGAACTTTTAAACAGATTGCATGAAGAAAAACGGAGTTGGTCAATTATTACTTCAAAGCCCCGACATTCCTACGAAAAAATTGCTAGCCACTTCAAGTTGGACCCGAAATTAGTAATTTGTGGAGACGACCTGACCATGGGGAAACCTGATAAGGAGGGTGGGCAGATCTTGTGCGATAATTTAGCCCTCGACAGCAAAAAAGTTATATATGTTGGCGATACGTTGATTGACCATTTGTTTGCCATAAACTCAGGCTTCATATTTGCAGGGTTTCAGAGGCAAGAAGGCTCTCGTCAAAAAATAATTGGAAATCAATTTTTACATTCGCCATTAATAATGAATGATTTTAAACGGCTGAGTAACTTAATGGATGTGTTCACTCTCTGAATACTCAATAAAGTGCTTATGCTGTCAGGATGAACATGTCATTACTGTCTATTGATGTAGAAAAATTAGCTCAATGCTGCGAGAGGCTTCACCAACAAGAAGAAACAGCATGCAACCCACTAGTTTATCTGCGGAATAAAAGTCACAAGGAACTTAAAAACTTCAAAAACTTGAATCGAAACATACGGTCAGTCGCTGCTACATTTTTAGGCTTGTCACGATTGGTGGTTATATTAGTTTTATCTTTGGCAAGACCATATAACTGGAACGCCCTTAAAAAAAATCCACCAGACCCAAAATTTGTTTTCATTTCTCATTTAACGTCCAAAGATCAAAAAAATATTAAGGCGGATCGGTACTTTCCTGACTTGCCTGAATATTTGAGCGAAAAACACCAAGTTTTGGTTATCAGAATTAATCAAACCAGAGATTATCTAGGCACAATAACCTCTCCATCTTCAACAGGACTTCTCAACATAATTAATTTGCCTATCACAGCAAATCCACTTGTTGAGATTGCAAACATTGTCAAACTTTTATCAGGCGCGAAAAGTCTGATCATAGATTACTTCAATGGCTGTGGGCCGAACAACTTCTCAGCACTCTTATTTTTAATTTCTGGTCAGCTTTCAACACAGGCATTGACCAATCTTCGAATTTCCTCATTGATAAATAAAGTGCTTGAAAATACATCTGCTAAATTGATCGTAAGCACATTTGAAGGTCATGGCTGGGAACGTTGTTTTCAGATTAAAATGAAAAAGTCAAAAAGCAATACGAAATTAGGCGCATATCTTCATGCACCAGTGACCGAAAACAGCAATTTACTTCTGAACAGCCAGAGCTACAAATACATTGATTTGGTTTTCACGACAGGCAAAATACCCAAAAATTTAATAATGAAAAACTGCCCTTCAATCGAGAGTAAAATTCTTGGATCAGCGAGAAGCTTCACTCAGCCAATGACTAAACCAAGACCAAACTATAAAAGAAGAACCTGTTTACTGGCCCCGGAAGGTGAGCAAAGTGAAACTGACTTATTTATGAGCCTTGCAATAAAATTAGCGAGTAATGCCATTGAGATAGATTTCAAACTTAGTCTACATCCTTTAATGAGCAGACAAGCGACTATTCTTGAACACGCCATCTCAAGAAATAGCTTAACAAACTTGAAGTTAGTTAGAAAGCCTTTGTCATTTCAATTAAAAGAAACAGACTTCATAGTTTATCGTGGGACATCTGTTGTGTTTGATGCCCTCGCAGCGGGTGTCCAACCAATATTTTATGACTGTTGGCAAGATGAGATATTTACAAATCCCTTGTCGCAAAGGTTTCCTTTTAAGCTGATTGCTCGGGACCAGCATGAAATCATCGATTATGTTAAAAAGATACCCCCCTTTACAGTGAAGGAATTAAAGACTGCATTCTCTTTTGCCCGGGGAAATTTTCAGCCAATCAACAAAAAAGTTATGCTCGAAACGCTAACTTAATAGTGTGCGTTTTAGCCTAGCCAGTCGGAAATATAATTTGATTATATTTAGATGAAACCATAAAACATCGCCGTCGAATATCCGGCCGATCAAATCAATTTCACGAATACATGCAGTTTCGTAAGAGTTGTGCACTCGCTCATTTAGTTGGAGATCTGACGCGATAGCTTTTTTACTTCGTTTAATTTTTAGATTTGTGGCCTGAACTAAAATTCTAGATGTGACAATGTCTTCAAAATAGAAAAGTGCATTTGGTACCTTATATATATGCTGGCGTAAATGTTCTGCTCGCCACAACACTAGCCCTCCTGAAGCAACACTTAATATATCTGCATGTTTATTCCAACGGTTATCATAAAAAAATCCAAGGTAGAATAAGGAACGTAATCTAGCACTCAATGTCGATCCCAACTTTGCTGTAACAGGACTAAAATTTCCAACAACCGCAACATATTCATCTGACATATCCTGCAATATATTCTCGATAAATGTATCTGAAATGTGTATGTCGTCATCAAAAAACAAACAATAATTGCTTTTGCAACTCATGTTTTCAACACAGTATTTTCGGGCTTCCACTAGCCCATTAATCTCAGGCTCGTGATAATATAAAACTTTCGGCTTTGCCTGATCCGAAAATTTCTTCGCTATGATTTCACTTAGCGAAGCAACACTTTGATCACAAATCACAACTTCATCCGGCAAGTGCGTTTGTACGTAAATTTCCCTCAGCAAGTTAATGAGGTGTTTCGGCCTGTCTCTAGAAGGTATTAGTATGCTTAGTTTTGACATTTTTACCCGCTTAGCCGCAATATGAGAGAAAACTATTTTAAAACTTCTTCAATCAATTTCTCTTTTTCTAGACGAAGAAGATAATCATTAACCTCATCAAATGGCACCGAAAGATTATTAGCAATATCTAACACAGAATTTTCACCGTCTAGTAGCTCATAAACTATTTTTAAATTTCGAGTGAATTCTTGAGGACTGCGTTCGTCATCAGCATAAAGGTTATAACGTGTCATCCAAAAAGGCACAGATACGTTGTGCTTAAGCACCCTGTCTTTCTCCATTATGTCGACGAATGAAAGAACGATATCAAGAGCTCTTCTCAATTCGTTAGCATCGAGTGGTTCAAGATTGTCGTCACTAGTATGATACTCTGGGAAATCAAATTTCTGAAGAGACAACGTTGGAATGTTCACTTGGATTGAGTTTAAAATATATTCGTCGTTTCCAATGAGTGAATAGAACTCGCTCTGTGAAAGGTCTGGATAAGAGAAAGTAAGGTTATGAGCAACTTTGTCTACGAAGGCGTCGCCCGTTCTTGAATTTTTAATGAACCAGTCTTTGCCCCACCCGACCATCTCGGAGAACATGGCACCGAAAACATTTTTTCTAAATTTTTGATCAGAGGCAAAGTAGATAGCAGAACCAATGGTTTCTTGACAGAATAGAAATCTATAGGTGAAACGAAGGTTTTGCCTAGCCCTCAGTTCATTTATGACCATCAAAAAAAGCATCAGACCAGAAAAGGAGTCATTCACTTGGCCTGGGTGACAATAATTTGATATGAAAATAAATTCATCACCGCTGCTACCTCTAATAATGTATTCACCAACAAGCATGTCACCTTCAGAAATGTCCGCATCAATGCAGACTTCGTAGAATTCATCACTTAAGGCGTCTATCCGGGAACTGGGAATAGAAAGACCCCATTCCTTCAGCCTCAGCGATGCGTCAGATGCGTATCGCCAATTGAAACAAAAGGCGTCAGGACGATCTGGATCACATAAGTTACGTGCCTTTAATTCTTCAATGCTGACCTGCTTATGCACGGGTGAGGAGTATGGAGACACAAATAGAGGGTGTTCTTGATAACTCGCGACTAAATTTCCATTTAAATCTTTAACCCATGCCTCTTTGATGTCCCATTTCTCAGGCACAATCCAAGTGCCATGATCCTCACCTGAATGAAACTTATGAACAAGGAGTTTATCGTTAATGACTTCGTTTATACCGTCCAATATTTTGGGAATATCAGACGTGACAATGGTTCGATTTTTAAGATAATGATCTTGTGCAAAACCATATACTTGCCTGAATATAGGTTTCAAGTTATCAGGAAGCTTTTCAAAATTTTTCATCAAGTATAACATCCTACACTTGATAGGAGCGCGATAGACATAGTGTCAGAACGCTTCTGACCTTCGTGTTCAATATCATTCTGATAATCGACTATAAGTCTCTCAATATATTCAAAATTGAATATATTATCGTCCAAAATATTCAAAATATTTTGTTCAGTCATCATGTGTTTAAACCAATTTTTAAGTTTAGAGCCGTATAAAATCTCAGCGACATGATTAAAGGTAGGGTCAACGTCATAAAGATAGGAGTGTGGTCCATTTTGCAAATACATGGGATAGTCTAATTTATTCTCCAAAGCCCACTTCAACGGATATTTAGTGGGACGCATCTCGAGTGAACGGCCGAAATTTTCAGGCATCCTTTGAAGAAACTCGTATAACTCACCATCCCAAAATGGGAAAGCGGTTCTGCGACCCATTTGGTGATATGGTGCATTAAAACACCTAACACT
>MDTG01366154.1_pt1 | contig 12824 bp, 11 predicted proteins | sample 811421 | NCBI WGS metagenome assembly MDTG01 (sample SAMN05326645, study PRJNA326480) | marine metagenome | isolation source: seawater | place: Pacific Ocean: South East | collected 2011 | reverse complement strand
TAATTAACACGCCAAACTCAAAATTACCCTTAAAAGCAAAAAAACTCAAAAAAATTATTCTTTCAAAATCTAATTAAATTTCACTAAATGGGATTTTTCTTCGAGCTTACTGAAACATTAAACACTCTTAGTACTGAACTAATGTGGCTGGTGATGCTATTATTTTGTTTTGTTTCTATTCTAATTTTCTTGAGGTTATTTGGTTATATAGGACTATTTATTTATTCTGCCTTAGCAGTTATTGCTGGAAATATACAAGTTTTAAAAACAGTAGATTTCTTTTACTCACCTGAACCAGTTGCTTTAGGTACAATTCTTTTTGCATCAACATTTTTGTGTACAGATATTTTATCTGAATATTATGGAAAAGAAAAAGCAAGAATGAATATATTAATTGGTTTTTTTGCTTTTCTATTTATGACAATATTAATGGTAATTACTATTGGATTTAAACCATCAACAGCAGATTGGGCCCAAGAGAGTTTATCAAATATATTCACACCTATGACTAGGTTTTTTCTAGCCAGCATGATTGCTTATATAATAAGCCAATACTTTGATGTATGGTTTTATAATTATTTAAAAAATATAACATTAAAAAAATTTCTTTGGCTTAGAAATAACTTATCAACAATTGCATCATCTTTAGTTGATAATACTGTATTTAGCATATTTGCTTGGATATTATTAAATCCAGAGCCAATCAGTATTTATAATGTTATCATGATTTATATTTTGGGAACATATTTTTTAAGAATTATTATAGCTATACTAGACACTCCATTTATTTATTTAGCAAAATTTTTTATAAAAAAAATTGATGACTAAATTTTCATGGAAAATAAAAAAAAAATTAAATCATAATAAAGCTAAGTTAGGGTTAATATCCACACCTCATGGTGATATTGAAACACCTGCTTTTATTTTTTGTGCGACCAAGGCTGCTTTAAAATCTTTTACTACAGCAGATGCAAAAAAAAATAATACACAAATAATTCTTTCTAATACTTATCATCTAATGTTGCAGCCGGGAGCTGATTTAATTGCAAAGCATGGAGGTTTACATAAATTTACTGGTTGGAGTGGCCCAATGCTTACTGATAGCGGCGGTTTTCAAATATTTTCATTAGGTTATGGATCAGTAGCAGATGAAATAAAAGGAAGAAAAACTAATTCCAAAATCAGAAAAACTCTTCTTAATATTAATGAAGAGGGCGCAATATTTAAATCATACGTTGATGGGGCTAATCTCATATTATCACCTGAAAAATCGATAGAAATTCAAAGAGATCTTGGTGCTGATTTTATAGTTGTCTTTGATGAATGCACACCGTTCAATGTTGACAAAGATTACACATCGAGCTCAATGTTAAGGAGTCATAGGTGGGCGAAAAGATCTATAAATTCATTCAACTCCAAAATTAAATATAATCCAAAGGAGGGTTCAGCTGGATCACAGGAAATTTATGGAATTATTCAGGGAGGAATTTATAAAGATCTTAGAGAGGAAAGTATAGACTTTAACAATAATATTATAAACACATTTGGTATTGCTATTGGGGGTAGTTTAGGTTCGACAAAAGAAGAAATGAAAGAAGTAGTTAATTTTACTGCATCTAAATTAAACGATTTAAAACCTATTCATTTGTTAGGTATAGGTGACCCAATAGATATTTGGACGTTTGTAGAACAAGGTATAGATACTTTTGATTGTGTAAGTCCGACAAGATTAGCTAGACACGGATCTGCATTAGTAAAAGGAAAAAATGGAAAAATAAATTTAAAAAACTCGAATTATAAGGATAAATTAATACCTATAGATGAACAATGTAAATGTTACACATGTAAAAATTTTACTGTATCATATTTGCACCATCTTTTTGCTTCACACGAATTACTTGCGTTACAGTTAGTAACCAATCATAATATTTTTTTCATGAATAAGTTAATGGAAACAATTAGAAGTTCAATAAAAGAAAATAATTTTGACAATAAAAGAAAAGAATGGTTAAAAATTTAATTATTTAATAGAAAATATAGTAGATAATTCATTCAATAATACTTCACCAAGTTGATCGACATCCATTATTGTAACTGCTTTACTATAATATCTAGAAACATCATGACCTATTCCAATCGCTATAAGCTCAACATTATTATTTGTTTCTATATTATTAATAATATCTCTTAAGTTTTTTTCTAAGTAATTACCTGGATTTACTGATAAAGTTGAGTCATCTACTGGTGCTCCATCACTTATTACAACCAAAACTTTTCTTTTTTCTTGTCTAGCTAAAAGTCTTTTATAAGCCCATGCTAATGCCTCACCATCAACATTTTCTTTCAATATTCCCTCTTTAAGTAATAAACCAAGATTTTTTTTTGATCTACGCCAAGGAGCATCAGCTGACTTGTATATGATATGCCTTAAGTCATTTAGTCTACCAGGATTAGATGGTTTACCATTTTTAATCCAACTCTCTCTTGATTTTCCACCTTTCCAAGCTTTAGTTGTAAAACCTAAAATTTCTGATTTTATTAAGCATCTTTCTAATGTTTTAGCCAAGATATCAGAACAAAGAGCAGCTACTGTAATTGGTCTTCCTCTCATGGATCCAGAATTATCAATTAAAAGGGATACAATTGTATCTTTAAATTCAATTTCTTTCTCGACTTTATAACTAAGCTTATCTCTAGGATTTGCAATTATTTTTGCTAGTCTTGATGTATCAAGATAGCCTTCTTCCATATTAAAATCCCAATGCCTATTTTGTTGGGCAAGTAATTTTCTTTGAAGTCTATTTGCAATTTTCACTATTAGTGGCTGGAAGGAGAAAACCTGTTGATCAAGATTACGCCTTAGCTTTTCTAATTCTTTAAAATCACACAAACTTTCTGCATCAACAATTTCATCAAATTTATCACTATATACTTTATAAATATCAAGATTTTCTAGAGTTTCAATTTTGGGAAAATAATCTAATTCAGTTTCACTGCTGTCGTCTCCCATGTCATCATTTTGTTCTGTTGATAAACTTTGTTCGATGTTAGTTTCATTTGACTGCATTTCGATATTTGCTTCTGATTTGTCATCATTATTTTGATTTTCATTATCATTATTTTCCTGATTATCATCTATTTCATTCTCATTAAATTCATCATTACTTGCATTATCATTGGTTTTATTTAATAATCCTAACTCTTGAAGTTTTTCCAAAATAGTAAGTGTAAATTTTTCTTGATCATCAATATTTTTTTTTAGATCATCAAAGAAATTATTGTAATTTTCTTTTAATTTGTCTTTAAGTATATTTTTATATTTTTTATTTTCTAAACCCAAATCTTGTTGTGTTAATTCATCATAAGAAACATATCTAAATGCTTCAATCAAAGCATCCTTTGGTTTTTGTTGAGTTTTTTTTTGCAAGTCTTGGATATGTTTATTCCTTAAGTTACTTCTGATGCCCTTAAACTCTTTACTTCCTTTAACTTCAATACGAGTTTGCTCAAGAGCATTAAGTATTTCATTAGATAACTCATCATTATTAATATAATTATTGTGAATTTCTCTCGAGTGAAGTCTAAATTCTAATGCTAAAGAATCAGCTTCTGCTCTAAGATATGTTAGATTATTTTTTATAGTATTAATATTCGGTTCAGTTAAATTAATTGTATTACCAGAAATAGATGGATTATCTTTTACATAATTTATTTCTAAGTCATTATTTTTTCCAATTGATTTAACAGTTACTGATAAAGATTTTTTAAATTCTTCTATAAATTCACTATTCTTTAACATTTGCAACCTTGGCGTCAGCTATATCAATACCAAAGGACCTCTGAAAATATTCATCAATTATTGACCTTTCCATTTCATCGCAACGATTGAGAAAAGATAATTTAAAAGCATATTCGATATCATTAAATAGTAAATAATTTTCAGCCCATGTAATAACTGTTCTTGGGCTCATTACTGTAGATATATCTCCATTCACAAAGCCTGATCTGGTCAAATCTGCCGTTGCTACCATGCTTTTTACAATATCTTTACCATCTTTATTATTTAGACTTTTGATCTTATTTAAAACTATTTTGCATTCTTGTTCATTACTTAAATAGTTAAGAGTAGAAACTATATTCCATCTATCCATTTGCCCCTGATTAATTTGTTGCGTTCCATGATACAATCCAGAAGTATCACCTAAACCAACGGTATTGGCAGTAGCAAATAATCTAAAGTATTTATTAGGTTTAATTACACGTGATTGATCAAGTAGCGTTAGCTTCCCCTCAGTTTCAAGAATTCTTTGAATAACAAACATAACATCAGGTCTTCCAGCATCATATTCATCAAAAACTAGTGCTACCGGGTTTTTATATGCCCAAGGTAATATCCCATCTTGAAACTCAGTTACTTGTTTGTTATCTTTTAAAACGATTGCATCTTTACCTATCAAGTCTATTCTACTTATGTGACTATCTAAATTAATTCTTATACATGGCCATTTTAATCTCGCAGCAATTTGTTCTATATGTGTTGATTTACCTGTTCCGTGATAGCCTTGCACCAAAACTCTTCTATTATGAGAAAATCCAGCTAAAATAGATAGAGTGGTTTCTTTATCAAATTTGTAAGTACTATCAATCTCTGGAACATGATCAGACTTTTCTTCAAAACCAAATACTTCGAAATTACACTTAATGCCAAAGGTTTCAACAGTATTAATTTTTTTATTTGGAATTATCTCTAAATTATTATTTTTGTCCATGTTTCATTTTATTTAAAAGAAGTCTATATGATCTATTTATTTCTTTAAATTTTTCCTCTGCTTTTTTATTATTACCATTTACATCAGGATGAAATATTTTCACTAATTTTTTGTAATTTTTTTTTATTTTATCCATACTCAGTGGTAATTTTAAGTTTAATGTGTTTAATGCTCTATTTTCATCAGATGTAATATTTTCATCGATTAGTTTATTTTTAAAATAATTGTTAGTATTTTCATCAAAATTAAATTCATCAAATTCTTTTTCAAAAAATAAATTTATTTGCTCCATAACTTTGCTAGGGTTTCCCTTTAAGGGCCATGAAGGCCGATTCCAAATTATATCTTCTCTCATAGAATTTTCAATTTGATTTACTGATAAGCCTCTATAAAAATCCCATGATTTATTATATTCTTTGACATGCTCAAGACAGAAATAATAATATTCGTTTAAATTTATTCTTGATTTTGGAGCTCTAAATTCACCTTTTTCTTGGCAAAATTCACTATCACATTTCTTTATATGAACTTTTTCCCAGGAAAGACGATTTTTTTTAATGTCTAATTTATGTTTAGTCATATTAAAGGTATATAGTATTTATTACATGAATCGTAAGCTTAGAATAACTAATTTATTAAAAAAAAATTTTATAAGATTTTCTATAGAAGTAATTGATAATTCTAAGCATCATGTTGGCCATAATAATTTCGATGGATTAGGAGAGACTCATTTTGAGATAGTATTATTATCTGATAAAAATGATAAATTTAATAGACTTGAAATACACAGAAAAATCAATAACCTGCTGATTGATGAATTTAAAAAAGGCTTGCACTCTCTACAAATCAAAATTAAATAATTTTGGAAATTTCTACCCTTGAAATTTGTTTTCGTGAATGTGACAGCACTCTGTAATTAAAATAATTGTCAGAAACTACCTCCCCAAATAAAGGTATCTTCTTTGATATTTCTAAAATATATCCAGCAATTGTTGAAGATTCTATTTCAGGTGGTTCTAGATCAAAGCTTTTATATAAATCTCTTACATTTTTTTCTCCATTAATAATGATTTTTCCATAATTATTTATTTTAAAATCGTTTTCTGGAATATCTATTTCATCAACTATTTCACCTACAATTTCTTCAATAATATCTTCAAGAGTAATTAACCCTAAAAGTTCACCAAATTCATCAACAACAAAAGCTAGGTGTTCTTTACGTTTTCTAAATTCAACTAATTGTTCAAGAAGGTTAGTGGTTTCAGGAATAAACCATGGTTTAATTATTTTATCAAAAATTATCTCTTTTGACTTTTCTTGATTTTTTAAATCTATATTTAGTGATCTAACATTTAGTAATCCTATAATATTTTCAGGATTATCTTTCCAAAAAGGTATCCTAGTAAATCTTGAAACATTTATTTTTTCAATAATATATTTTGTATCTATAGAGCTATCTATTGAATAAATATTTTTCCTATGTGTGAATATTTCTTCAACTGTTATATCATTTAATTGCAAAATACTTTGCAGCATTTCCTTTTCTTGTTCATAGTCAGGATTAGATGTTTTATAAAGATCAATTACACCTTTAAGTTCTTCCTCTGATTGAAGATCATTATTTTTTATATCGCTATCATTTTTTCTAAATATTAATCTAACAATTAGATTAATAATAAAAACAAAAACAAAAAGAATTTTATTTAAATAAAAAATAATAGGTGAAATTAGTAAAGCTGTTCTATTCGGTCTATTTAAAGCATAAGTTTTCGGTAACACTTCTGCAAATATTACAATTACAACTGTCATTATAAGTGTTGCATAAAAAATACCTTCTACACCAAAAATATCATAAAAAAAGGCAGTAGCTAAAGATGATGCTAAAATGTTAACCAAATTATTTGATAAAAGTAATGAAGAAATCACATTGTCTTTTTTGTCTAATAGTTTAATTACATATCCAGCTCTTTTGATACCTTTTTTTTGCTGATAAATAATTCTTGCCTTAGACGTTGCAGTAATAGCAGTTTCAGACCCTGAAAGAAAACCTGATAATAAAACTAAAATAATTAATAGCAATAAAAGAATAAAAGTTGTCACAATTATAAATTTTCAATAACTTCTTTAATTCTGTCTATTTTAATATTTCTAGCAAAAAAAGATACACCAATTTTTTTTAAAAGAACAATATTGATTTGATTATCAAGATTTTTTTTATCACTTTTTAAAATTTCCATAATTTTCTTACTTTTTATATTCTTGTCATTAATTTTAAGTTTTGTTTTTTTGAAGTGATCCAAAATTTTATTTAAATTTATATCAGATAAAAACCCTAATTTATTAGATATTTTTGCTTCAATTACCATTCCAATTGAAATAGCTTCCCCGTGATTCAGTTTATTTCTATATTTGTAAAATGTTTCTAAAGAATGACCAAATGTATGTCCAAAATTTAACATAGCTCTTGATTTATTATTAGTAAGCTTTTCATTAGAATCTTTTTTAACATACCATAACTTAATTAGTAATGATTTTGATATAGCTTTTCTAATTACAGAGTCATCTAAATCAAAAATTTTTTTATAATTTTTATTCAACCAATTAAAAAAAAATTCATCTTTAATTAATGAATGTTTGAGTATTTCAGCATAACCAGATTTTAATTCTCTAATGGGTAAAGTTTTAAGGGCTTTTGTATCTATTATAACTTCCTTGGGATGTTTAAAAGTTCCAATTAAGTTTTTGCCGTATGATGAATTTATACCATTTTTACCTCCAATTGAACTATCTACTTGCGATAGTAAAGTTGTAGGGATAAGAATGAATTCAACTCCTCTCAACAAGGTACTAGCAATAAATCCACTCAAGTCACCTAGAGTACCACCTCCAATTGTAATAATAGTAGAACTTCGATCGATTTTTTTTGATAAAAGCTTTTCACTTAATTTATAATAACTATCGATTGTTTTAACTTTTTCATTAGATTTTACAAAAAAGAAATTAAAATTTTTTTTGTTTATAAAATTTTCAACTAAATATTTTACATTTACATCAACGATAAAATAAAATTTACCATTTATTTTTGAAGTATTCTCCAAATATCTATTAATATAATTACTTTTTATTATTATATTTGAATAAATATTATTATTTTTTAGTTTTAGTCTTTTTTTCATTTATTTTTTAGTTTTATAATAATTTCTTTAATAACTTTATCTCTATCTAAATTATTATCAATAATAAGGTCAGCTTTATTATAAAATTGCTTTCTTTGTTTATAAATTTGCTCTAATTTGTTTTTTTTATCAACATTGTTTAGCAAAGGCCTTTTTTTACTATTTCTCAATCTCTTGAAAAGCTCATCATTATCAACTTTTAAGTAAATTGAGACAGAATTTTTTTTTATTATTTTTCTAATATTTAAATTAACTACACTGCCTCCACCAAGCGAAATTATAGATTTTTCTTTTTTTAATAAGTCTAAACAAATCTGCTCCTCAGCTTCTCTGAAATATACTTCACCGTGATTTTCAAAAATATATTTAATATTATTTCCAATTTTTTTCTCGATTTCTAAATCACTATCGTAGTAGTTAAAATTGTATATTTTGCTTAATTCTTTACCAATAATTGACTTTCCTGATCCCATCATTCCAATCAAGCATATGTTTTTTTTTCCATTTTTTTCAAAATTTTCCATTATTCTCTATATTTCTTATTATTGACAAATTTTAATTACATTAAGAAATAACTTAAAAAAATATGTTAATAATATAATAGTCTTTTTTCTTAATATGAAACAAAAATACATTTTATACATTTTTTTAATACTATCAATTATTCTCGTAATTTCATTATATGTAGTAGAAATCCCCACACCTTCAAAAAAAATAACAGAAGAATTTAAGATCGAAGTACAATGAAAATCATATATTTGTTTATATTTATAATTGGATTTTGTAATTTTGCTAATTCTAATGAAGTTGAAGTAATTGAACTGCATGAAAATAAAAGTCTTGATCAGATAGTATTAGATCAAATTGATATCACCAACGATGAAAACGAAAGTAAAATTGAATCTGAAAACACAGAAAATTCTGAAAACTTAATCATTCAAGATGATATGGTAGAAGAAACTAAAATTGAACCCAATATATTTTGGAATACTTCAAAAAAAAATGATATCGAATTTTTATTACAAAATTCTAAAAGTATTAATTCAAAAGTAGTTAAAAATGAATTTTCAAGTTTTTTAGAAAATGCAAATTTAGATCTTAGTGATCAAAAAAATAGAGAAATATATTTTTCTATCATTAACTATTTTTATAAAGCAGGAAATATATCAACAGCATTTGATTTGATTAATCAAACCGATTTAACAAATGATATCAATGAAGATTATTATAATATGATTAAAATAAACTATCTTCTATCTACCTACCAATTAGAAGAAGTCTGTGGTTTAAAAGAAAATTATGATTTAAAAAATAACATTACAAATTCTTTATTAGAAAAACTTGATATTTTTTGTTTGATTTTAATTGAGAACTACTCAGAAGCTGAATTATTAAACTCTATCTTGTTAGAAACTGAATCAAATTTAGATCAAAATTTTCAAATTTTATATTCTTTAATATCAAGTAAAAATAATGAAATTGAAAATAATCAAATTGAATTTAATGGGTTAATAAATAAAGATTTAATTTTTTTATATAGTGCTATGTTACGAATTGCAGATCTTCCATTAACTGAAGAATTTTTAAATGTAGACAGTAAAAATTTATCGATACCAATAATACTGAATCAATCAACCCCCATAGAACTAAGACTTCAGGCTGCTAATACAAGTTATAAAAATAATAGCATTTCAATTGAAAGTTTATCTGCACTATATCAATCAGTAGATTTTAATTCAAATCAATTAAATAGCCCTGATAAAACTATTATAGATTTATCTGATAGCGTTGAAATTTTAATGGCATATTATTTTCAATTAATTAATATCCAGATTTTTCCATCTGAGAGACTTCAAGCTTTAATTAGTTTTTGGAATTTTGCTAAACTTCACGATTTAGAAGATATAGCATACTCATTATCAAGACAAATAATCAATTCAGTTGAGATTTCAGCAGAAAATTTAGAGTTTGGTACAAGTATTGCAACATGTTTTATTTATAATGATTATTTTGATAAAGCACTTGAATGGATTAATTTTTATGAAAAGGGTATTGGTGTTGATGATCAAAGTACGTATGCTAGGATACTTCTAGATCTATACTCAGCTAATGAAATTAATTCAATTATCGATATTATAATTGACAACTCAAGTATTCTCTCAAATATTGATGATAAACAAAATCAGGAATTAATTTTCACCCTACTTAAGGTTTTAAATAAAGAAATTGATGATAATCTTTCCAAAATTTCTTCAGAGATATATGATAATAGACTGATGCCATCATTATTCATTTTAGAAAAATTAAGAGCTTCTATCATACAAAATAAGTATGATGATTTCTTAATTTATTCTGTCATTTCTCTAAATGAAAAAGAATGGAAACAATTGCACCCAGAGCATCTAAATATAATATTAACAGGATTTTTAAATTATAATGATGGAGAATTAATTAAAGAAATTATATTAGAAATTTTTAAAGATTATAAAATACTATAATGATCAAATATTTTGATTTTGAAAATGAAATCGAAAAGATTGATAATACAATTAAAGAATTAGAAATTGATAAAGCTAATAATTTAGACAAAATCAATAAACTCAAAAATGAAAAAAAAGATTTATTAACAAAAATATATTCTAAGCTTAACCCTTGGCAAAAAGTACAAGTATCTAGACACAATGATAGACCTCATACTTTAGATTATATAAATTATATATTTAATGATTTGATTTTTTTACATGGTGATAAAAAATATGCTGATGACAATGCAATTGTAGGTGGTTTTGCAAAAATTGACAATAAATCAGTTATTTTTTTAGGGACAGAAAAAGGTAATACAATGGAATCTAGAATGAAGCATAATTTTGGTATGGCTAAACCAGAGGGCTATCGAAAAGCTCAAAGATTAGTTCTTTTAGCTGAAAAATTTAAATTACCTGTGATTACCTTTGTTGATACTGCTGGAGCATTTCCTGGTAAAGATGCAGAAGAAAGAGGTCAATCAGAGTCAATTGCATCATCTATAATGACTTTCTTAAAAGCAAATATACCAACCATATCAATAATTATTGGAGAAGGTGGATCTGGCGGTGCAATTGGTATTGCAACTTCTGATAAAGTCTTAATGCTTGAACATTCTACCTATTCTGTAATATCACCAGAGGGCTGTGCCTCAATTTTATGGAGAAGTACAAATTTTTCCCAAGAAGCAGCAAATACTTTAAAACTTACTTCTATTGATTGTCAGAAATTTGGTATTGTGGACGAAATTATTACTGAAGTACCTGGAGGCGCTCATAGACATCCTAATGAGCAGGCCAATAAAATTAAATATTCAATAATTGAAAACTTAAATAAATTAGAAGAACTACCAATACAGAGCTTAATTAAAAATAGAAAAGATAAATATCTAAATATTACTTCAACAATTTAGGCGCCATGACATTGTTTATATTTTTTTCCTGATCCACATGGACATGGCTCATTTCTGCCAACTTTCTTGGAAATTATTCTCCTAACAACTTTATTTTGACCAGAATTATCTTGAGGTTCATTGCTAACCAATTGTATATTAAATAAAGTTTTTAAAACTTTTTCATTTTGGTTTGATAGCATTTCATCAAAATAATCAAAAGATTCTCTTTTATATTCATAAAAAGGATCTTTTCCTCCCATTGCTCTTAAATTAACACTACTTCTAAGAGAGTCCATAGCAGCTAGATGGTCTCTCCAATCTTTATCAAGTTGAAACAACATTACTCTTTTCTCAGCAAATTTTAACAAATCAGAAGAATAACTTTGTTGTTTTTCTAAATATTTTTTTTGAATTTGATCATGAAGTCTTTTTTTGATTTCTATCTCATCTACTCCCTCTTCATTGAACCACTCATCAATGGGCAAATTTAAATCAAATATTTCTTTAGTCTTCTCTTTCAAAAGTCTTGGATTCCATTCACTACTATACTTTCTAGCAGGTATAGTTTCTTCAATAATATTACTCACAAAATCTTCAATCATTTCTTCAATAATTTTGGATTGATCATTTGTTTTTAAAATATCTCTTCTGTTTTGGTAAATAATTTTACGTTGGTCATTTAATATATCGTCAAATTTTAATATTTGTTTCCTTAAATCATAATTATGAGACTCAACCTTCTGCTGAGCTCTTTCTAAGGATTTTGTTATCATAGAGTGAGTTATTACCTCACCATCTTTTAAACCAAGCTTTGATAAAACACTTTCCAAAGTTTTTGATCCAAAAATTCTCATCAAATCATCCTCTAAAGATAGAAAAAAAATACTCTCTCCAATGTCTCCTTGTCTCCCTGATCTCCCTCTTAGTTGATTATCAATCCTTCGACTTTCATGCCTTTCAGTACCTATAACAAGTAGACCTCCTGAACTAATTACTTTTTCTTTTTCATTTATGTTGTCATTCCCAAGTTTAATATCTGTACCTCTTCCTGCCATATTTGTTGAAATAGTTACATTACCTGGTATCCCCGCTTGTTGTATAATTTCTGCTTCTTTTTGATGATTTTTAGCATTTAAAACGTTGTGTTTTATTTTTTCTTTTAAAAGTAAATTTGAAATTAGTTCTGAATTTTCTACAGACGTAGTTCCAATTAAAATTGGTTGATTTTTATTATTTCTTGATTTCACCAAATCTATAACTGCATTGTACTTCTCTCTTTTAGTCATATAAATTTGATCATTCTTGTCTTCGCGATTAATTCTTATATTAGGGGGAATTTCAACTACTTCTAAATCATATATACCTTCAAATTCCTTTGCTTCAGTTTTTGCTGTTCCATCTTTCCATGGAGTTTTTAACTTTAACTTGATTTCATTATTCTCATAACTAAGGTCTTTCTCC
>MDTG01138487.1_pt1 | contig 12824 bp, 10 predicted proteins | sample 811421 | NCBI WGS metagenome assembly MDTG01 (sample SAMN05326645, study PRJNA326480) | marine metagenome | isolation source: seawater | place: Pacific Ocean: South East | collected 2011 | reverse complement strand
GTGTAAGTTTGTCGTTTGGCTCAAATACGAAAGGCTTAGTAATTACGCCTAATCTTTCACGTATGTAAGCAGTTAAACGTGCTACATTAATACGATCTAATGCACTTGCAGTTGCTGTTCTTGACTTGTTACCATAGTTTAGAATTCCATTACCTGGAAAGAATGCTATTGGATTAATACTATTACTGTATAGTGTGTCTCTTAATGACTCTCTTACACCAGTACTAGTTGCTTCACCTGTTGTTTTATCAATGAATACTAATCCTGTTGCATTATCTACAACACCACGTCTAACACCTGCTGGTGCAAACCATGGAAAACTAGCCTCATCTGAACGAATCATTGTTCTTAAAATCATATGTGATGCTGGAACTACAATACTTTCTCCACTTAGGTCAGTAGTAATACCACTTGGATAAAACAATCCTAAGTATGTATCAGCAGTTACTAATCCATCATCATTGTTATCAGTTGATAAGTTAACGTTATTTGCCCAATTTTGAATTTCTGTGCTATTTGCCGCTAAACGGAATGGTGCATCTGCAACAACAAACGCTGTATTACGTCTATCATTGTTTAGTGCAACCAAGTTTTGAATTGCTTCAGAATATCCTGGGCATGCCATAATGTTAAATCCACGTTGCTCTTCGCGTAGTTCTCCGCTAGTGTCAATTATTGACTTCATAGCCGCTACTACTGCTTGACGAACTGCATGTCTACCCATATATGGTGAACCATCATTCTTTAATCCTGCTACTGAAACCCATGCATCTACCTCTGTTGGTAATGTCTCTCCTGAGAAATCAATTGCGTTAAAGTAATCTTTAGTAAATCTCTTTACATTGTAACCACTTCTACGCTGATTAAACAACAACATACCTCTAGGATATAGTGCTGGTGACGGTGCGTCTAAGTCTAAGTAATCGCTTGTAGTTAATGCGGCGATAGTTGTAATATCTCCACTTGCAACACTTGTTGTGCCATCACCCATGTAACGTGCATCAGCAAATAGAACACCATCTTCTGATGTTTGGTCTGTGTTGTCAATTACTACCCATTCCCAAACTGAATCAGTTGCGTTGTATTCGTAACGCTTAATAATTGGATAGTCTTCAATGTTACTAGTGTCAATCCAAAGATCTCCACCAACTAGTGCTGTACTATCACTTTGTGTAAGTGGAGCACTTGCGCCTACAATAGGACCATTTGGACTTGTTGCAGTTAAATCATAACCACGTGCATCTGAACTTACATTTCTGTAACCTTTCCAAGTTGTACCGTTATGAATCATAATGTCAACTTCATCAGTAATATTATGATACCACAATCTGCTATTTGCAGGGTTAGTACTTGGTTGTAGTCTTGCCGCAACATATGTTAAAGGAACAAAGTTGGACAATCCTAAGTTACCACCTGGTGTGGTTGAAATAAAGTCGTTACTGTTAGAAAATCCTGCATCAGTTAATGCAGTACCACTATCGTTGACAAGAGTAATCATGCCACCTAGTGAATGCTTTATTACTATTGCACCAGTGTCTGCAACTTCTGCACTTACATTTGTAATGGCTGCATCATTGATGTCCTGTACAAATCCTACAGCAGTTGTTGTAGTTAATGTAATCTGTGTAGCAGTTAAGTTCGCATTGCCTTTTACACTTGAATTAATTGTAAATTGATGTCCTGCTGTAAATGTTGGAGTTGTTGTTTCTCCAGTTACTACAAGTTCACCTTTTACTGCACGACGGTTAAACTCGACGATTAACTGTCCTGTTGAGTTAATTACTGATGAAACTGCAATTACTGTTCCTTCTGCAATATTTAAACCACCACCAATTGGATCAAGTCCGTAAATTGCACGACGCTCTCCACGATAACCTTGTACGTTTAAGTCTCCAAACTTTTCAGTAATGCTACTGAATACTGAAATGTCAATTAATTGACCGTTGTTTGGTGATGTTGTTTTTAACCATACACTGCCTGACGGACGAGATGCACTATCTGCTGTCTTCCATTCTGGAACACTAGTATGTGGGTCAACACTAACTGCTGGTGAGTAATATACTCCGGCTGTTAAACCTACGTCTGTTAAAAATGTTCCTGACACGTTTGCAAGGGTTAACGTGCCTGCACTTGAAGCGGCAGTAGAATCTGCATGTAATATAAGTTTGTTGTCTCTTTGTGACGCTGTAATACCTGTAATTGCTTCACCATTAACATCACTAACCACACTAGCCAACGTTGTACTTGACAGTGTGATTGTTGTACCGTTAATACTAAATGAATCTCCTAAAGATACTGTTGGAGTTGCCACTGTACCTGTAATTGTTGGAGTTGCACCGTACCATGCAGTTGTCCCTACACCAAACCATCCAGTTGAAGTTTTTCTAAATACAGTATTGTCTGTACTTGTTGCATCAATTACATAGTCGCCTTCTTTACCAATATGTGCTTTAGGTTTATTTGTTCCGCTATCCATATCAGCGGCTTCAGTAATTACTGTTGGAACTTTATTAACAAATTTTTGTGTACTTGCATTCCACTCAAATATTCCCCAACGTGTATTCACAATGTCTAACCAGTGTGTTCCATTTGATGGAAGTGAAACTGGTCTTCCTGCTGAACCTTCTAGTTCGGCTAAATCAATATCTGCTCTAACAATATATGCTCTGTTGCTTACACCTAAAAGTGAATATGCGGCCATTAAACCGTATTCGTTAATTTCATATCCGTGTAACGCAGTACCGGTTGAATTTTGATAAAAAGCCGGCTCACCAAAAGTTGATACCAACTCTCGCTGTGAACCTATTAAATAAGTTTTTTCAGCATTCGCTGCTGTTGTTCCCAGTGCAGTATTGCCTGTGGTTGGATCTAGTTTGTCTTGAGCTGTTGCCACGATCAGCATAGGTACGGTTCCAACCGCAGTACTCGCATATTGTGACTCGTCAATTATTGAAACTTCGATACCTGGTGATACTAGTGCCATTTAAATTTCCTCGCATTTCAAAAAATAATTCTATTCTACTAGTGTATTTAGCAACAAAGGGTAAAAATCACCTAAAATGATTCAGAATGAATGGTACCTTTAAAGGGCGCCACTAAATATTTTTATGAGCAACAGACCTATATGTACTAAATGCAAGAAAAAGTTTGCGGCAGTAAATTATAAAAAAGGGGAAAAGGTATACTATCGTAAAATGTGCGATAGTTGTACTCGCAACCATCGGCATCATAAAAATAAAAGCCCATGGTCCAAAGCAGGATATAAGAAAAAAACTTCATGTGAAAAATGTGGCTTTGAAGCAAAATTCTATGATCAACTTGAAGTATATTATTTAGATGGAAATATGATTAATATTAAACACACTAATCTTAAAACTGTTTGTCTAAATTGTTTGACTGAATTAGGACATGAAGGTTGGAATACTAAGCAAGGTGATTTAGTACCTGATTTTTAAGCTCATCTAATGTACCATCATTTTCAATAACTAAATCTTTTTTAGATTTAATCCATTTCCATTCACTGGCATGAACAGTTGGTTCAGTTCCTGTTGACTCGTATTCTATTAGCCATTGCGGATCTGGTCCACGTTTTATTTCCCAAACTTCTCCACCAATATCTCTAATCATATCAACTTCGTTTGCAAAACGTACATCCGGAACTACATAATCAATTGTTGGATTTTCTAACAACTTCTTTTTAATAGTGCTTACCCAGATTCCGTCATCGAAGCCATTACGCATACAATCAGTACCAAATAACTGCAAAACCAAACGAGGAGTGACTTCCATCTTCGTTTCATTACTCCAAAAGTCGTCTTTAAGCTCTCGCCACTGTCTACTTTCATCTGTATCTCCTTCAAGCATTGCCCTGTCCCAACCAAAGATAGTTGCTACACCATCTTTAAGTTTATCAGCAAAACTTAGTTTTGTAAAATTATGTGTCTTGACTAGAACATCCGCAACGGTTCCTTTACCACTGCCAATAAGTCCGCAGATTCCAATTATCATATTTTACCTTCTAATTAGAGTTAGCCCATTACCCATGTTAATGGCATTTGTCCATCAACGTAATTTAATAAATCAGTTTCTAATTTATCCATATCTTGTTGTGCTTCTGCTTTTAATGCATCACCATTTAAACTTGTACCACCTTGTGGACCTGCAATAGTAGCAAACTTTGAACGTGCTTCGCCTAGCATGTACTTACTACGAGCTAAAGCATAATCATATATCCAAGGCTTACAACGAGGGTCTGTGAGCAAATTTAAATCTGGGCGTGTGTTGTACATCCAAAGTAATACAGTTTCGCCTTCGCTTTGTACATTACGAATAAGTACCATTTTCTTTGACACTGGATCAAATGTAAAATTTATATAAGCACCAAACATACGTCCTGCCATTTCTTGGTATTGTTTATAAAAATCGTATGTGGCAAGTCCGCCAACACGACCAGCAACCAGCATGTATGTGTTCATATACCCTGCTTCAAATGGCTCAAATACACTACCAACATTACCTGTAGTACTACGAAAAACTTGTCTTACATTTTGTACTTGATCTGGTAGTGTATAGTCTTGCTGATTTTTTACAAGCTCAAGAAACCCATAACTTTCTTCAACTGAATTACTACTTTTTTGCCTGTATACATCAAATGATTTTTGTAATGCAACATCATAATGTGCGGCATCTAACTCAACATCAATCATTCCTCCGCCAAGACTAAGTGTAATATAATCGTAAAGTTTTTGTTTTTCGGTTGCTAAATCGGCCATCTTTATTCCTTTGGATTACTATTATTTAGCAACTTTTAAGAGTATTGTCTGGTCGTTGACCCTTCCATTAAGTTTAGTATCTGTTGTTTTAATATCATCCATAAACTTACGAAGCACTACTTTACCAGCTTTACTTAATTCAGCAAGTTGTTGTGCAGGCTTTCTAAGTGTTTTTTGAATACTTTGCTTTTCATCGAAGTACAATATTGTTGTTCCTTTTACTTGCAATGTAGCATGTGGTTCAGCAACATATTTTCCTAACTTACGAGTTTTAGTATTGTACACCCACAACTCCGATGCTTCAAGTATATCAATTGGATTGATACTTGCAAGTTTAAGATTTGTATCTTCTTTTTGATACTTCATTCTTTTTACAATTTTATCTTTAGCAACAGGCTTTTTAGTTCGTGTCTGATTTGCTTTTTGGCTTGTAATAATCATATCACATGCTTGAACCAATGATTGGTAAACTGTTGCAATTTTCTTTTGAGACTTTGTGTCAATATGAGCATAGCCTTCTAACAACTGGTCATACAAGTCATTATCTTTTTGCTTAGGTCCAACTAACTCGGCAAACTCATCTGCAAGTGGCTGGAAGTATTGTCGGATAATACGAGCATGATTTGCTTTGATTTCATGCTTTCTCATTGTACCTACTGGATTAAAGTCTTTTACATTATACTTGCTAATATTATCAATGATACCATCAACTTCATCTTCAAGTATAGATGCATAGTTTAAACTTGTAATCCTAAGTTTTTCTTGTATGGACAATACTGGCTTGGTAGCTTTTACTTCTTCAACTGCTTTTTGTTCAACTACAACCAAAGACCCAACTGCTATTGCTTCTTCAATCTTTGGTTTGAGGAATTCTGTAATTGGCCTTACATTATTCATTGTTCCAGCACATGATACCCAATATTCGTCATGTGGTTCGTAAAAGTTAGGACAACCATCTAACAACAATTTTGAATAGATTGCAACTGTTGCACTAATATTACCTTTCTTAGCAGATGCAATATCTTTTTTACTGTATCCTTCTTCTTTCATCCATTGGTATATAAATGGAGTTACGTCACTTGCTTTATAGTTCTGGTAATAAAAATCAACTGCCTTCTGACGAAGTTTATGAAATTCGTATCCAGATAACTTTTCGTATTCAGCAAAACTAGGACCTTGTAGTTTAGCCCCACGCCTAACTCTAGGTGCTGAACGTGCTACTTTTTTCTTTCGCTTAACTAATGCCATTTATCATGTCTCCTATAATCTTATATTACTTATAATAACAGGTTATACATATTTGTCAACCAGAACTTATTCATAAATACTGTATAAGAGGTACAGAATGCCAAGACTATCGTTATGGAAACCAGAACGCAATAAAGATTACGAGTTTTTTGACAACAGAATTCGCGAAATGTTTACCATTGGCGGTACTGGAATCAACGTTCACAAGTATTTGGGCGCCGATACTGCAAATGTAGCAGTTGAAGGTGAAGATGGATTTGATGCAACTAGACCAGGATATGCAACTCAAAGTGAAACAAATATTCAAGACTTACTATTCTTAGAAAATAGAGATCGTAAATATGATCCAGACGTCTACCAATTACGAGGATTGTACAACGTTGCAGATATAGACTTTGATCTAACACAGTTTGGATTGTTTTTACAAAATGATACACTGTTTATAAGTTTCCATTTAAATGATATGATTAACTTAATTGGCCGTAAACTTATGAACGGAGACGTATTTGAATTACCTCACTTACGAGATTTTTATCCACTTGACAGTGAATTACCAGCCGCACTAAGACGTTACTATGTTGTACAAGATGCAAATAATAGTGCAGAAGGATTTAGTCCTACATGGTATCCACATGTGTGGCGTGTTAAATGTACTCCACTTGTAGACAGTCAAGAATACAAAGATATTTTTGATGCAAATGCAAAAACACAAGACGGACAAGATACTACAAGTACTCTTAAAGATTTATTAAGCACTTACAAAAAAGAGCTTGAGATTAACACTAAAATTATAGAACAAGCAGAAGAAGAAGTTCCAAAAAGTGGTTACGATACAACTCCATTTTTTGTTGCACCACTCGAAAAAGATGGAACACCAGTTGATCCTGATGAAGCCGAAACCGCAGATAACGGTAGTTTCAAAGCAGATAGCGAATTAATAACTACTGATCAAGTTCCAACTACTCCAGCTCAAAGTGGATACACAGGACACTTAATTGGCGATGGATTGGCACCAAATGGATTCCCTGTTACTCCTGCAATAGCATTTCCAACTAATCCAAGTGTTGGAGATTATGTGCTTAGATTAGACTACAAACCAAATCGTTTGTTTAGATATGACAGTAATCGTTGGGTTAAAGTTGAAGACGCAGTTCGTACTAGCACAACAGGCGGACAAGGTACAACACAAAAAGATAGATTTATTAATAATAGTAACACTTATGTTGACGAAGATGGAACCACTAAAAAGAATAGACAAACACTTAGTGATGCATTACTACCAGAGGCAGATGACTAATGGCTAGACAGTTTTTTTATGACAATCAAATAAGAAGATTTTTATTGCAATTTGTTAGAATGTTTAGTAACTTTCAAATTGAAGTGGGCTCTCCAAGTGCTACAGGTGACAGAGACTTATTAACTGTGCCAGTACGTTATGGTGATATGAGTCGTAATGTTGCAAATATATTAAGAGAAAATAGTGAAAATAAAGTGGCTAATGCACCAATGATGAGTGCCTATATTAGTAGTATGAAGTATGCTAGAGAACGTGTACAAGAACCTAACTTTATTGACAAATTGCATGTTAGACAACGTAAGTATAACGACAGTACAAAAACATATAGTCGCACACAAAGTAATGCAGTAACCGTTGAGAGACATATGCCTGTTCCATATGATCTGACTATGACATTGGATATATTCACTACTAACACAGAAATGAAATTACAATTACTTGAACAAATGTTATGTTTATTCAATCCTTCACTAGAGATACAAAGCACAGATAACTATGTAGACTGGACTAGTTTAAGTTATGTTGAACTTACAGATGTAAACTTTACAAGTAGAACAATACCAATTGGAACAGAAGATCAGATTGACATTGCTTCATTAACATTTGAAATGCCAATATTTTTAAGTATGCCGGCTAATGTTAAAAAGATGGGTGTTATTCATAAAATTGTTAATAGTGTATTTGATGCACAAGGAGATGTTGTTGCATCAATCGGCAATGACGACTTAGTATTAGGCAATAGACTGGTAGTTACTCCAGGAAGATATGGTGCAATTCTACTTAACGGACAAGCAGAATTAGTAGATTATGGACTAGAAGCAACTAAAGATACCGGTGAACCAACCTTAAAAGATACTGCAAAGATAGTCACTAACCCTAAAGCAACCAAGCCAGGTTGGGCGGCAGTACTAGAACAATACGGTCCTATAAACCCAGGAATAACACAGATAAGATTTGAAAATGAAGCTGGCAATGAAGTAGTTGGCACAATAGCATATCATCCAACTGATGTTAATATATTATTAGTAACAATAGATACTGATACTATACCAACTAACACACTTACTGCTATAGATGCAATTATAAAACCAACAAATGTTTCTGATACATTGGTAAAAAATGTAGGCAGTCGCTATTTAATTTTAGAAGATATTGGTGACTCAACAAATACTGATGGTCCAGATTTTTGGAAAAGTACGTCAAATGTTGACTTAATTGCTAAGGCAAATGATATTATTCAATGGGATGGATCACAATGGACTGTTGCATTTGATAGTTCAGAGACATCTACAGTAGAATATTTTACAAATGCTACAACAAACATACAATATAAATGGACAGGAACAAACTGGCTTAAGAGCTACGAAGGTGAATACCGACCAGCTAACTGGCGTGTTGTAATCTAACCAATATCAAGTTCACTAATAAACTCTCTAATTGTTAATTTTTTCACATTCTTACACCAATTCCATTGTTCTGGAAATGCATATACTGGATTTGGATTGATCCAATGGAATGTAACATCTTTGTATGCACTGAATAGTTTTATCATATTTGCAATAAATTTAGCGTCAGGGTCGGGTGAAAATGCATCACCATAATTAGGAGTACCAGCGTAAATGTTATTGTTTGAGTCTGCGTCTCTTTGATTATCAAATCCAAGCAAGTAAATGTCTTTATGATTATCAAATGCCGCTATGTATGTTGCTAGTGCACCAGCATTCATATTAACATTCTGAGGAATCAAGTAAAGTTTTCCTGGGTGTTTTACAAGTTGCTGGGCACTACTGTATACAATTTTGTTTTCACAATATCCGCTTTCAACAACTTCATTAACCATAGCAGGATTATGTACAACCAAAAAGTCTGGGCTGAAATCTCTGTATACAGCATTACACCCGTATGTCTGACAACGCATACTTGCATTTAACCCGCCTTTGTGTCTTGCTAATAACTGCAAATTAAAGGAGTCTCTACTTTGCCCGTTGCCTATAACAACGGCATATCCTCTATGGTCGTTATTACTTACTGCCCGAGGAATCCATTCACGATCCTCTTCTCGTTTGCCTTTTACAATTCGAGTATCATGTATGATAAACTCGCCTTCATATTCATCATTTGTTAAGGGCAAACGCATTTTACTACCACTCCTGACAGTTAGGTAACAAACCTGTTACTTTTCTAATATTTTGTTCTGTTATATGCACACTCATTAATATATGATATATGTCATCAACAAATGCAAAACTTCCATGTTGCTTTCTTGTATTTAATATATAAGGAACGCCAGGTTTAAATTGAACTCGCTTTGTGTCATAAATGAAGTTCCATTCATGAACTTCAGTGGCATTTAATGGAATAAAAATTCTCATTTGCGGACGAAACCTGTAAGCGTCTCTGTGCATTTTAAAGTAACTACCTGCATCTAATTTTGCCGCTCTACATCTGGCTAACTTTTCCCATTTGTCAAAAAAGTGCTTGATGCCAGGACAAGCGTGTAAGTTATCATTATACTGTTGATCAGCATCATGTTTATCCTTTGCTTCTAGTCCTAAATCGTCTAGTGGCCCAGTTAAGTTAATAGCACTCTTGTTGTTTGTACTTGGTATCCAATCTAATTTGCACAAGTCCCTGATACAAGACTCAGGATCAAATTTGTAGTCAAGTTCTATTATATCGCCATAACTGTTTAAAAGGGTGAGTAATCTAATCTCTGTATCGTTCATTTTTTGGTAACTTTCTAAGGTGATCTTGTTTACGAATGTGTTCAATTTTCATTATTTGGTGATAAAGTTTAATAACTCCAAGAGGTGCATCGGCTTTCCATATCCATGGAAGAAAGCCATGTACTGTGCTTTTAAAAACAATTACAAGTAGCACCCAACTGTTTTTTAAACTGTGCCAAAGATGAAAAAAGTATCCCCAACCAGTTTCAACTTGGAGATGATACTTTGCTTTTTTAATAAAATTCATTAATTACCTATGTGATATGTTGTTACATACGGCCAACTAATACTTCGATTACTCCAGGGCCGTCTGTATCTTTAGATTCGATTGCTTTACCAATTGCACTACCTGCTGGTGGTCCATGTAAATCTTTGTGTGCTTGTGCATGTCCAGGTGTTCTACTGCTTACAAGGAATTCACCTTTTCGCACAGGTCCAACTACTTTGCAAGGCACTCTACCAATTAGTGCAACCTCTACTGAATTTTCTAAATCCTTATTCATTATAAACCCAGGATTAGTTGAAACGATTCCAGCAATAGTACAACTTGTCGGTCTTTTGGTTTGAGTAACTTCTTGTTCTCCACCTAACTCTACTACTGTACCAGGCTCATATTGCTGATCTGATGTATACTTTTCTGCTAAGTCAGCATATTGAGATGACGTTGCAGTTCCGCTAAACACACCAGTTGCTAGAGTGATGCCACTTGAGTTAAAAGTTGTATGTGCTGAACCGTCGATTGTTGCAACAATTGTACCAGTTCCTGAATCTGTAACTGTTACATTTGTATTATTTTGAGAAATACTATTTTGTGATAATCCAGATAATTCAGTGTCTACATATGATTTAGTAGCGGCATCTGACGAAGAAGTTGGTGCTCCTAGGTTGGTTAAACGTTGTGCGTTTGCATCTAAACTACCACCTAGCGTTAGAGTATAATTTCCTTTAATGTCTATTCCAGTTGATTCAACACATGCTACATAGTTGCCAGCCGAATCAAAACGTATGATGTCATCATCTGATGTTTCTTCAAGTTGGATCTTCGTATCACCATCAGCGTCAACAAGTGCACCTTGAATTGTTCCATCAACTGTAAGGTTTGTACTGTTTAATAATTGTAAACTATCTGAGCGTAATCTAGCAACAATACCATTTGATCCTGCTTTTTTAACTGCAAATTCAATTAGTCCATCTTCAGTACCGTCACTTGCATCTAAAATTTTACCAGTAATTTTTGCAAACACATTGCTTTGTCCTGCATCATTATCACCTTTAAATTTTATTTGTCCTAAGTAATCTGCGTCTGATCCAGCGTTGTCTGATGGGTTTCTTGTTAGTGTAATTACTGGCCCTGCACTACTTCCTGTTGATGTATCTGTTAAACTTGCTCCATCACTTTCAGCAGTGAAAGCACCACTAATTCCTGTTAAATTACTTCCATCACCATAATATGCGTTTGCTTGTATATCGGCATAACTAGCAACCGTTACATTACCGTCTGTTGTACCATCTTCAGTTGTGTTAATTACTGCAAATCTGTCTGCACTTTCGTCATATATTAGTGCAGTATTAGTATCACTGCCTCTTTCTACGACAATTCCAACATCTGAACTTGCACTTCCACTATGTCCACTATGAAGAACTATGAGCGGATCACTAATCTTGGTTACATCAAAATTTAATTGTCCGGCTCTAGGTTTAGTTAACGCCATTGAAAACTTCCTTACTACATAATTATATAGTATTTAGTCAATAAGAAAGGCACCGGAGTGCCTTTCTACTTTGTTTTTTATTGGTTTGTGTATTACATACGTCCTACAACAACTTCAATGACGCCTTCGCCACCTTCATGATCAGCAAGTGCTTTACCAATTACGGCACCCATCATTGGGTTTTCTTCTGCACGAGCCATTCCATTTCCGGCTGATACCATCATGTCACCTTTACTTACTGGACCTGTAACTTTACATGGTACACGACCTTGTAATGCTACTGCAACACCTTCTGCATCACTATTCATTAAGTATGCTGGATTTGTACTAACAATTCCTGCTACCTTTTTACAATGATCATTGTCACACATTGTAACTTCTGCTTCACCACCAAACATTACGATTGTACCTGGTGCAATCTCGCCATCTGCTGAATACATCTCAGCCAAGTCCGCATATCTTGCTGAAGTTGCAGTACCACTAAACACTCCAGTTGCAAGTGTAATACCTGAACTGTTAAATGTTGTGTGTGCTGAACCGTCAATAGTTGCAACAATTGAGCCTGTACCTGAGTCAGTTACTGTAATGTTACTATTGGCTTGACTAATACTGTTCTGTGATAACCCTGCTAACTCACCGTCTACATATGCTTTAGTAGCGGCATGTTGGTCAGCTGTTGGATCTGCTAAGGCTTGGATCTGCTTAGAGTTAGCATCCATGTTACCACCAAGTGTGAAAGCATAGTTACCTTTGATTTCTACACCAGTTGATTTAACACATGCAACATAGTTACCTGCGGCATCAAACCTGATTTCGTCATCATCAGCACTTTCTTCAACTTGAACTTTAGTATCACCATCAGCATCCTGAATACCATTAGTAGTTATAGTTGTAATGGTTTGAGAAGTAGCTGTACCACCAACAACTCCATTGATTGTAGGAGCAGTTAAAGTTTTATTGGTTAGTGTTTGTGAACCTGTTAAAGTTGCTACAGTTGAATCAATTGCTACTGTTAATGTATTACCTGATCCTGCTGTATCAATACCAGTACCACCTGCGATGTCTAATG
>MDTG01326521.1_pt1 | contig 12828 bp, 8 predicted proteins | sample 811421 | NCBI WGS metagenome assembly MDTG01 (sample SAMN05326645, study PRJNA326480) | marine metagenome | isolation source: seawater | place: Pacific Ocean: South East | collected 2011 | reverse complement strand
CTTCATGGCCGGCAAGATCCGCGCCTCCAACCTGGCCGACATGATGAAGTTCGGCGGCGCCTTCGACATGAAGAAGGCCAAGGAGCTGGCCAAGCAGGCTGCCAGCGCGGCCCCCGCGGCTGCGCCTGCGGCGCCCAAGCCGCTCTCGCCGGGCGAGGTGATCGACAAGGCCTTCGAGCTGCTCCCGCAGCTCTTCCTCCCCGAGCGCGCCAAGGGCTGGAAGGCCACGATCCACTTCGACATCGGCGGGGCCGATCCCTGGACGATCGCGGTCGCGGACGGCAAGTGCTCGACGACCAAGGGCAAGGAGGGCGACCCGAGCTGCGTGGTCACGGTCGACGCCGAGACCTACGCCGCGGTGGTCAAGGGCGAGCTCAAGCCCGAGAAGGCCTTCATGTCGGGCAAGATCCGGGCCACCAACCTGGCCGACATGATGAAGTTCGGCAGCGCCTTCGACATGAAGAAGGCCAAGGAGCTCGCCAAGCAGGAGGGCCAGAAGCTGCGCGACTCGGCCGTCCCCGCGGCCGCGAGCGCGCCGGCGGGGCCGGCTGAGACGGCGGAGCGCGCCTTCCGCGCGCTGCCCGAGGTCTTCAAGCCGATGGCCGTCAGCGGCTGGAGCGCCGTGATCCACTTCGAACTGAGCGGCGGCGACGACTGGACCGTGCGCATCGAGGCCGGCGGGTGCGAGGTCGAGAAGGGCAAGCACGGGGACGCGACCTGCGTCGTCAAGAGCTCGCTCGAGGACTACGCCAAGGTCCTCGCGGGCGAGCTGCGGGCCGAGCAGGCCTTCATGCAGAAGAAGATCAGCGCGAGCAACCTGGGCGAGATGATGAAGTTCGGGCGGGCCTTCGACCTGCCCAAGCTCAAGGACCGCCTCACGGCGAGCGCGGCGAGCGCCCCTGCGGCGAGCGGCGCGAGCGCTTCGTCCGGCATGAACCGGGCCTGCGTCGGGCGACGCTTCGACGGCAGCGAGCCGCTCTTCGTGCGCCCCGAGCACGTCGCGCTCTACGCCAAGGCGACCCAGGACGAGAACGCGGCCTACAGCGGGGACGATGCGATCGCCCCGCCGCTCTTCTCGGTCCGCCTGCTCAAGGACGCGCTCTTCAAGGCCGTCGGCGACGAGGAGCTCGGCGCCGACATGGTCAACCTCGTCCACGGCGAGCAGGACATGGAGTTCCTCCAGCCGCTCCGCCCCTGGGACGTGTGCGCGACCCGGGTCTACATCCGCGGGATCGAGGACAAGTCGACCGGCCAGCTGCTGCGCGTGGAGGAGGAGGTCTACGCCGGCGGCCAGCTCGCGGTGCGCGTCCAGGCCTCGATGTTCATTCGCGACCCGAGCAAGAAGAAGTCGGGCGGCAACAAGGGCGAGGCGGCCCCCGCCGAGGCCCCCAGCGCCGAGTTCAGCGCCGAGCGCACCGTGCCCGCCGACGGCGGGCCGGCCTACGCCGAGGCCAGCCTCGACAACAACCCGATCCACACCGACCCCGAGGTCGCCAAGCTGGCCGGCTTCAAGGGGATCATCCTCCAGGGCCTGTGCACCATGGCCATGGCGGGCGCGGCGATCGTGGACTCGGTCGCGGGCGGCGACCCGCGCCGCCTGAAGCGGCTGGCGGTGCGCTTCAGCAAGCCCGTGTTCATGGGCGACGTGATCAAGACCGAGGGCTGGAAGAGCGAGCAGCTCGAGGGCCGCACCCGCTACGGCTTCCGCGTCGTCAACCAGGACGGCGTCGAGGTGATCACCGGCGGCGTGGCCGAGGTCGCCGAGTAGCGACGCTCCCCTTTGCTCGTTTGCTTGGCGCGACCAGCCCTTAGGGTGTCGCGCCCTGGAGGACCCATGTCCAAGAGCTACCTGCTGCCGGCGCTCCTGCTGCTGTCCCTCTCGCTGCTGACCGGCTGCCCTGGCGGAGAGGCGAGCCAGAAGAGCGCGAGCGAGAAGACCGGCGCGCCCGCCCCCGCGGCGGCCAAGTCGCTGCCAGCCGAGGCCTACAACGGCGTCTACGAGGGCGAGGGCCTGCGCCTGGAGCTGATCTCGGCCGGGAGCGGCTTCGCGGGCACCCTGACCAAGGGCGGCCAGAGCTTCGACCTCGAGGTCCAGACCGACGGCGACGACGTGGCGGGCCACTTCAGCGCTGGCAGCGACCGCTTCCCCTTGCGGCTGGTGCGGATCGAGCAGGGCCTGCGCCTGACGACCGGCGACTCGAGCTACGACCTGAAGCGCAAGACGACCCGGAACCCGCTCGAGAAGCCCAACCCCCTCGACCAGGCCCCGGAGACCCCCGCCACGAGCAACCCGCTGGCGAAGGGCTCGCCCACCGGCGACGCTCCTGGCGCCGCGCCGACCTCCACGCCAACCTCCACTGCGGGTTGGGCGACCTTCCGCCACTCCTCGGGCTTTCAGGTCCGCCACCCCGCCGACTGGAAGGTCCAGGAGGGCGCGCAGGGGATCGCGCTCCTCCCTGGCGACGCCCAGAAGGACGCTCAGGGACAGCCCGAGGAGATGTGCACCCTGGCGGTGATCCCCGCCCAGGGCGTGACCCGCCCCGACGACCCCAACGCCCTGCGCTTCGTCGAGCAGCAGATCCGGCAGGGCTTCCCCAAGCTCCAGCGCCAGGGCGATGTCGAGCGGGCGCAGCTCGGGCCCCACGCCGCGGCGGTCCTGACCTTCGGCGGCCAGGCCCCCACGGGCGAGGCGCGGATGCGCGTGTTCCTGTTCCTGTTCCAGGGCCAGGGCGTGCTCGGAATGGTGATCGGCGAGGCCAAGGCGGTCACCCGCCGCGAGGCCGGCTTCCGCGCCGTCCTCGGCACCGTCGGCTACGAGGCCCCGCCCCTCGATCAGCGCTTCGTCGGCACCTGGCGCCACACCGACACCCGCGTGTCCTCGGGCGGCGGGAGCAGCTTCTCGCTCACGACCGACCGCTTCCTCGAGCTGAACGCCGACGGGAGCTGCCGCTCCAAGTCCCACACCATGGGCGGCGGCGACTCGGGCACCGTCGACTCGGGCGACAGCGGCTGGGGCCAGCCGGGCAAGTGGCACGCCGCCAACCGTCAGCTGACGCTGCGCTGGGCCAACGGCAACGCCGAGCAGTACCACACCACGATCTCGGGCGACGACCTGCTCCTCAAGAGCGACAGCGGAAAGCGGCTCTACAAGCGGCTCCGCTGACGAGGAACTCCTGGAACGGGGGGGAGCTGTCGCTGAGTGCGAGAGCTCCTTCGCGTTCCGGTGATTGAACGGAGAAAACTGGAAAACTGGAAAGCGCGGTGAGTGCTCAGCGGAGCTGCTGCCTTCGAGTTTTCCAGTTTTCTCCGTTCAACATCGACGGGGAGGGAGCTGTCGCTGGAGCGACAGCTCCTTCCGCTCAGGCCGGCGAGCCGTCGACGAAGCTCGCCCCTTCCCAGTCGCCGACCATGGCGTCGATGTGCCGCAGGATCTGCAGCTCGTAGTCTCCGCTGACCTCGAGGGGCGCGAAGCGCTCGCGGCGCAGCAGGCAGGGCTTGAACAGGCCGTCCACGCCGACGCGCAGCCCGTAGATCCCCTCGCCGCAGGCCTCGGCGTGGCGGCAGCCCTCGCAGAAGGTCGTGCGCAGGCGGCCGCGGGCCACGTTCTTGACCGTGATCTTCACGCCCTCGACCTCGTAGAGCGTGCGGGTCCCGCCGAGGCGCTCTCGGCGACCCACGACGAGCGCGCCGCGCTCGGCCAGGGTCCGCTCCAGCCAGCGCGGGTCGACCCACTCGCCGCCGTAGAAGCCCTCTTCCTCGTGGGGGCGGACCAGCGCGATCGCCTTGAGCGGCAGCCGCTGAGCCAGCGCGAAGTCGAGCACGCGGGGGAACTCGTCCCGGTTGTAGGGCCCGAGCGAGTAGTTGAGCTCGACCGCGTAGCCGTGGCGCGCGAGGGCCACCACGTTGTCGAGGACGGCGCGGGCGCTCTGGCCTCCCAGGCGCTCGCGGAAGTGCTCCTCGTCGGTGGTGTGCAGGCTGGCGAGGATCCCGCTCACCTTCTCGACCTTGGGCCGCGCCAGGAGCCGCTCGGCCAGCACCGCGTTGGTGTTGAGCACCACGCGCGCCGCGCCCTCCTCGAGGGCGGCCAGGAACTCGAAGAGCTGGGGGTGCGCCAGGGGCTCCCCGCCGGTCACGTTGATCTGCGGGCCGCCCAGGGCGGCGTAGGCGCTCGCGAGGCGCGCCAGCTCCAGGAGCGGGACCCCGCGCGCGGGGGCGGCGGCCTTGCCCAGCCGGCGCGGGTTGAGCATGGCTTCGTTGTGGCAGAAGAAGCAGTCCAGGTTGCAGGCGTTGAGGATCGCGACGCGGAACTTCCCTCCTTCGGCGACGAAGCGGCGGAAGCGCTCGCGGTAGCGGGCTAGCGGGGACGCCAAGGGCAGCAGCACGGTCTCACCTCCTCTTCTGTAGCAGAGAAAGGGTCGCGGGCGCTCGCCTTCCACGCCTCAGCCCGCCCGCGCGTCCACCTCGCGCAAGCTGAGGTGCCCGTCCTCGAAGCAGGCGCGGTAGGCCCGACCGCCCGCGTCGATCACCACGCCCAGCCAGCAGGCGCGGGCCGAGGCGCCGCCGGTGTGCCCTGGGATCAGCGCCCCGACCACGCAGCCGACGCCCAGGCGCTCGCGCACGAGCTCGCGCACGCGCTGGGTGGGCGCAGGCCCGCGCGGCTGGCCAGCGGCGGCGACCAGGTCCAGGGCCAGCTCGGCGATCTCGCCGGTGTGCGCGTTGACGTAGGCCCGCACCCGTCCCTGGCGGGGCCCCCTCAGGCGCCAGCGCAGGCACCACACGCGCGCCTTGCCGCCGGGCGTAGGCAAACGGCCGCGCCACTCGCGGTAGAGGCGGCTGAAGGCGAGGGGCGTGTCCGCCGGGATCCCCAGCGCAGCGCGGGTGCGGACCACGACGCTGTGGCGCTGGAGGGCCACCCGGCGGCGCGAGTCGACGAGGCGGAAGGGCGCGCTGTAGCCGAGCGGGCGTTGATCGAGCGGGTCGAGGTCCAGCTCGAGGCGCCCCCAGGGCTCGCAGCGCTCCAGCCACAACCACACGCCGGCCGCGTCGGCCGCCCAGGCCCGCACGCGGAAGCGAGCGCCCCCGTGGCGGAGGGCCGCGGCCTCGAAGGCCCGGTCGCTGGGGACCGGCGGGGCGGGCGGCTCCTCCTCGCCGAGGGCCGGCTGCGGCGGGCGGGGCCCGCTCAGCGGCTCGGGATCGACGGGGTAGAGGAGCCGCCCGCCCGGCGTAAGGCGCGCCAGTCCGCTCGGCTGCCAGAGGTCCGCCCCGAGCCGATAGACGCGGCGGCGGTGGAAGGGGACGGGGATCAGGGCCTCGCTCAGCCACTCCAGCCGGAAGCGACCCCTGAGGTCTTCGCCGAGGAGCTCTGCGGCCCAGGCGCGCCCGGCGGCGCCCAGGGTCCGAGGTTCCAGGGTCCGAGATTCCAGGGTCCGAGATTCCAGGGTCCGAGACTCCAGGGCGCGGGTCGAGGTTCGGGTGGTGTTCTGCATGAGCGGCCCTCTGCACGCCCCGGACCAGCCGCTAAGCCCCTGGTCTCGCGAGCTTGGGTTTCGCGCGTGGGCAACATCTGCCCCTTCGTCTCGTGAGGTGTCCGCAGCCGGAGTCAGCCTCTAAACTCCAGGGAACTTCCCCGGGCCCCGGAGCGTGAGAGGAGCGGGAGTGGAGAAGCTCGTGTTCCTGATCCAAGGCCCTCGCCGATCCGCGCGACTGCACCTCGAGGGGCCCTTCTTCGTGGTGGGCCGCGCCGAGCCCTTCCCCGTGTTCCACGACGACCCGACCCTCAGCCGCGAGCACGCGGCGGTCGTCGACACCCCCGAGGGCTACCGGCTCAAGGACCTCGGCTCCCGCAACGGGGTCGTGCTCAACGGGGAGAAGCTCGCGCGCTACGCCGAGGTCCCCCTCGCGGCCGGCGACGTGTTCAGCGCTGGCGACACCCGGATCGCGCTCGTGACCCTGGCCGAGCTCGAGGCCGCCAAGGCCAAGCAGCAGGAGGCCGAGACCGACGAGCCGATCACGGTCGACGCGACCGGCCAGACGGGCTACATGCCCGCCCTCAGCGCCGGCCCCGACGACTCGGACCTCGGCGAAGTGACCAGCGCCCTCGAGCGCCCCGGCGAGCTGATCCTCGACCCCGGCGGCTCCGGCCTCGGGATCCCTGCCCACGCCCCCGATGGGCTCGAGGACTCGCGCGAGTCCCTCGACGCCCTCGACGAGGAGGAGGCGGAGACCCTCGCCCCCGGCGACTTCGAGGAGTCGAGCGAGGACGAGGCGCTGCTCGAATAGGGGCTCACCGGGGGCCGTCTCGCGGGTGCCCGGGGAGATCCCCTTCGTCCCTGGATGGCCCGAGGGGATCCCTTATCCTGCGCGCTTCGCGCAGCACCACCCCCTCCGAGTTTTCCATGACCAACCGTGTTCTCCTGTTCTCCCTGCCCCTCGCCTTCTTGCTCGGCCTGGGCGTCAGCCAGCTCCCAGCGCAGGACGGCGAGCCCGCCCCGGCTGGTGACGAGGCGGCCCTCAAGAAGACCCGCGGCTACGCCATGGGCGTCTACCTCGGCCGCGGGCGCGCCCAGCTGGCCGAGTTCATCGACGCCGGCGAGGCCGGCCGCGGCTTCGCCGACGGCCTGCGCGGTCAGCTCTCGATCTCCGAGGACGAGCTGGACAAGCAGCTCTTCGACCTCCGCGTCGCCATGATCAAGAAGCAGGTGCCCAAGCAGCACCAGGAGCGCGCGATCCGGCAGGCCAAGAGCGAGATGGAGAAGATGAAGGCCGGCCGCCAGGCCAAGGGCGCGGGCGAGAAGTGGCTCGCCGAGAACGGCAAGAAGGAGGGCGTCAAGACCACCGCCAGCGGCCTCCAGTACAAGGTCCTCAAGGAGGGCACCGGCCCTCAGCCCACCGCCGCGGACACCGTCACGGTGCACTACGTGGGCAAGCTGATCGACGGCAAGGAGTTCGACAGCTCCGTCAAGCGCGGCCAGCCGGCGACCTTCCCCCTGGGCAACGTCGTCAAGGGCTGGACCGAGGGCCTCCAGCTGATGAAGGTCGGCGGAAAGTACGAGCTCTACATTCCCTTCGAGCTGGCCTACGGCCCGCAGGGTCGGCCTCCCACGATCCCGCCCTACGCTACGCTCGTGTTCGAGATCGAGCTGCTGAGCATCGAAGGCAAGAAGTAGCGAGGAACTGAGGGAGCTGTCGCAGACGCGACAGCTCCTTCGCGTTCCGGAGATTTGAACGAGGAAAACTGGAAAACTGGAAGGATCTCAGTCCAGTTTTCCAGTTTTCTCCGTTCAATATCGAGCAAGAGGGAGCTGTCGCAGAGGCGACAGCTCCTTTGCGTTCCGGATGTCGGGCACGGGCACGGCTGACCACTTCACCCATCTCGGGCCTGGCCTCCGAGTGGCGCGAGGACGGTCGGGGGCGGCTGGACATGGCGCTTTACGAAGGAAAGCAAGAAATGAGGAAGGAGAGGAGATCGGCAAGATCTGCGATCTCGGCATCGAGGAGCGAAGCGTAGCCAGCGCTTCCCGAGTGACTGCTTTCGCCTGCCCGCCAGCCGCAGCCTTCCTGTCCTTCCTCATTTCTTGCTTTCCTCCCTCAAGCGCCACGTCTGGACGCCCTCGCCTCACGAGCGTGTGGCCCGAGTTGTGTGAGATCGTCAAGCGGGCACGGGCACGAGGAGCGCTTCAATAGCCGAAGCGTGTGGGCGATAAGAACGCCACCGAGGCCGGCGTCTCCTCGTCGGTGGCCAGCGCCGCGAGGGCCTCTCCCAGGGCGCTGGCGAACTTGAACCCGTGCCCGCTCAGCCCCGCGGCGAACACGACCTCGCCCGCGTCGGGGTGGCGGCCGACGAGGAAGTTCTCGTCCGGGGTGTTGGTGTACATGCACACCGCGTGGCGCAGGCGCGCGCCCCCCACGCCGCGCAGGTGGCCGCTGAGGAAGGCTCGCAGGTCCGCCTCCTCGGCCGGTCGCAGCTCGCGGTCCAGCGCGAGGGGGTCGGCCACCTCGCTCCCGCCGTAGTGGCGCGCCGCCTTGGCCGCCCCTCCCTCGGCCGGGAAGCCGTAGTAGAAGCGCCCGTCGCCCAGCTCATAGAAGTAGACCGGGGCGCCTCCCGCGCGGGCCTGGAGCTCCTCCGCCTCGAACCAGAACAGCGCCTGACGGGTGACCCGCAGCGGGACCTTCAGGCCCGCGAGCAGGCCCGGAGCCCAGGCGCCGGGGGTCACGATCAGGCGCCGCGCGGCGAGGATCCCCGCGCTCGTCTCGACCTCGACGTGGTCGGGCCCGCGTCGCTGCCAGCCGGACACGACCGTGTCGGTCACGAGCTCGGCCCCCGCGGCCTGGGCCAGCTGCAGGTGCGCCGCGATGCAGTCCTCCACCCGCAGGAAGCCAGCCCGCTGCTCGAAGCGGGCCTCGGCGCCTTCGGGCAAGACGAAGCCGGGCCAGCGCGCGGCGAAGCTCGTCGCGTCGAAGCGCTCGAGGACCAGGTCGTGCTCGGCCGCGGCTTTGTCGAGGCCTGGCAGGAGCGCCCCCTGCGGCGGCCCGACCTGGAGCGCCCCGCACTCGACGTAGAGCTCCTGGCGGGTCGCCTGGGCGAGCTCCTCCCACAGGGCGTAGGCGCGGCGCAGGAGGGGGACGTAGTCGGGGTGCTCGAAGTAGGCGAGGCGGATCACCCGCGTGTCGCCGTGGCTGCTCCCCCAGTCGTGCGGCGGGGCGAAGCGATCGACCCCGCGGACGCTCAGACCCCGCCGGGCGAGGTGGTAGAGCGCGGCGCTGCCGACGCCCCCGGCGCCGACCACGAGCGCGTCGAGCACGCTACTGGGAGAAGTGCTGCCCGTAGAAGTGGGCGTAGTAGGTGACGTTGGTGATCAGGTTCGTGAGCTCGGCCTGATTGATCAGGTTCACGATCCGGGTGCAGACCACCACGATCTGGCCGCCCTTGTCCGCGAGCGCGCCGTGCGGGAGCTGGTAGTTGACCTGCAGGGCCTGGTCGGGCGGGACCTTGTCGGTCGGCGCGACCGGCGACCACATGCGCAGGGCGAGCTGACCGGTCGCGTCCTGGAACTCGTTGACGACCACGCTGACCTGGCTGCCGTCCTGCTGAGGGACGCCGAGCACCATTTCGCCCTTGTCCTGACCCAGGATCCAGCCGTTGCTCCGGCAGGTCTGCTCGAACAAGCTGTAGTAGGGACGGTCCTGCACGGGACACCTCCGCTCAACCGGGCTTGCGGCCCTTGTACTTCAGGAGCAGCTCCGAGAGCGCTTCTCGAAGCAGGACCGACTCCTTCACGCCGCGCCGCGCGGCGAGCTGCTTGAGCCGGTCCAGCTGTTCGCTGCTGTAGTAGCTGGACTTGAGCACCATACGCTCTTTGCTGGGCAAGCCAAGCCGATCTCCGCCCAGATCCTTGGCCCGCCAGAGGGCCCCCTGCGCCCGCCCGAGGAGCTCGGACGCGGTCCGCCCGTCCCGGCGCAGGCCCGCGAGGCCGACGCTCAGGCCCGGCTTGACGTCCCGCTTGCGCACGCCGCGGCCGACGCGGAAGGGCTTGGACAGGACCTCGACCCGGGCAGCGCCGACCCGCGTCAGCGCGTCCTCGAGCTCGACGTCCGCGAGGAGGGCCGCGAACAGGTCGCCGGCCAGCCGCCCGAGCGGGAGCTCGGGCAGCGACTCGCGCAGGCGCTCGCCGAGGTCGGCGAGCAGGGCGTCGGCGCGGTCCTCCTCGAGCTCTTCGCCGAGCCGGGCGAAGCCGTCGACGTCGATCAGACCGATCGCGAGCGGCCGTCCCGCCGTGAGGGCTGCGTGGATCGCCGCCTCGAAGCGCTCGAGCCACACCTCTCGCCGGAGGACGCCCGTGAGCGGGTCGAGGCTCGGGTCGAGCTCCTCGCCCTTCCCGGCGCCCTTCCCAGCGGCCGAGCCGGAGCTCTTGCTGGTCCGCTTGCGCTTGGTAGAGCGCTTGCGCGTGGTATTGCGCTTCTTGGTGGGAGACTTCTTCGCCACGCCCGCACCCTAACGCACGGGTAGGACTGGAATTCGGGGAAAGACGACGGGCGGGCGGGCGGTGCGCGAAGACGATGACCTGCCATCGTCCTTCGCTCGGCGTGGCCGGGCGAAGTTCGGTCGCCCGTTCGGCGGGAGCCCGCTTGACTGAGCGTGTTCGGGCGCCCCGCTCTGTCGGAGGGTGGGGCTATCCTCGGCGATTGCTCTGATGGGAACCCGACGCCTCATCTCCAGCCCGGTCGGCCCTGGCTCGACCCTCCCCTCCCTCGACGCGGCCGAAGCGGCGGCCCGCGCGGGGCGGCGCGTGCTCCTGGTCCTGCCCGACCGCAGCGCGCGAGCGCGAGCCCGCCGGGAGCTCGCCTGCCGCCTCTCTCGCGGGCCCGCACCGGTCCTGTTCGACCCCCGCTCGATCTCGAGCCTGAGCGGCTTGGCGCGACGGATCCTCCGCCAGGAGGCGCCGCGGCTCGCCAGCGCCCGCGAGCGCGACGCCTTCCTGGCGCACGCCCTGGCAGAGCTCCCTGGCCCCGACGCCGGACTGGCGCTGCGCTACCGAGGCTTCCGGCGCGGGCTGCTGGGGGTCTTCAGCGAGCTCGAGTCCAACGGGCTGGGGGAGCGAGACCTGGCTCGCCGACTGCGCTGGGCCCGCCTCGACCCGCAGCGCGCAGGGCGGCTGCACTCGGCCTACGAGGGCTACCGCCAGCGCCTGCGCGGGGGAGGACAGCCGGGGCGCCGCCGCCGCGGGCCCCTCCTGGCCACCGAGAGCGACCTCCTCCGCCAGGCGACGCGCAAGCTCAAGGCCTGGGAGCAGGCCGAAGGCGCGGGTCGGATCCTGCCCCAGGTCCTCCTCTGCGACGGCTTCAACGACCTCAGCCCCTGCCAGCGTGAGTTCCTCGGCGCCCTCGCGCTCCAGGTCGAAGAGGTCGAGCTGCGCTGGCCCGCGGGAGACCTGGAGGCCCTGGCCTACGCCTGGCCAGACGCGGCCCGCGAGGCCCTCCTCGAGCAAGGCTTCAGCGAAGAGCGCCGCGAGCCCGAGCCTGACTCGCGCCCGACCGCCCTGCGCCGGCTCGCGAGCGAGCTCTATCAGCCGACCAGCGACCCGCTCCCGCCCGAGCAGTGCGAGGGCCTCAGGATCGTGCGCGCGGCCTCGCGCGAAGACGAGGCCGACGTGGCCCTGGCCCAGGCTCGCGCCTGGCGACGGGGAGAGCCGGCTCCCGGCGAGCGGGCGCGTCGCTGGAGCGACGTCCTGATCGTCGTGCCCGACACGGCCCGCTACCGCCCCTCGCTCACGCGGGCGGCGCGCGAGCTCGGCGTCCCGCTCAAGGTCCACGGCAAGGTCCCCCTCCGCTGCTCGCCCCTGGTCCAGGGCGCCCTGGCCTTCCTGCGCGCGGCGGCCTGCTTCGAGCTGCCTCCGCTCCTCGTGGCGGCGGCCTGCCCTGGCTTCGGGCTGGCGCCCGACGAGGCCGACCGGCTGCGCCGCGCGGCGCGCCGTCAGGGTCTGCCGGCCACCGGCTGCCCCGAGCTCTGGCCGCGCCTGGCCAGCCAGCTCGAGGGTCCCGCGGGGGCCTTCGTCGAGCAGGCCCACCGCCTCGGCCACGCCCTGAGCGACGCCCTGCGCGAGGAGCGCGACCGCGCCGAGCAGGAGGCCTACGAGCGCGAGGGCCCCGCCGGCCTGCTCCGGGCGCGCCCGACCACCCGCTCGGGGGCCCGCTTGATCCGCCAGGCCCTCGAGGAGCTGCTCCGCCCGACCGCGCTCTCGCTCCTCGGCGCGCGCCCCAACCTGGACGCGATCCAGCACGCCTCCGACGAGGCGGCCGCTCGTCGAGAGCTGCTCGAGCTCCTCGCCGACCTCGAGCGCCTCGGCGCGCCCCTCCCCGATCAGGCCTACGCCGAGGCTCCCGAGGCCCCCTGGGAGGAGCGCGAGTCCCGCCCCGGGACCCCGAGCGTGATCGGCCCGAGCGAGTCCCTCGTCAACCGGATCGAAGAGGAGGTCCGCTCGGCCCGCTACGAGCCCGCAGACCGTCGGGCCGAGGCGCTCAACGTGGTCAGCGTGCGCGAGGCCCGCGCCTGGGAGGCCGAGGTCGTGCTGATCCTCGGGCTGGTCGAGCGAGAGTTCCCCGCGCCAGCCAGCGAGGACGCCTTCCTGCCCGAGGCCACGCGCCGCGCGCTGGCGCGCCAGCGCCGCGGCGGGGGCGAGGCGAGCCCGCCCGCCAAGGAGGGGAGCGCAGGCCAGCTCCGGCTCAAGACCGCCGCCGACCGGGCCGCCGAGGACCGCTTCCTGTTCTTCGCCGCGGCGGCGCGCGCGCGCCAGACCCTGTGGCTGCTCTACCCGGGCTACACCTCGAGCGGCACGCCCCGGCCCCCCTCCCGCTACCTGACCGAGGTCGAGGCCCTGTTCTCCCCGGAGGCGATCGAGGCCCTGAGCGAGCTGCGCACCCCAGGGGACCTGGTCAGCGACCAGCCAGAGCTGCTGCGGACCCGCGCCGCCCTGCGCCGCTTCGCCTACCGACGGGTCGCCGCCGTGGCCCGCCCCACGGGCCCCGAGGCCGAGCGCGTCCGCCTCGCCAGCGCCCTCTTCGGCCAGCTGCTCCAGGACCCCTACGAGCGCGCCCGCGCCGCCCTGGCCCTGCGCCGCCCGCGCGCGATCCGCCAGCGCCCCCTCCGCGAGGCCGCGCTGGAGCGGGTCTACTCGGCCTCGGAGCTGGAGGCCTTCGCGACCTGCCCCTTCCGGCACTTCGTCCGCTACCAGCTCGGCGCCCGCCCCCAGGACGACCTGGCCCGCTCGGGCCTCGACGCCCTGCGCCGCGGGCGCGTCGTGCACGGGACCCTCGAGCGCGTCTACAAGGAGG
>MDTG01124337.1_pt1 | contig 12828 bp, 11 predicted proteins | sample 811421 | NCBI WGS metagenome assembly MDTG01 (sample SAMN05326645, study PRJNA326480) | marine metagenome | isolation source: seawater | place: Pacific Ocean: South East | collected 2011 | reverse complement strand
TTAATACATGAAAACAAAGCTTTTCCTGCAGACTTTATTGCTGAGGGGGTAGATCAGACGAGAGGTTGGTTTTATACTTTGCACGCTATTGCATCTATGTGTTTTGATTCTGTAGCGTATAAAAATGTGTTAAGTAACGGACTTGTTTTAGATAAGACTGGCCAAAAGATGAGTAAAAGTAAAGGAAATGCAATCGATCCTTTTGAGACAATTTCAAAATTTGGCCCTGATGCTACTCGTTGGTATATGATGAGTAATTCTCAACCATGGGACAATCTGAAATTTGATACAGACGGAATAAAGGAAGTGCAAAGAAAATTTTTTGGAACTATTTATAATACCTACCAATTTTTTGCTCTGTATGCGAATTTAGATGAATTTAATTTTTCACAAGCAGAGATAGCTTTACAAAAACGTCCGGAAATTGATCGATGGATTCTTTCTAAACTAAATAATTTAATTAAGTCAGTTGATCAAGATTATGAAGGCTATGAACCGACTAAGGCTTCTAGAGCAATTCAAGATTTTGTTTCCGAACAATTGTCCAATTGGTATGTGAGATTATGTAGGAGAAGGTTTTGGAAGGGAGAGTACACTGAGGATAAGATTTCTGCCTATCAAACCTTATACAGATGTTTAGAGGTCGTTGCACAATTATCAGCACCAATAGCGCCATTTTTTATGGATCAGTTGTTTAAAGATTTAGATCTGGTCTCTGGAAGGCATAATGTTGAATCTGTTCATTTGTCTAATTTTCCAGTTCCGAATTCCTCTGAAATAGATATTGATTTGGAGGAGAGAATGGAAATTGCTCAAAAACACTCTTCTTTGGTTTTAGGCTTAAGAAAGAAAAACAAGTTAAAGGTTCGTCAGCCTCTTCAAAAAATTATGGTTCCAATATTAAATGAAAAATTTGAACGTCAAATTGAGGCTGTAAAAGACTTAATTCTATCTGAGGTAAATGTAAAAGAGTTAGAATATTTAAGGGAGGACTCTGGAGTATTGGTTAAGAAAGTAAAAGCAAACTTCAAGTTATTAGGTAAGAAGTATGGAAAGCGGATGAAAACAGTAGCTGCAGCTATTGCTAAATTTCAACAATCTGATATATCAGCCATAGAACGAGATGGAAAATACTCACTTGATATTGAAGGTAATCCTGAAATATTATTGGATGAGGTTGAAATTTCAACCCAAGATATCCCTGGATTATTGGTGGCTAATGAGGGTAAATATACTGTTGCATTAGATGTTACTTTAACTGATCAATTAAAGCAGGAAGGAATTGCTAGAGAATTGGTAAATAGAATTCAAAACCTAAGAAAAGAAAAGGATTTTGAGCTAACTGATAACATTAATTTGCTAATTAAAAATGTTGAAGGAATAGATGAAGTTATATCCAATTTTAAAGGTTACATATGTGCAGAGGTTTTAGCGAAAGAAGTCCAAGTTCTAGATTTTGTTCCAGAGTCTTTCGAGGTTGAGGTGGATGAAAATTTAGTTACAGAAATCGCAATTCAAAGGGCTTAGGTCAGAATTTTCATTCTTTTTTTTAAAAAAAACTGTTCAAATGAAACTTTAAGGCTAAAAAAGTAGTTATTATAGCAATTACTTGGGAAAGTAAGAATTGAAGTTTTTAATTTAATATGTTATGAATCAAGTATTGAGATATTCTGATAAAGATCTTGCTGTCTTTAAGGAGTTAATTGAAGAGAAAATTGCAAATGCTGAAAAAGACCTAAAACACTTTCAGGGTCAAATTGATTATTCAGGTAACAATTCAGGAGACGAAACGGGAAAAAAATTGGGATCTATGGAGGATGGATCGGAAGCATTGGGACGTGAAAAAATAGCTCAGCTAGCCCATCGCCAAAGGAAATTTATTCAACAACTAAAAGCTGCAATTGTAAGAATCGAAAACAAAACATATGGAGTTTGTAGACAAACTGGTAAGCTTATTTCCAAGGAACGATTAAAGATTGTGCCTCACACAACTCTATCCATTGAGGCAAAAAATGCACAGCAACAAGCAAGCTAACGATTTATATAATTGTAATTGAAAAGCCATTCTAGAACAAAGAATGGCTTTATTTTTGTAATCAAATATGCGATATAAAAAATGCCTGATAACTTTCATAATATTTTGAAAGTTCAGAAATAAAATATATACTTGTATTATGGAAATAAATGACACTCGAAAAAAATTTATATCAGCATGGGGGGCTATAGGAACCCAATGGGGGATTAATAGGACCATGGCTCAGATTCACGCACTTCTTTTAATAAGTGAAAAATCTTTATCAACTGAAGATATTATGAGTGATTTAAATATTTCAAGGGGAAACGTTAACATGAATGTTCGTGAGCTGATGTCTTGGGGAATTGTGCACAAAGTCCTTAAATTTGGAGAGCGTAAGGAATTTTTTACAGCTGAGAAAGACATATACAAAACAGCTATCCAGATTCTAAAAAAGCGAAGAAATAGAGAACTAGTTCCTATATTAAACTTATTAAACGATCTAGAATTTCAAAATATTGAGAAAGATGGAGGTGGTCATTTTAAGAAGATAGTTGGTGATATTCATCAATTTGGTGAAAGAACTAATAAGATTCTAGACAAAATGGTGATGGCAGATGAGCATTGGTTCACAGGCAAGTTGATGAAGTTTTTAGTAAAAAAATAAGTTTTTTTGCACTTAAACTTTCAAAAAAAAATGAAACTACCAAACGATATAAGTCGCGCAGAAAGTCTAATAAATCCAAAAACAAGGGTAAAATTTAAATCTGAGAGTGGAAATTCCATTATTGATTATTACACCGAAGCTGGTCCAGATTATGAATTTTGGAGTAAAAACTTTAATATGCATTTTGGATATGCTGACAAAAAATGGGATTGTGTTAGCAGAGAAAAAATGCTTCAGAGGATGAATCAAGTAGTTTTGGATTCATTGGATTTATTCTCTGGACATGATGTCCTTGATATGGGTTGTGGCCTTGCAGCTACGATTAGATATGGAGCGTTAAAATATCCTCGCGTTAATTTCAAAGGAGTAACGATTACGCCTTGGCAAGTAAAAAAATCTGAAGAAATGATACGGCAGTTAAACATAAAAAATGCTACCATAATTCATGGTGACTATAATGAGTTACCAATCAATTCAAATACTATAGATGCAGCATTTGGTTTAGAGAGTATATGTCATGCAGAGGGAGCGAACAAATCCAAGCCACTCTCAGAGGCTTATCGTGTATTAAAAAATGGAGGAAGATTTACAATAATAGACGGATTTATTAAAATACCTGAAGTTGAATTATCTCCAACTACAAGAAAGATGTACAATTTAGTTTGTCAAAATTGGGCATTGCCAAGTTTTGGAAATATAAATGAGGTTGTTTTCAAAATGGAAAGTATTGGATTTCGTGAATTAGTGGTGGAAGAAATTAGCTGGAGGGTAGCTCCCTCAGCGATTCATTCACCATTTTTGTCCTTATTTTTTATAATAAAAAGTTTTTTTAAAGGAGAAAAATTGAAAAAACAAAATTGGAACAACCTTAAAGCATGTTTCACAATCTTTTTTCTGGGACTTAGCAGGAAATCTATTGGATACTATAAAATTACAGCCACAAAGTAAATGTTTAACCCCTTCATTACATATTTAAGCTTTGAATGATATGAAAAGATACAGCATTGTTTTTGATAACAAATGTGCTGCTTGCAGTTTTGGAGTTCAAACATTCAAATCTTTTGGACTCATGAATGATGAACAAGTTATTAAGCTAGATCAATTTCAAGATAATGTACTGGCATGTAATGTAAATCCAATTAGGGCATGTGATGAAATGGCCATTATTAACAACTATTCTTTAGAAGTTAGCTATGGATACGAAGGATATGTAAAAATCATCAGCGTCAATCATAAGCATTTAGGAACTATTATGTCGCTAAGATTAGTGAAATTTGTAATGAATACATTTTATATTTTTTTAGCAAGTAATCGAAGAGTGATTGCTCCTATCCAACCATCTGATTCAACTTGCACACCTACATTGAGAAAATCTTACCGACTGACGTTCATCTTTTTAATGTCACTATTCGCAGGGATAATCACGTTTGTTAAGGGAGAGATTTTTCACGAGTATGAATGGTCTGATTTCTTAACAGGTTGGAAACTCATTACTGTTACCGGAGTAGGTTGGCTTTTGGTAGGTGTTTCTTATAAAAAATCAAAGAGATGGGAATATTGGGGTCATTTGGCGATGATAGCAGGAACTGCAATTTTATTGCAAACCATAGGTCTTATCGGGTATTATATTTCCTCAAGCATTTTGTGGGTTTTAGTAAGTATGGGTTTCAGTGATTTGGTAATGGTTTGGATGCACTATCGTCGTGTCAAAATTATGGGAGTAAGTCAAAAACAAACTTTTATTTGGTGGTTAACCTTACATCTTACAGCAAGCGTTTTGTTGTTAGGGTTCAATTTTTTAAAAATTTAATTATGAAATTTAGAGGTGAATTGCATGATATTAAACTGATTAATTTTTCAGTAAAATTGGAAGAGATACTTCCATTAGTCCCAAAATCATTAAGGATTTTGCAAGAAAATGGAAAGGCGATAATCTCAATGGTAGACGTTAAATTAAAGAATATGTATCCATCGATTTGTCCATTTTTAAAATTTGGATACAGATATGTAACATTTCGATTGCTTTTAGATGACACCGAAATATCAGGAATTAATAAGCCAAAGGGAGTTTACTTTTTGAAAAACTTCTCTAACAAATATTTTCTGAATTTTTTTGGTAATTTAATATTAAATCAGAAATCAACTTATGCAAACATTATGGAGTATTTTGATGCATTTAGTTTAAGGCAAGGTTCAAAACACATAGAATATGCACTAGATCCATATTCTAAGTGTAGGCATAAACCTTTTTTGCATCAAAAAATTCATAGAATTGATAGGGTTTACGAAACTAATGAAAACGGAATATTAGTTTCTAAAATATTCAAAGAGAATTATTGGCCTATTGAACCCATTAAATGTTATTATTTTGCCACTAATTTTTTTAAATCTGCCCGATTTTTAGGAGCGTTTAAGGTAAAGGATAGCTTGGATTATACGTGGAATTCACCAGTACTGATTTCTGAAAAAATAATTGAAAAAAAATGAGAATAGCAATTTTAGGAGGTACTGGTCAGGTTGGAACGATTATTACGCAAAAAGTAATTCAAGAATTTCCAGATGCTGAAATTTTGAGTTGCTCTCGTTCAGGTAATGGTCCTAAAGGTTTTTCATTTAATGTTTTTGAAAATGATTGGAGTCCCCTCGGTAAATTGGATGTGATTATTAATTCCGTTGGTATTATTGAAGAAAAAGGGGGAAATACGTTTGAAAAAATACATGTTGGAGTCGTAAGAAAAATAGTAAAAGAAAGAATACTACTGGGTAGTCCTAAAGTTATTCATGTCTCTGTTCTCGGAGCAAATACATCTTCACCATCTCGATATGCATCTACAAAAGGCGAAGCAGATGCAATTTTGCGAAATCAGGAAAACTGGAACATTATTCGTCCAAGTTTTGTTTGCACTTCTGGAACAGCAATCATTGGCAAAGTGTTAATGCTCAAAAATATGGCAAAATGGCAATTAGGATTATTACCGTGCCCAGCACATTTTTTAAGTGCAAGATTTCAGCCTGTAATGGGTGAGGATGTTGCATATGCAATTGTTGAATGCATAATGAAAAATTTGAAGAACCAGATTATCTACGCAACAGGTCCTGATATTTTCTCTTTGGAAGATTGGATTAATATTGCAGGAAAAGGGAAAATAAAAATCCTTAGAATTCCCAAGTGGTTAATTGATTTTCCTTTTAGAATGATTATTAAAATCTTCCCTAAAATAATGAGTATTGATCAATACTTACTTTTGGGGGAAGACAATGTGCATGATTATACTGTTCTGGAAAATATATTAAAGAGAAAACCAACAAGTACAGTTGAGTTTTGGCATTCCGAATTGAGATAACTTTTTTTTCTAATTTGGTCGTATTGATAAACAAATAGCTTCCAGCTCTTTAATGAATCTTCTTTTGTTAAAGTTTGGTCCAAACGCAAATGCATCAGAAACAATTACACGACTTCTTAGCTCATCTACATAGGCAACACTTACAAATGGCCCCCCCATTGTTCCATTCTGTAAATCCCACCAACCTTTTACTTCATATCCATATTTTCCGTTAAGATTTATATTTTCACTAGAGATAGGTAGTTCTTTATACACCTTCATATAGCTCCGCAAAGAGTCATTTTGAGAGCTTCCCTCAATGTATAGTTTGGTTATTGAATCTCGCATTGCAATAAATTTATTTGGTGTAAATATGTTTTGAGATGAATAATCAAAGAAATAAGTGAAAATACCTGTTTGAATATAACAGTCTCCATGATTAAATTTTTCACATTTAATTTTGGCTTTTTTGGTCAAATAAAAGAAATTGGTAGTGTCTAAAGCCAACTTATAGCTTTTTGGTATTATAAGATTAATTCCCTGACTATTGGATAATTGTTTTTCTAGAGGATTATTGTTTTTAGATTTTGCAAGTTGTTGAATTATATTTGTTCTGTGGTTGTTCAATAATGTAAAAATTTCATTTTTTTTAAGATTAAATATCTCTATTGCATCTCTCTCTGTTTTTCCGGATACCTGAACAATAATTTGTCCTTTGGCATAAATATCTTTTTTTACGATTATACCTTCTGAATTTATTTTTTTTGAGGAAACAAATATTAGTATAAATCTCTGTCTTTGAAATAGTCGATTAAATGCCTTTGACTGTATTGTTTGAATATCAAACTCTGGCTCTTTATTTAACAACCCCTCTATTTCTTTCGTGAAAATAGGTTCAACATATTTTTTTAACCCATAATCCCAAAGAGTCTTATCAGCGACGATGTTTATGGTGCTATATCCTCCGACAGCATCGGGAAGATAAGAAAATTTTAAGTTGTTTTTTTCTTCATTATTACAAGAGAGAATAACGAATAGGATTAAGATGAAAGTTATGTATCGCATATTTATTTATGTAGACTTTATTTTAATTTTCATCCCGGGTTTCAGTATTTTTCGTGCAGACATATGATTAAGTTTCATTATATCGCTTGCTGACACACCTTTATATTTTTTAGCTATGTCCCACAACGTGTCTCCACGTCGAATAGTATAGTAAAGATATCCATTGTATGTTTGTTCATGTGTTATCGTAAACCCATTTTCTGTTGATGGATTCTTTTTTGCGAAAATCACAAGTTTTTGTCCTGGATGAATGTATTTTTTACTGGTTAGGTCATTCCATTCTCTTATATCAGAAATCCTAACACTGTAGCGCTGTGCAATCAAACCGACACTTTCTCCGTTTCGAACCCTATGAATAATTTCACTCCTGTTAGCATAAATGTCTATTGGAGTAGTTTTGACTTCATTGTCTTTGTAATTGTAAATAATTGTTTCGTTAGCTAAAAAATCACCAATCACGGATACTGGGAGCGCAACTACATGCCTGATGGAGTCATTGTTTTTAATAGGTATGTAAGCTCTTTTATATTGTGGATTTAAAAAAACAATGTCTTTGTATGGAATACAGAGTACTTGTGCTATTTGATTAAAATGAATGGATTCTCTCACGGTCACTGTGTCTACATTTCTAATTTCAAATCTTGGTTTTACAGGATATAAGTTGTGGTCTGCTGAGTGACTCAATAAATAAGCAACAGCCATAAAAGATGGAACATAATTCCTAGTTTCACTGGGCAATCCATATTGGATAGCCCAAAAGTTTTTTTTGCCGCCTGCTCTTCTTATTGCTTTGTTTACATTTCCCGGACCAGCATTGTAAGCAGCAAGTGCTAACAGCCAGTCATCATACATATCATTAAGGTATGAAAGATATTTTACGGCTGCTTTAGTAGACTTAACAGGATCTCTTCTTTCGTCCACGTAAGAATTAATTTCTAGTCCTAAAGATTTTCCCGTACGGTACATGAATTGCCACATTCCAACAGCTCCAGCCCTAGATCTTACAGTGTTATTTAGCGCTGACTCTACGATTGGAAGGTATTTTATTTCCATGGGTAAATTGTTTTTTTCAAGTTCCTCTTCAAAAATTGGAAAATACAGTTCAGCCATCCCCATTACCTTAGATAGCATTTGTCTTCTGTTTTTTCCATAAATATTTATACATCGCTTTACTTTAGTATTAAAAGTAAACTCGATGGGTGAAAAGGTGTTCATGTCTTGTATTCTCAATTTGAGTATTGAGTCAGAGTATACAGGAATAGAATCAAGAGGTAATTTGTGAATGTTCAAATCGGAAATATTATAGCTTATTGGATTTTTATTAAATAGTTGTGCTTCATGTAAGCTATCTATTCTCTCCAGGAAAGGATCATCATCGATTGCAATACTATTGATTTTCAAAGAGTCTGGGGAGGATACATGTGTCATTTCTAATTGTGCATGGGTGCTCAAAACGAAAGTAACAAGTATGATTGTCATCCAGTTTCTCATCTAAAATTGCAGGGTTAAAAAATATAAAGGTTAGGTGAGTATAAAGTTCTTCTTTATTATTGAAGGAAACAAAAAAAGCCTAGCATTTTGCGAGGCATTTTTTTGTTAATGAAAAGTAAAATTATTTTAAGATAATTCTTGAGGTAGAAGTTTTTCCATTTACAGTCGATTGGACAAAGTAAATTCCTGAATTTAGATTTGAAGTATTGATTGTAATTGAATTATTGGTTGATACTTCTTTATACACTAAATTTCCAATTGCGTCGAATACTACTATTTTTTCTAAGGCATCAGCTTTAACAGTAAAGTTTTCTGTTGATGGATTGGGAAAAATATTCAAAGTATTAACGGTTGCCTTTTCGGAGGTTGTAACAACACTGAAATTGTTTTGAACCATCAATGACAATTTACCATCTTTGAGAATGGCTATTCTTCCATATTTTACAGTTTCCCAGAAGTAGAAAGTTTCTGAATACAAGGTTGGGACATCAAATTTTTCTTCTACTAAAACTGCGTCAAAATTTCCGTATGAGGTAATAACGGTTCCTTCTGCTATGACAGATCCACTAATTGAGGCAGGTATGTTCCCAAATGATGAAGGTATGGATGTTTGACTATTCCAGGTGGATGATGAGTTATGAGCAAATCCTGAAGATGCGGCAGAAGTAAATTCATAGTCATCACTTGGTCCTTTAAGGGCCGTCATCAATATATCGGAACTAGTTACCTGATAATTGGTCTCTGTAATATTATTGGATACAACACTTACAGTTGAAGTTGCACCAGCAGTAGGAGCATTAACTCTAACGGTATCATTTGTTCCTGAGGTTTCATAGGAATTGAAATTCCAAGTGGCTCCAGTTCCAGTTTTGGTAAAATCATCAATGGTGGTGCCTCCTGTAACTTTCATATACCACTCGTTTCCAATGATTAATTTCATGTCAGATGCTGTCACTTCTGTACCTGTGGCTTTAACAGTTAATGTAAAAATAATCAGGGCAGGGAGTAATAAGTTTTTCATATAAATCTGTTTTAAATTTCATTGCTAATTTAAATCATCTTTCATAAATTCCCAATTGCATTAGCGTTATAAAGTGTGGTTAATATTTAATTCATTGAAAAACGCTTTCTGTATTGTCCACATAAATGCTAAAAAAATCGACATATAAAGGAGCAAAAATCAGCTATTGTCGGAGAGGAAATTCAAAAAGAACAATAGTCCTCATTCACGGCTTTTTAGAAAGTCATAAGGTTTGGAATGATTACATAAAGGTATTGGCAAAACACAACACGGTATATGCAATTGATTTACCAGGTCATGGTGAAAGTGAAAGTTTAGGATATATTCATTCCATGGATGAAATGGCTGAGTGTGTGAAGAAAGTGCTGGATGATAACAGTAAACGAAAGGCAATTATTATTGGTCATTCATTAGGAGGTTACGTAGCTTTAGCTTTCGGAGATAAATATCCAGATATTCTCAAAGGTTTGTGTTTGTTTAATTCAACGGCTAAATCAGACACTGAAGAGAAAGTAAAGTTTCGAAACAGAGCCATTCAAGTCGTGAAACGAAATCATGAAATATTCATAAAAGAGGCTATTCCCAATTTATTTGTAAACAAAAATACGCCCGTTTTGCGTGGCGCTATTAAAAGAGTTTTAAATATAGCTTTAAAAACGCCAAAGCAAGGTGCTCTAGCTGCTTTGGAAGGGATGAAAATTCGTCCAAATCGTGAGGTTATTCTTCGATTCGCTCCTTATCCGGTTTTATTCGTGGCGGGAAAGAAGGATTTGGTTATTCGTTGGCGAGATTTAAAAGCACAAAGTGAACTGTGTGTAGATGGTTCTTTTTACCTATCTGAAAAGGGAGGCCATATGTGCTTTTACGAAGACAAGTATCCTTGCCTCAGAGTTTTAGAAAAGTTTATTATTCGTTGCTATATGCATCAAAAAAATAAAAAACTTAAATTATTCAAGTAGATTTTTAAGTGCTAAATCAATTTTAATTGAGTCAATTTTTGAGTAATTATCATCCATTTTATTTTTAATTTGTAGGGTACACAAATTCCCTAGTGAACCTTCATGAGTGTGGTTTATCTCTTTGTTCGGTTTGAATTTCCCCTTTTCAATATCAGTACCTACTTGCTTGTATGCCTCTCGAAAAGGAATTCCCGCTAGAACTCTACGGTTTACTTCCTCAACACTAAATAAGTAATCATAAATATCGTTGTTGAGAATTCCTTTTTTTATTGAGATATTGGGTACCATTAATAATGCAATTTCTAAACACGATTTTATTTCGTTTAACATATGAATGTATTTTTCCTTGAGCAATTGTAAATCTCTAAAATATCCTGAAGTCAAATTCCCGGTAATTACAGCTAATTCACTTGGAATAGTTTGTAGTCTGTTGCACTTTCCTCTCATTAACTCGAAAACATCCGGGTTTTTTTTATGAGGCATGATGCTTGAACCTGTTGTGAATTCTTTGGGAAGATTAATAAAGCCAAAGTTTTGACTCATGAACAAACAGCAATCAGCAGCAAACTTCATTAAAGTTGTTGCTAAGGCACTAATTGAATAAGCGACCGTTTTTTCGGTTTTCCCTCGCGTCATTTGAGCGTACACCACGTTATAATGTAAATCTTCAAAACCTAGTAATTCTGTCGTTCTTGTGCGATTAATTGGAAATGAGGAGCCATAGCCTGCTGCTGAACCTAGCGGATTTTGATTGGTAAATCGGAAGGCAGTGGCCAATAAGTCCATGTCGTCTGCAAGAGATTCTGCATGGGCACCAAACCATAGTCCAAATGATGAAGGCATGGCTACTTGTAAATGCGTATATCCTGGTAGTAAAACATCCTTATTTATCTCACTTTGTTCTTGAAATGCATCAAATAGTTGTTTAGTAAGATTGGCTATTTTAATCAATTCATTTCTTCCATAAAGTTTTAAATCAACTAAAACTTGATCATTTCGTGATCGAGCACTGTGTATTTTTTTTCCAACATCACCAAGTTTATCAGTTAAAATAGATTCTATCTGAGAGTGCACATCTTCCATACCTTTCTCAATTTGGAAAGACCCACTCTGAATTGATGTATAAATTTTGGCCAATTCTTTTTTCAAAGCCGGTAATTCCGATTGGTCCAACAAACCTACTTCTGTAAGCATTGTAATGTGCGCAATATTACCCAATACATCAAAGGGAGCTAAATACATATCAAGCTCTGTGTCGTTTCCAATAGTAAAGTTCTCTATTGCTCTGTCCACGTTAAATCCCTTGTTCCAAAGTTTCATGCTAGTTAATTTGATTATAAAAATAAACGATAAACCCGTAACATGGAACCTTTGAGTTTGTAATTAAAAAATTATTTAATTTTTTTGATTGGAATTAAGGAGGCAATACAACCAATCGCATTGATTACGAGTAGAATTATAATTACGTCAAAAAGGTGAAGTTCAACTGGAAAACAGTCAAAACCACTACTTGTTCCATAGCCAAAAAAGCAAAATTGGAGCTGGATTAAAAGGAGGCCCATACCGATAGTGAGTCCTATTAAAGAACCAAAAACTGATATTAAGAACCCTTCAAGCCAAAATATTAATTTTATTTGACTTCGGTTTGCTCCCATACTTTTAAGCACAAAAATGTCTTTTTTCTTATCAATAACAAGCATTGTTAGTGACCCCATAACATTAAATATTGCTAAAATAATTACTAAGGAAAGAATTAATAGAGTAATCCATTTTTCAGCATTAATTGATTCGAAAAGGAATTCGTTTTGTTCAAATCGTGTTTTTACACTGTATGTATTCCCCAGTAATTCCTGAATATCGGCTTTAACATCTTTAGAATTGAAAAGAGAATCTATTCCAACTTCAATTGCATTAATGGTATTTGGTACGCCAATTAAATTTCTAGCCTGATCAATTGAAACAATAATATACTTACTATTAAAATCAGAATTAATATCAAATATTCCTCTGGGATATGAATTGATCGACTTAAATAAATCTGAAGGTCCACTTGAGTGGCCATTAATATTGGGGATATACATCCTTAAGGGGATGTTGCTATCTGTGTTTACACCAAGTTTATAGGCAATATTAATACCTAAAACACTTTCGTTTGGCCCACCTACAAATGGTCCATAATGTCCTTCAATAATGGCGCTTTCAATATTTGTGATTTTAGAAAAATAGTTGGTAACTCCTTTAACGGTAGCTACCTCTTGGTTGTCTCCATATTTTAGAAGAGCAGTTTC
>MDTG01080881.1_pt1 | contig 12828 bp, 15 predicted proteins | sample 811421 | NCBI WGS metagenome assembly MDTG01 (sample SAMN05326645, study PRJNA326480) | marine metagenome | isolation source: seawater | place: Pacific Ocean: South East | collected 2011 | reverse complement strand
TTGCAGGCATAACTTTATCTAATAAGAGGACAATTAAATGAGTGAAAAAAAAAATAAAAATCTAACATCTCATCAAAAGCTTATTCTTTTTGAGGAAGGTACCGAGCCACCTGGATCTAGTGATTTAAATCAGGAAAAAAGAAATGGATCTTATCATTGTATAAATTGTGGCACCAAACTTTTTGACTCAACAACTAAATATGAAAGTGGGTCTGGCTGGCCATCATTTTTTGAGTCTTTGCCCGACGTATTTGAAACTAAAACAGATAATCACATTGGTTATCCAAGAACTGAATATCATTGCAAAAAATGTGGTGGTCATCATGGTCATATTTTTGATGATGGTCCAAAACCATCAGGAAAAAGGTATTGTAATAATGGATTATGCTTATTATTCAAACCTAAAATTGAAGATTAATCGTTGATAATTTAGTGAAAAAGTAATATTCAAAATATATGAAAAAAGCGTTCGTACTTTTTGTATATTTTTATTTTATTTCATTGCCTACTTCTGCAGATGAAATAAAAAAAAAATTTTCTGAATATGTCTCGGGTGTTTTCACTAATCTAATCCCAGGAAATGGTGAAACCGAAGTGAATTTAGATATTAGAGAAAATAATAAACCAGATTACAGTATATTATTAGTAAGAGAATTGATGAATGATGATAATGGTAATTTTTTTACACAATTATCTATTGTTAATACTGAAAAACTTAACGATGAAAGGATTGTTGCAAACTTTGGTTTAGGAAAAAGAATTTTAAGTGATGATAAATTAATGATGACAGGTTTTAACGCATTTTTTGATGCTGATGATGATGGAAATTTCAGATCAAGTATCGGTGCTGAATTGAGAAATGCTGTTGTAGGTTTTAATGCAAATTATTATATTGGATTAGATGATGCCGATGGTGAAAAAGTCTTAGATGGTTATGATTTTCAACTAAATTCACAATTTCCATATCTTCATTGGGCAAAAGCATTTGTAAATGTTTATGAATGGGATGGTGTAGAAAGAGATGATATTAAGGGCAGCAAACTCGGAACAGAGATGCAATTAACTCCAGCTTTTTCCATAGAAGCTGCATATGATGATAAAGATAAAAAAGGACTGGATGACGAATTCTTTCTTAATTTAACATATAATTTTCCTCCAAAAGAAGGTCCCAGTTTAATAGTAAATGGAATTTCATCTACTTTATGGAATGAAGAAAAAGATATGAGCGTTGAACTATTATCAAAAGTTAAAAGACAGAATAAAATTGTTGTTGAATTTAAAGGTAACTCTACAATTTCAAGGACTGATTGATATGATAAAAAATATAATTATTTCTTTCTTAATTTTAATAGGTTTAAGCGTTTCAGCACTTTCTAACGCAACGGGGCCTACAGCCGTTTATAAGGTTACAATGAAAAAAGTAGAGCTTTGTACGAACAGCTATAGTTTAAATAGTTGCGGCGATGCAATTGTAATTGGCACAGGAAATCAAGAAGTGGATATTGCTGCAGTTGGAGCAGGATCTACTGCAGCTAATTATGGTGATCCGGCATTGTTACCTCTAGGACAAACTTATTCTCACATGAGGGTAACTATAGATAGAAAATTTGTTGTTAAGTCTGGTTCAGTTTTAGATCCAGCAGGAGATGCAGAGGGTTGTGTTACTAGAACAGCAACTGATACTTTATACGGAGGTACAGAAGCAGCAAGAAAATATACACATAATATTTCTCATGCTGACGAGAAAGCTTTAAGTGATGCTCAAGAAATGAATATTTATTTAACAAATGACTCTTACACACAATGCGAAGATAATAGCTGTACTTCAAATTCTGCTGATACAAACGACTATTCAAATCCAACTCATGCAAAATACCAGTCTACTCATGCAAGCGACACCTCTGACGACCATATTATGGTTTATGAATTAACGTCTCCTTATACAGTCGAAACAACTGCTCCAATAATTGATATATCCTTTGGTACGAGTACCGCTCTTGGAGTATTTACAGCAGCTAATGGACAGTGTGCATTTTACGCGGGAGAACCTGCAGTAACAATTACTATAGAGTAGCTATTTTAATAATTCTTTTAATTTATTATTCTTTTCTAATTCTCTCAATTCTTGATATCCGCCTATATGTTGTTCATTAAAAAAAATTTGCGGAATAGTTCTTCTACCATTTGCTTTTTTGATCATTTCATCTATTAAGCCTTCCTCGGATGAAATATCTATTATTTGAAATTCTAAATTATTTCTTTTTAAAAGCCTTTTAGCAGCCTCACAAAAACTACACATAGGTCCTGAGTACATTAGAATTTTTTTCATAATTTAGATATAATCTGTTTAACAAAAATTACTAATTTAATAGTCATTTTTATTAAATTTTTTTTTAAGAAATTTCCTTGATATTTCAAATTTTTTTCTATGTTTTAAGCTTTTATTTTTTACCCTTTTTCTCCATAATTTAAAAGATGAGGGTTTAAGTGTTTTTCTCATCAACTTAATTACTTCTATTTCAGATAAACCAGTTTTTTCCTTAATAAACTCAAAAGTTACTCTGTCTGCCCAGGCAGCCCAAATAATCCAATCAGGACTATAGGATTTGGGCTCGATATTCTTGGATTTTGTAATGGGTCTGAAACTTTTTTTCATTTTTTAAGAAAAATTTGGTGCAATTATAATCAACCTATGATATATATTATGTTGATAGTCCTATCTAGCCATTTTTAGCTCCCGGTTTTTAGGACTATCATCAAAAAAATATTAGATTCGCGTAATTATTTTTTTAAACTTCAATAATATCTTATAAACGTTTGCAACTTTAAGATGAGCAATAAGTAGCATAAAATATGGTTTATTTTGTTGTAATATTGCAACAAAATCATTTTATTTATATTTCTCTGGTTTGATAGGTTTTAATAGAACAATTAAAATGATATTAAAACAGTAATTTTTATAAAAATTAATAATTTAGGACTAAATTTATGAATAAAACAATTAAAACGTTTCTAACTATTGTTTCGTCTTTATTCATTTCTGCCGCATCTTATGCCGCTCCAGGTTTTACTATTGGTGCATCTGGAAGTTTGATGGTTTTAGCTGCAGAAGGTACTGAGACAAAAGCAACAGGAAATACTGTAACTGAGTACGGAGCTATGGAAGCATCACATGGTGCTGTATTCGTTGAGGTCGCGCCCAACGACAACATAGCAATCGGAATTGAAGCAGTGATCCATGATATTGACTCTGATGAGAATGTCAACGTACAGCACGATGGTAACACTCAAGGTGGTAACCCAGTTAGTGCTGGTAACGGTACGGCTAAAACTAACACAGCAAAAGTATCTTTAGAAGATATGATGACACTTTATGTTATGTTTAAACATGATAACGGCGTTTACGTTAAACTTGGTGCAGTTCAAGGTGATGTAATAACAAAAGAAGTATTAGGTACTGGTGGTAGCTACGGAAACGTAGACCTTGAAGGTATTACTGTTGGATTAGGTTTTAGAAATGAACTAGATAACGGTGCATTCATTGGTGTAGAACTTGCTGGTTATGAAATTGATGACATGGAAGCAACTAACACATCTGATGGAGCTGGAAATCACAAGAAAGTTAAAATTCAAGATATTTTAGGTGCTAGCGCATCACTAAAATTTGGTAAAACATTTTAGTAAACAAAATAACTAATTTAAAAAGGCCGGCTTTATGCTGGCCTTTTTTTTTGGAAAGAGTAATAATTTCAATATTATTTAAATATGAAACTTGGATTTATAGGAACTGGCGAAATTACTAAAGCAGTGATACTAGGAATTCTTAAATCTAAAATCAAATATTCTAAAATTTATATTTCAAAAAGAAATAAAAAAAACTCAGATTATTTGAGTAAACTAAATAAAAAAATAATTGTTGCAAATGACAACCAAAAAATTCTTGATATGTCTAATTGGATTTTTTTATCTGTAACTCCATATGTTGGAAATAAAATTTTAAAAAGCCTTAAATTTAAGAAATCACATTTAATCATTAGTTTTATTTCAACAATCAAGATGTTAGAATTAATTAAACTAATTAACGTAAAAGCTAGGATAGTGCGTGCTATACCACTTCCTCCAATATCATTAATGAAAGGACCAATCCCAATATATCCACCTAATAAAAAGGTAAAAGATTTCTTTAATAAAATTGGAGATTGTATAGAAATTAAAAATGAAAAATCATCTCTAAATTTTTGGGCAACTTCGTCTTTGATGGCCTCATATTATGAACTTCTAGTAACATCATCTAAATGGTTACAGAGAAAAGGATTAAAAAAAAAAGCTGCTCAGAATTATATAACCTCATTATTTTCAGCTTTATCTGACGAAGCTACTTCACACTCAGAAAAAGACCTTAGCTTACTAGTCAAAAGTTCACAAACACCTCAAGGTTTAAATGAACAGACACTTAAATTTTTGAAGAAGTCAGGATTTTATAAAAAGTTAGATAATTCATTAAATATAATTTTAAAAAGATTAAAATAATAATTTTAATGACTGATCCAGATTACATATTAAATATTTCTAATTTATCGAAAAACTTTGGTGGGTTATTAGCAGTTGATAACTGTTCCTTAAAAATAAAAAGAGGATCTATTACTGGCATTATTGGACCAAATGGATCAGGAAAAAGTACATTGTTTAATCTAATCGCGGGGTCTCTAAGACCAAATAGTGGTAAAGTTTTTTTTAATGGTAAAGATATAACAGGCAATCCATCCTATGAACTTTTTTCTCAAGGAATTTTAAGAACTTTTCAAATTGCTCATGAATTTACAAATCTTACAGTACTCGAGAATTTAATGATGGTACCGTCTAAACAGTCTGGAGAAAACTTAATTAATGCGCTATTTTTAAGAGAAAAATTTAAAAATCAAGAGGATGAAATAAGAAATAAAGCATATCACGTTACTGAATTTTTAAATTTAAAACATTTAGCGAATGAATTAGCTGGTAATTTATCTGGAGGTCAAAAAAAACTACTTGAACTTGGAAGAACAATGATGGTTGACGCTAAGTTAGTTTTGTTGGATGAGGTAGGTGCTGGAGTAAATCGCAGCCTTCTTAAAGATCTTGGTACTGCAATTTTAAGACTAAATAGAGAAAAAGGATACACTTTTTGTATGATAGAACACGACATGGAGTTTATCAGCAGAATGTGCGATCCAGTAGTTGTTTTATCAGAAGGTTCTGTTTTATTTGAGGGCACATCTGATGCAGTAAAGAACAATGAACTTGTAATCGAAAGTTATTTAGGTAGAGCAAAGACAATAGAATAATTTATGGCATTTTTTGAAGGAAATAAAATGACAGCTGGTTATGGGAAAGGTCCAGATATTATTAGTTCTTGCACTATAAATGTTAATAAAGGTGAAATAGTTGCAATTTTAGGACCAAATGGAGCTGGAAAGTCTACGGCAATGAAAGCTCTTCTAGGTTTGTTAAATTTGAAATCTGGAAATGTAATTATCAATGGTGAGGATATTTCAAATTTTACACCACAAGATAGAGTAAAAAAAGGCATTTCATTCGTTCCACAAACCAAAAATGTTTTTGCAGAATTAACTGTTCAAGAAAATTTAGAGATAGGAGCCTTTTTAAAGAATGAAGATATAAAAAATATAACTAATGAGATATTTTCTATTTTTCCAATTTTGTTTAAAAAGAAAAATCAAATTGTAGGAGAATTATCTGGAGGACAAAGACAACAAGTTGCGTTGGGAAGAGCTCTAATGATGAGGCCTTCAGTATTAATGTTAGATGAGCCAACTGCAGGTGTTTCACCGATAATAATGGATGAACTTTTTGATCACATTATTAAAATAAAAAAAAAAAATGTGGCTGTTATAATGGTAGAACAAAATGCTAAACAAGCACTATCTATTTCTGACAGGGGATATGTATTAGTAACTGGAAAAAATAAGTTCGAAGGATCTGGTAAAGACCTCTTAAAAGATGATGAGGTAAGAAGGTCTTTTTTAGGAGTATAGATGGATTTTATTAATGCTATAATTTTACTTTTAAATTTTACGATTTTACCTGCATTTACCTATGGATCTCAACTAGCTTTAGGGGCAATATTTGTTACGTTAATATATGGTGTTTTAAGATTTGCTAACTTTGCAACAGGAGACATGATGTCATTTGGCACTATGTTTGCAGTTTTACTTACTTATTATTTCCAATCTATTGGTTTAAATTTTGGTTTATTACCCACTGCTTTATTAACTATTCCATTTGCTATCCTTATGATGATTTTTTATATGCTAACCATAGATAAATTTGTTTTTAGCTATTACAGAATTAAAAAAAGCCCTCCCGTTCAACTTGCTATGGTTAGTGTTGGAGTTATGTTCGTAACTCAAGCAATTATAAGAATCATAATTGGACCGTCGGATCGTAGATTTTTAGATGGTGAAAAATTTATTTTAAAGGCTAACGAATTTAAACAAATGACAGGATTAAACGAGGGACTAACAGTAAAGTCTACTCAAATCATAACAATTATCGTTACAATTATTGTTGTCTCAATTATGTTTTGGTTTTTAAATAAAACTAAAACAGGCACTTCTATGAGGGCATATTCCGATAATGAAGACTTAGCGCTCCTATCAGGTATTGATCCTAAAAAAGTTGTATTAATTACGTGGATAATTGCGGGTATTTTAGCAACAGTTGGAGGAGTATTGTATGGCTTAGATAAAAGTTATAGGCCATTTGTTTACTTCAATAATATGCTTCCAATATTTGCAGCTGCAATAGTTGGAGGAATAGGAAATCCTTATGGAGCATTTTTAGGTGGATATGTTATTGCTTTTGCAGAAATATTCTTAACTTATGCCTATAAAAAGTTTTTTTCTTATCTATTGCCAGAAAAATTAGAACCCGATTCACTAGTACAATTATTTTCAACAGACTATAAATTTGCAATTTCTTTTTCAATTTTGGTTATCGTTTTACTTTTCAGACCCTCGGGTATTTTTGAAGGTAAAAAAATATGAGCAAATATACTAATGTAATTGTAGCATATTCGATAATGTTAATCCTAATAATGCTGGTTGGAATATTTCAATCTTGGTCTATTGCTTTATCGATTTTAAATTATTGTTTGATTTCTGCAGTTATGACAATAGGCGCAAATATTCAATGGGGTTATGCTGGACTAATTAATTTTGGAATAATGGGATATACAGCATTAGGTGGATTGGCGGTAGTTTTAATATCTGTCTCACCTGTACCGGAAGCTTGGGATGCAGGAGGTGTAAATCTCTTAATTTGTCTATTTATAATTTTCACAATAATTATTTCTATCAAGATAATTATTAAAAAATATAAATTTTTAAAAAATAAGACATTAATTATTACAACTATCTTAATAACTGGAATAATTTTAATAAGACTAATTTCAGCTCCAGCAATAGAAGGTATTGAGGCAGTAGACCCAGCGAAAACAGGTTTCCTGGGTGGCCTTGGTTTACCTATATTATTATCATGGATAGTTGGAGGACTATTTGCTGCTGGAGTTGCATTTGTTATTGGAAAAATTGCACTAGGTTTAAGAGCGGATTATTTGGCAATTGCTACTCTACTGATTGCGGAAATAGTTGTTTCAATAATCAAACATGAGGATTGGCTAGCTAGAGGTGTAAAAAATGTGATTGGTTTAAAAAGACCAGCTCCATACGAAATCGATTTACAAAATACTCAATGGTTTATTAATTTAGTAGAAAAATTTTATTCGTCGAAACTTAAATTAATAAGTTCTGTATCAGATTATCAAGATACTCTTAAACAATTAGTAATTGATGCTTCATCTGTTTATGTTAAGTTGTGTTTTACAGGTTTATTTTTGCTTGTAGTCATAACTCTTTTAATATTAACACAAAGAGCACTCTACTCACCTTGGGGGAGAAAGATGAGAGCAATAAGAGATAACGAAATTTCCGCAGGCGCGATGGGAAAAAACGTTGTCAAGGATCACTTACTAATTTTTGTTTTGGGTTCAGCAATTGTTGGTTTGGCTGGAGCAATGATGGTAACAAATGACGGACTATTTACACCAGGTAGTTATAGACCAATGAGATATACCTTCGTAATTTGGGTAATGGTAATTGTTGGAGGCACTGGTAATAATTTTGGTGCAATTCTAGGTGGATTTACTGTCTGGTTTTTATGGGTTCAGGCAGCTCCAATTTCTCTATTTTTGATCAATTTATTTACATCTCATTTACCTGAGACAAATGAACTGAAAATTCATTTAATAAATAGCGCTCCATACTTTAGATTTTTAATTATTGGAATAGGGTTATTATTGATAATGCGCTTTAGACCGCAGGGAATTTTACCAGAAAAAATAGTAAAACATAAAATATGATAAAAAAATTGTTAATTTTACTGATTGTGTTAATACCATCAAGTTCATTTGCTTCTGAGAAGAAAACAACTTTTAATGAAGAATCATTTAAAAAAGCTCTGTCTGAGGATAAAGTTGTAGTTGTTAGTTCTTGGGTTAAATATTGCTATTCATGTGCGAGTCAAATGAAAGTTTTGGAAAATGCTAAAAATGATTTTGAAAATATAGAATACTTCGCATTTGATGTAACAAATAAAGAAATTTCTAATTTATTTGATGTTCAATACCAAAGTACAATATTAATTTTCAAAGACAACAAAGAAGTTTATAGAAGTATTGGCGAAACAACACAGCAAGAAATTTATAAAGCAATAAAGAAATTTACATAAAATGTATTACATATTGATAGGTTTTGCTTTTGGCATTTTTATGTATTTGGTTGATAAATATTTATTTTAAAATAAGCCCTACAAAATTTATTTATAGGGCTTTACTTTAAATAATTACCTTTGTTTTTTAGTTTTGAATTTGCCAGATTTAATTTCTTTTTCTAGAAAAGATCCAAATGCTTCCCCTACTTCTGTAAATTCAACACCTGTAGCTCCTTCATAATTCACAGCTTTTCCTTTTGCTAATAAATCTAGTGCTTTTCCTAATTCACCTGGATATATTTTTTTACCTGGTGCGTTTGCTACATTCATAACATTTGCTTGAATAGTTTCCCTATCTGCTTTACCACCAGCTTGCATAGCTAATGTAATTAAAGCAGCCGCATCGTACGACTCTCCTGTATATGGACCTGAGGAGTCAATACCACCAGCTTTTGCAACCTCAGCGAATTTTCCAGCTCCTTTTCCAGTTGATCCTGGCAATGAACCAAATGATTTATTTAAGTCTTTTCCAAATCTATCTGTTAATGAGTCTCCTATCATGCCATCTGATAATACAAATGTATCAAATGAACCTGAGTCTAAAGAACCTTGAATTATCATTCCACCAGCTTGATCAAGATATCCTAAAACAGCTAGCGCATCACCTCCTGCAGAAGCAAGTGTTGCTACTTCGGCACCGTAATCACCCTTACCTTCCTCATGTGCTGTTACAGCTGTAACATTTATTCCATGAGCTTTCACTGCTGCAACGTAGACATCAGCTAATCCCTTACCGTAATCATTATTTGTGTGAGTTACTGCAATAGATTTAACTTTTCTGTCTTTAGTGATATCTGCCAAAACTTGACCACCTCTTGCATCTGAAGGTGCAGTTCGAAAAAAGTAACCTTTATCATTTAAGTCAGTTAAACCTGGTGAAGTTGCAGATGGTGAAATCATTACAACACCATTTGGAACTGCCACATTAGTTGCTATTGCACCTGTAACTCCAGAACAATCAGCTCCCATAATAGCCACTACACCATTTGATATTAGACCTTCGGCTGCGGTAGTTGCTGCTGCAGAATCTACGCATGTACTATCTGCTCTTTCTACAGAAATGGATTTACCACCTAAAAGATTTCCTGAGCCTGAAGCTTCCTTAAATGCTAATTCAGCAGAAGCAGCCATCGCTGGAGTTAAAGATTCGATTGGTCCAGTAAAACCTAAAATAACTCCCATTTTAATTGCATGTCCATCTGAAAATGCTTTTGTAGTAAAGCAAGATAAAAAAATGAACATTGCAGTAATTAATTTTTTCATATTTTCCCTCTTATTATTAATAATTTATAAAATTAAGTTTAAATCTTATTTCACTATAAATTCAATAGTAAATAAACCGCGGATTACTGAGAGAAAGAGTTTAAGATGTTGATAAGTAATGTATATTAATATTTAAGACAAATGAAAATTATAAAAATTAAACCAAAGTTTAATAGATTAAGTCCTCCTAAAATCGGTTTAATTGCTCTAGCTAGTGATTACATAATCGAAAAAGACTTTCAAACTGTATTAAAAAATAAAAATGTCGATTTATTTGTAAATAGGATCGAGTCTTTTAACCCTTTGAATAGAAAAAATCTTATTAAGATGTCAAAAAATATCACCAAGGTGACCATGAATATTTTACCTGGTGAAAAAATAAACTGTATTGCATATGCTTGTACTTCAGGAACCATCGCATCTGGATATACTTCAATTAAAAAAAAAGTGATAAAAGCTAAACCTAATTCTAAATTAACAACTCCTAGTTCATCATCAATTAATGCTTTAAAAAAATTTAAAATTAAAAAAGTTGCTGTTTTTACACCCTATCCAAAAAAGTTAAATAATGAGGTTATCAAATATTTTCAAAAAAATAAATTTACAGTAACATCAAACTCTTATTTTAATATATCATCAGATACAGATATTGGAAAAGTAAGTAGTAAATATTTATTTAAAGTATTGTCTAAAATGAAATTAAATGGGGCTCAGGCTTTATTTGTTTCTTGTACAGCTTTACCTGTATTATCTATTTTAGAAAAACTTGAAAACAAACTAGGTATAATAGTTCTTTCGAGTAATCAGACACTTATATGGGATACTTTAAAGAATATAGGTATAAAAAAAAAAATTAAAGGTTTTGGTAAATTATTAAGGTCAATTTAAATGAGTTTTTCAAATCAAGAATATAAAATCAGACTAAATAATGTAAAAAAATCAATGCAGAATAAAGGAATAGATCTACTCATATCCCATGATACTGCAAATATGTATTACCTTACAGGTTATGATGCTTGGTCGTTTTATTATGCACAATGTGTCTTAGTACATATTGATTTAGATGAACCACTTTGTTTTGTAAGAGCCCAAGATGCAGGTGGTGCGTACATCAAAACTTATTTAAAAAAGGAAAATATAATAGTTTATAATGAAAATTACATTCATAAGTGGCCAAAACATCCATACGACTATTTAGTAGATGTTATCAAAGAGAAAAAATGGGAAAATATTTCTATTGGTCTAGAAATGGATACACATTACTTTACGGCTTTTTGTTACGAGAAAATTAAACAAGGTTTACCAAATGCAAAAATCAAAGATTCGAATAGACTTGTTAATTGGGTGAGGTTAGTCAAATCTGAGGCCGAAATTAAATATATGAAGTCCGCTGCATTAATTACAGAAAAAGCGATGCATACAGCAATGAAAGTTATTGACAGAGGTGTAAGGCAGTGTGATGCTGTTGGCGAAATTCAAAAGTCGTTATTTTATGGTACTGATAATGTTGGGGGAGAGTATGCAAGCATTACGACATTACTACCAACAGGTATAGGAACATCAGCATCTCATTTGACTGCAACTCAAGACAAATTTAAAAATGGAGAATCTACAATAATAGAAATATCGGGATGTGTAAAAAGATATCATGCTCCATTAGCAAGAACAGTACAACTCGGTAAACCTGAACAAAAAAAAATTGATGCTATGAGTGCCACTATAGAAGCTCTGAATGCTGGTATAAATGTTGTGAAACCAGGAAACTCTGCAGATGACGTTGCACAAAATTTTTGGAAAGTTTTAGATAAATATAAAATTAAAAAAGAGTCTAGAACAGGATACTCAATTGGAATAGGATATCCTCCTGATTGGGGCGAGCATACACTTAATATTTACAAAGGGGACATGACAGAACTAAAACCAAATGTTACTTTTCATATGATTGCAGTAATGCAATTTGGAGATTGGGGTGTTGAGGCATCTGAATCAATACGTGTCACGGATAACGGAAATGAATTACTCAATAATTTCCCCAAAGATCTTCATATAAAATAGCTTGAAAATATTCTCTACAAATGTTTTAAAACATAACTATGTCAAATAATAAAGAGTTCGTTAAATTTGAAAAAGTAGACAAAAGTTACGATGGAAAAATACTAGTAGTTAAAGATTTAAATTTAGATATTTCAGAGGGAGAGTTTATTACAATGTTGGGACCTTCGGGTTCAGGAAAAACGACTTGCTTAATGATGTTAGCTGGCTTTGAAACTCCGACTAATGGAGAAATTTATTTAGACAAAAATCCAATTTCAAACATTCCTCCTCATAAAAGAGGTATAGGTATGGTATTTCAAAACTACGCATTATTTCCTCATATGACTGTATATGAGAATCTAGCTTTTCCTTTAAGAGTAAGAAAAATATCAAAGGATGACGCTGATAAAAAAATAGATAAAGCGTTATCAATGGTTTCACTGAATGGATTTGAAAATAGGATGCCAGGTCAACTTTCTGGAGGACAACAACAAAGAGTAGCTGTTGCAAGAGCGTTAGTTTTTGATCCTTCAGTAGTTTTAATGGATGAACCTCTTGGAGCTTTAGACAAAAATTTAAGAGAAAGTATGCAATATGAAATCAAACATATTCATGAAAGTATAGGTGTAACAGTTGTTTATGTAACACACGATCAAGGAGAAGCACTCACGATGTCAAATAGAATTGCAGTTTTTAATGATG